>Ga0070665_100000991_pt1 | contig 35979 bp, 37 predicted proteins | sample KBSS13metaG_FD_65862 | JGI IMG/M metagenome (GOLD analysis project Ga0070665, IMG submission 65862) | Switchgrass rhizosphere microbial communities from Kellogg Biological Station, Michigan, USA - KBS S1-3 metaG | ecosystem: Host-associated > Plants > Roots > Rhizosphere > Soil ... | reverse complement strand
CCCGATCCCGGATTCGATCCCGATCCCGGATCCGATCCGACGAGCGGCGCATCGATCGGCGCGCCGGTCACGCTCGTCGCCGAGGGCGAGAACGAGCACGCCGAGACGGCCAGAACCAGGCACACGCGCATCGCGCAGACCTTATCACCCGCGATAAATGCAACGGGACGATTCGGTCTCCGAGACGACGACCTCGCCGAGCGGGAGCAATCCAGCAAGGCGGTCCCACAACCACGCCGCGAGCAGCTCGCTGGTCGGATTCGACAGGCCGTCGATCTCGTTGAGCACCTGGTGATCGAGTCGCTTGATGATCGGCGTGACGTGCTCGTCGATCGCGGCGAAGTCCATCACCCAGCCGCGCTCGACGTCGACCTCGCCCTCGATCGCGATCTGGATCTGATAGCTGTGGCCATGCATGCGAGCGCACTTGTGGCCGGCTGGCACTTTCGGGAGAAAATGCGCCGCTTCGAACCGATACGTGCGCTCGAGTCGGGTCCGCATGCGGCGGTTCTTAGCACAGCTGCCCTGGGCGATCCGCCTCGGCACCCGGCGTGCAGCGCCAGAACCGCGTGGAGCGCCGGCCGACCGATCTACGCGCAATGAGCTATCGTGGAGGCGTGGCGATGGCTCGGGTGTTACCGCTCGTTCTCGGTGTCCTGGGCGCCTGCGTCACAGATCCGACGTACGGCTCTGGGTACCCCGATCCCGGTCCCGGCTCGCCCTATCCAGGCGGTGGCGAGGGTGGGTACTGCTCGCAGGACTCCGACTGCAACCCCGGCGGCGGCAGCGCTTATGTCTGCTCGCGCGTCGAGGAATGCCTCATGCCGAGCGAGGTCCGCACGCTCCACGTCACGTGGACCGTTTCGGGGCAGCCGGCCGGCTCCGCGAGCTGCGGCAACGCGCCCAATCTCGAGCTCGAGCTCGGCATCACCGGCGAGGGCGAGTACGACTTCGGCTGGGCGCCCGTGCCGTGCGTCGAAGGCGAGTTCACCGTGCTCGACATGCCCGACGAGTACACGCAAGTCGGCCTCCTGCGCGAGTACGACACCCAGGGCGGAGTGACCGGCGTGCTCGACGGTAGCGGCGACGCTACTCTCAACCTACCCTACTGACATGCGCGCTCTCGCCCTCGCCGTATTCGCTCTCGCCTGCGCGTGCAACAACGTCGGTGATTCGTGCTCGCAAGACAGCGATTGCGGCGGCGGCAACGTGTGTGCGCGCGATGAAGCCTGCTGGCCATCGAGCGACGTCCGGGCGGTCAAGCTCACGTGGACGATCGGTGGCTCGGCCGTCGGATCGGACAGCTGCGCGGCCTACCCGCTGTTCTTCGTCAACTTCTGGTCGTACGACGAGGAGTTCGGCTTCGCGCCGGTGCCGTGCATCGCGGGCGAGTTCCCGATCGACAAGCTGCCGAACGTGTACACCGAGACCGAGATCGGTAACGACGGCAGCGGCACGTACTTCGACCTGAGCGCGAGCATCGATTCGAACGGCTCCGCCTCGTTCGATCTCGCACCCTGACGGTTTGCCGCGGCAAGCCGCATTGGTAGGGTCGGCGCGTGGCGACCGCGTCCAAGACACCTCACCCCGACACCAGCCGGGTCGAGGTCGATGACACCTCGATCTCCGAGACGACCGTAGCCGAGCTCGCTCCGCTGTACCGGCAGATGCTCGCGATCCGCCGGATGGAAGAGGCCGCCGCCAAGGCGTACTCGCAGGGCAAGATCGGTGGCTTCCTGCACCTCATCATCGGCCAGGAGGCCGTGTGCGTCGGCGCGATCGCCGCGCTGACGGGCGACGACTACGTGGTCGCGACGTATCGCGAGCACGGCCACGCGTACGCCAAGGGCGTGTCGTCGCGGTCGATCCTCGCCGAGCTCTACGGCAAGGCGACCGGATTGGTGAAGGGCCTCGGCGGCTCGATGCACCTGTTCGACAAGGACAAGAACTTCCTCGGCGGCTACGGCATCGTCGGCGGCCACGTGCCGATCGCCGCCGGCGCGGCATTCGCGTCGAAGTATCGCGGCGACGGCCGCGTCACGCTGTGCTTCTTCGGCGAGGGCGCGTCGACGATCGGCGGCTTCGCCGAGGGCCTCGCGCTCGCCGCGCTGTGGAAGCTGCCGGTCGTGCTGATCTGCGAGAACAACCAGTACTCGATGGGCACGCCGACGTATCGGTCGCTCGCCGTCGAGGACGTGTCGATGCGCGCGCTCGCCCACGGCATGGCGCGCGATCGGTTCGACGGCGACGACGTGATCAAGGTGAAGCGCCGCGTCGCCGAGGCCGTCGAGCGCGCGCGGACCACGGGCGAGCCCACGCTCGTCGAGGTCGTGACGTATCGCTTCCGCGGCCACTCGATGAGCGATCCGGGGCTGTACCGCACCAAGGACGAGGTCGAGGAGTGGAAGCGCCGCGATCCGCTCAACCGCTGCCGCGCGCGGCTCAGCGAGCTCGGCATGCCCGACAAGGATCTCGAGTCGCTCGAGGACGATGTCAAAGCCGAGATCGAGGACGCGGTGAAGTTCTCCGAAGAGTCACCGCCTGCCGACGAGTACTTCAAGTACGTGGTGAAGGAGTAGTCATGGCCGTCATCAGCTACCGCGAAGCGCTCGGTCAGGCGATGCGCGAAGAGATGGACCGCGACGCGAGCGTGTTCGTGATGGGCGAAGAGGTCGGGCACTACAACGGCGCGTACAAGGTCACGCAGGGCATGCTGCAACGCTTCAGCGAGCGCCGCGTGATCGACGCGCCGATCGCCGAGATGGGCTTTGCCGGCGTCGGCGTCGGCGCCGCGATGGTGGGCCTGCGGCCCATCATCGAGTTCATGACGTTCAACTTCTCGCTCGTCGCGATCGATCAGATCGTCAACAACGCGGCGAAGATCTACCAGATGAGCGCCGGCCAGTTCTGCGTGCCCATCGTGTTCCGCGGTCCCGGCGGGCCGGCCGTGCAGGTCTCGTCGCAGCACAGCCAGTCGCTCGAGAGCTTCTACGCGCACGTGCCCGGCCTCAAGGTCGTGATGCCGTCGACGGCGTACGACGCGAAGGGCCTGTTGAAGACCGCGATCCGCGACGACAACCCGGTCGTGTTCATCGAGGGCGAGACGCTCTACAACACGACGTGGGAGGTCCCCGATCCGAGCGATGGCGATCACCTGATCCCGCTCGGCAAGGCCGACGTCAAACGCGAAGGCAAGGACGTCACGCTCATCGCGTGGTCGAAGATGGTGTGGACCTGCCTCGATGCCGCCAAGGTCCTCGCCGAGGAAGGCATCGAGTGTGAGGTCGTCGATCCGCGCACGCTGCGCCCGCTCGACGTCGATACGCTCGCGGCCAGCGTCCAGAAGACCGGGCGCTGCGTGATCGTCGAGGTCGGCTGGCCGGTCGCCGGCTTCGGCGCCGAGGTCGCTTACCAGATCCAGAAGCGCTGCATGGACGCGCTCGATGCGCCGGTCGAACGCGTGACCAGCGACGACGTGCCGATGCCGTACGCGAAGAACCTCGAGGACGAGGTCCAGCCCCAAGTCAAAGACGTCGTCGCCGCGGTGCGCCGCGTGCTCTACCTGGATTGAGAAGTCATGGCCCAGATCATCGGTTTGCCGAAGCTGTCCCCGACGATGGAAGAAGGCGTCCTCGTCAAATGGACCAAGAAAGAGGGCGATAAAGTCTCGCCCGGAGATTTGATCGCCGAGGTCGAGACCGACAAGGCGAACATGGACTTCAACATCGAGGACGACGGCGTCCTGTTGAAGTTCCTCGTCAAGGAAGGCGATACGGTCAAGCTCGGCGCGCCGGTCGCGATCATCGGCAAGGCCGGTGAGGATGTCAGCGCGCTCGTCGCGCAGGCAGCGAAGACGAGCGCGGCGCCCGCCCCTGCCCCGGCCCCTGCGCCCAAGCAAGAAGCCAAGCCCGCGCCGAAGCAGGAAGCGCCGAAGCCGGCCGCCGCAGCGAAGCCCGCCCCTGCACCCGCCGCGAAGCCGGAAGCTAAGCCGCCTACGCCGACGCCTACGGGCAAGCTGCTCGCATCGCCGCTCGCGAAGTCGCTCGCCATCGAGCTCGGCATCGATCTACGCAACGTGACCGGAACGGGCCCGGGTGGACGCATCGTCGAGCGCGATGTCCGCACGGCCGCCGAAGGCGGCGGTAGCAATGGACACGCCACTGCGCCGGCAGCAGCCCCCGTCGAAGAGCCCGCGCAGGAGACCGCGATCGCGGTTCGCCGGCCGGTCGCCGCCGATCATGACACCGATTACACCGATACACCGGCCTCGAACATGCGCAAGCGGATCGCCGCGCGGCTCACCGAGGCCAAGCGCGATGTCCCGCACTTCTACTTGATGCGAACGCTCGACGCGGCGCCGATGCTCGGCTTCCGCGAGCGCTTGAACGCCCTGCTCGGCGATAAGGGCAAGGTCAGCGTCAACGATCTGATCGTGAAGGCAGTCGCGCTCGGCCTGCGCCGCGTGCCGGAATGCAACGCCGCGTGGATCCCAGAGACGACAAACGATGGCCGCGAAGCGGGCATCCGCACGTTTCATCGCGTGAACGTCGGCATCGCGGTCGCGCTGCCCGAAGGCCTCATCACGCCGGTCGTGCGCGATGCCGATCAAAAAGGCATCGGCTCGATCGCGGCCGAGGTTCGCGACCTCGCGACGCGCGCGAAGGCGCGCCAGCTCAAGGCCCACGAGATCACCGGCTCGACATTTACTGTGTCGAACTTGGGCATGATGGGCATCGAGCGGTTCACCGCGATCTTGAACCCGCCCGAGGCGGGGATCCTCGCGATCGGCGCGACGATGGACGCGCCCGTGGTGAAGAACGGCGCCGTCGTCGTCGGCAAGACGCTGACCGTGACGATGTCGTGCGACCACCGCGTGATCGACGGCGCGCTCGGCGCGAAGTTCCTGGCTGCGTTTGTCGACCTCGCGGAGCATCCCGAGTCGCTCGCGCTTTGACGAGCGGAGCGAGTCACACGACGATGTTTGCCGAGCTCAACGGGACGAGGCTCTACTACGAGGACACGGGGCCGGGCTCGACCGGCCAGACGATCGCGTTCTCGCACGGCCTCCTGTGGTCGACCGAGCTGTTCGCACCGCAGATCGCAGCGCTGCGCGCGCGCTATCGCTGCATCGCGTGGGATCACCGCGGCCAGGGCCAGAGCGCGGCAGACCGCCGGCACTGCATCGGCATGGAGCTGGTCGCTCAGGACGCGATCGCGCTGCTCGAGCAGATCGCGGGCGGGCCCGTGCACTTCGCGGGGCTGTCGATGGGCGGCTTCGTCGCGATGCGCGTCGCGGCGCGCCGGCCCGACCTCGTGCGCTCGCTGATGCTGCTCGAGACGAGCGCGGATCCCGAGCCTGAAGAAAACGCGCCGCGCTATCGCACGCTCTCGAACGTCTCCCGCCTGATCGGGGTGGGACCGATCTCGAAGCGCGTCGCACCGATCATGCTAGGCAAGACCGTGCTCGCCGATCCCACGCGCAAGGCCGACGTCGCGCGGTTCACCCAGATCATGTCGCAGCGCCGCGACATCTGGCGCGCCGTCAACGGCGTCATCGATCGCGCGGGCTGCGCGGACGAGCTCGCGCGCATTCGCGTGCCGACGCTCGTGGTCGTCGGTAGCGACGACGTCGCGACCGTGCCCGCGAAGGCTCAGAAGCTCGCCGCGGGGATCGCGGGCGCCAAGCTCGTCGAGATTCCCGGTGCCGGCCACTCGTCGACGGTCGAGCAACCGGCAGCCGTCACGGCGGCGATCGAGCAGTTTCTTGAGGAGCTTCGATGAGTGAAGTCTACGATGTCGTCGTGATCGGTTCGGGCCCGGGTGGTTACGTGGCCGCGATCCGCTGCGCGCAGCTCGGCCTCAAGACGGCCTGCATCGAGCGCGAGAGCCTGGGCGGCATCTGCCTCAACTGGGGCTGCATCCCGACGAAGGCGCTGCTCAAGACCGCCGAGGTCCTCGAGCACGCGCACCGCGCCAAAGAATTCGGCATCCTCGTCGACAACGTCCGCGTCGACTTCCCGGCCGTCATCAAGCGCTCGCGCGACATCTCCGACAAGATCTCCAAGGGCGTCGGCTTCTTGTTCAAGAAGAACAAGATCGAGTCGATCAAGGGCACCGCGAAGCTGTTGCCGCGCGCGGGCACGTGGAAGCCGCACCAGATCGACGTCGACGGCCGCGTGGTCGAAGCGAAGAACGTGATCCTCGCGACCGGCTGCCGCGCCAAGACGCTGCCCGGCATCACGCTCGACGACGAGCGCATCGTCGAATATCGCAAGGCGATGACGTTGCCCGAGCAGCCCAAGCGGCTCGTCGTGCTCGGCGCCGGCGCGATCGGCGTCGAGTTCGCGTCGTTTTATCGCTCGCTGGGCAGCGACGTCACGATCGTCGAGTTCATGCCGCGCCTGGTCCCCAACGAGGATCCGGAAATCTCCAAGGAGCTGGCGCGCGCGTTCGACAAGCGCGGGATCAAATCGCTCGTCGGCTACAAGCTGACGTCCGCGCAGCGCACGCAGACCGGCGTGACGATCGCGGCGGAGCCCGCGGCTGGCGGCGACAAGGTCCAGCTCGAGGCCGACATCTTGCTGGTCGCGGTCGGCATCCAGGCCAACACCGAGAACCTCGGGCTCGAGGCGCACAAGATCCAGCTCGACCGCGGCTACATCAAGGTCGACGCCCAGAACAAGTGCGGCGACAACCTGTGGGCGATCGGCGACGTGATCGGTCGCGGGCTCGCGCACGTGGCGTCGGCCGAGGGCGTGTTCGTCGCCGAGGTCATCGCCGGCGTCCACGCGGAGCCGGTGCGCTACGACGCGATTCCCGCGTGCACGTACTGTTATCCCGAGATCGCGTCGGTCGGGCTCACCGAGGAGAAAGCCGCGGCGCAGCAAGTCCCGATCAAGGTTGGTCGGTTTCCGTTCCGCGCACTCGCGCGAGCGACCGCGTCGGGCGAGCCGGGCGGGTTCGTGAAGGTCCTGTGGCACGCCGAGACCGGCGCGCTCGTGGGTGCCCACATGATCGGTCCGGCGGTGACCGATCTCGTCGCCGAGCTTACGCTCGCGAAAACGACCGAGGTGAATGTCGACTCGCTCGTCTATACGATTCACGCGCACCCGACGTTCGCCGAGGCGATCAAAGGCGCCTCCGAGGACGCGTTGGGCGAAGCCATTGATCTGTAGCGAACTCGCACGTCGCGCTGCGTGCGCGCGACGAAAGACTTCGCATCGCGTCAGCTAAGTCACGCACACGCCGAAAGACTACGTTGTGTGCAACGCGCGGTGCGGCGTGGCACGTGGCTTGTACCGAGCGAGGTCATGAACGGGGTCCAACCTCTCCGGTACCTGTCCCGGTGGGTCACACCACGGTCGCTGCACATCCTCGCCAAGACCACTCCGTGCGAGGCCTGCGGCGTGCCGACGGTGACGCGGTTGTGTCCGGACTGCCGCGAACGATCCGAGCCTCACCACGACGGCGATCCATACGATGTTGTCGGCGGGGAGGGCGGCGGCTGGGCGTAGCGCGTTCGGGGGGTCGGCGGCGAAGGCGGTGGCTGGGCTTAGGGCGTCGGCTGCGAGTCGGCCCCGCCGCCCATGACCTTCTGCATGCACGACCCGAGCTGCTCGCCGATCGACTGGATGCGCTTGGTCTGATCGTCGGAGAAGCTCGGCGGCGCCGGGTTTTGCTTCGACATCTCGTCGCCCCACTTGGCGATGTCATCGGAGACGTGCTGCGCGCACGGCTTGTCCTTGCACGCGCACATCTGGTCCGTGAAGCCCTGCATCTTCGTCAGGATGGCCTCGACGTCCGGAGGCTGTCCCGTCGTTGCCGGCGGCGGATCGGCGCGCGTCGGCGTGGGCGCGGGGCTCGTCGGCGTCGGCGCGGGCGTGGCCGGCGGCGGAGCGCTGCCACCGCAGCCGGCGAGCACCAGGCACAGCGCCAGCGAGCGAATCACTCGCCCCCGCCCATGTTCGCGGTGCGCTTCGCGCAGGTGCCGAGCTGCTCCATGATCGTCTGCGTGCGCTTGGTCTGCTCGTCGCTGAGCTTCGGATCCTTGACGCCCTTGGCCTGGAGGTCCTTGCCCCACGCGTCGAGATCCTTGCCGACGTTCTCGACGCACGCCTGATCGGGGCACGCGCAGATCTTGTCCTTGAACGCGCTGAGCTGGCTGATCATCGTGTCGATCTGCGCCGGGGTCATGTCGCCGCCGCTACCCACGGGAGCCGCGGCCGTGTCGGAGCCGGCAGCCGATCCCGGTGCCGCCGGCGGTGGCGTGGTCGTGGGGGGAGGGGTCTGACCGCCGCCGCAGCCGATCGCTAAGCAAAGCAGAAGTGCACGCATCGCGGCAGCATACACGAGCACGATGAAACAGCCGTCTGGGCGGCCCGGATTCGTTCGTGCTATCCAACCGCCGTGACGGATCGCGTTCACCTCCCGGTCGTCGACGGAGCCCCGCCGCGCCGGCGTCATCCCGAGTGGATTCGCGCTCAGCTCCCGACCAAGCCCGCGTTCTTCGAGCTGCGCCAGATGGTGAAGGACCTCGCACTCCACACGGTGTGCGAGAGCGCGAGCTGCCCGAACATCGGCGAGTGCTGGACCCGACGGGCGCTGACGATCATGATCCTCGGCGACATCTGCACGCGGTCGTGCCGGTTCTGCGATGTCACGACCGGGCGTCCGCTGCCTCCGGATACCGACGAGCCGCGCCGCGTCGCCGAGATGCTGAGCCGGCTCTCGCTCGAGCACACCGTGATCACGTGCGTCGATCGCGACGACCTGCCCGACTTCGGCGCCGCGCACTGGGCCGAGACGATCCGGCGCGTCAAGGCCGCGTGCCCGTCGATGACGCTCGAAGTCCTCGCGGGCGACTTCAAGGGCAAGACCGAGCTCGTCGACATCGTGCTCGATGCCGATCCCGATGTGTTCGCGCACAACCTCGAGACCGTGCCGCGGCTGTCGCGCCAGGTCCGCGTGCAGGCGAGCTATCCGCGCAGCTACGCGATCCTCGAGCACGCGCGCAAGCGCGGCGCGGTCACCAAGACCGGCCTCATGCTCGGCCTCGGCGAAACGATCGACGAGGTCCACGAGGTCGTGCGCGAGCTCGCGAGCCTCGGCGTCGACATTCTCACGCTCGGCCAATATCTCTCGCCGAGCAAGGATCACCTGGCGATCGAGCGCTACGTGCATCCGACCGAGTTCGCCGAGCTCGAAGCGTTCGCGCGCGACGCCGGCATCACGCACGTCGTCGCCGGTCCGCTCGTGCGCTCGAGCTATCACGCCGACGGTCAGGCGCAGCTCGTGCGCGAGCTACGCGCGCAGAAGGTCCAGCGCTAGCTTCGCGATCAGTGCCGTCGATACGACGAGCACGACGATCCGCACGAACCGCGCGCCGCCCTTCATCGCGAGCCGCGCGCCGATCACGCCGCCGAGCAGCTGGCCGACCGCCATCGGCAGCGAGATCTCCCAGACGACGAGCCCGCGATGCGAGAACATCGCGAGCGCGGCGGCGTTGGCGGCGAAGTTGACGACCTTGGCGTCGGCGCTCGCGTGCACGAGGCTGCGCCCGCACAGCGCGACGAAGCCAACGATCAGGAACGTCCCGGTGCCCGGCCCGAAGAACCCGTCGTAGGCGCCGATCACGAGCGCGAGCGCCGCGGCGATCGCCCAGCGCGTGCGGCCGTCGGCCTCGCGCGTCGGCTTCTTCACGACGAGCAGCACCGACGCGCCGACCAAGAGCGCGATCACGACCGGGCGCAGCACGTCGGGCGGCACGCGCAACACCAGGCTCGTGCCGATCAACGCGCCCACGAAGCCGAGCGGGAACGCGAAGCGCGCCTGCACGCGATCGACGCGGCCCGCGCGCCAGAACGTGAACAGCGACGCTCCCGAGCCCCACGTGGCCTGGCCCTTGTTGGTTGCGAGCACGACGTGCGGCGGCAGCCCGGCCGCGAGCAGCGCCGGCACGGTGATGAGGCCGCCGCCGCCCGCGATCGCGTCGACGGTGCCGGCGCCGAACGCCGCCACCGCGAGCAAGACGATCGTGGATACCGGCGGCACGGAGCGCACCGTAGCGCATCGCGCGCTAAGATTTTCGCGTGGACATCACCGTTGTCGGGGCCGGAGTCATCGGTCTCACGACCGCGCTCGTGCTGGAAGAACGCGGGCATCGCGTCCGCATCGTCGCCGCCGAGCGCGGTGACGCGCCCGACAACTCGACGACGTCGTCGCGCGCCGGCGCCGTGTGGTTCCCGTATCAGGTCGGCCCGCCGGGCGCGGTCGCGCGCTGGGCCGGCCGCACGCGCGACTGGCTCGACGAGCTCGCGCAGATCGCGCCCGACGCCGGCGTCGACGTCCTGCAATTCTACGAGATCACGCGCGACGCCACCGAGCTGTGGTGGGCGACCGCCGCGCCGCTGTCGCGCGGGCCGGCCCCGGTCGCGCACGCGCCCGAGGCGTGGATGTTTCGAGCGCCGCGCGCCGAGCCGGCGATCTTCTTGCCGTGGCTGGCCGCGAAGCTGCGCGCGCCGATCGAGCGCCGCCGCGTGACCGCGCTCGCCGACGAGCCCGGCGATATCGTGATCGATTGCGCGGGCCTCGGCGCACGCGCGCTCACCGGCGACGCCGCGCTCGAGCCGCTGTTCGGTCAGACGCTCATCTGCGAGCCCGGCGGCTTCGATCTCGCGACGACGATCACCGACGCGCGCGACGACGACGCGATCTTTTACGTGATCCCGCGGCGCGACGAGCTCGTCGTCGGTGGCTGCTCGATTCGCGTGCCGCCCGACACCGTGGCGACCGTCGATCCGGCGATCACGGAGCGCATCCTCGGCCAGGCGCGCGCGCTCGGCGTCGCGATCGGATCCGTGCGCACCGTGCGCGCGGGGCTGCGGCCGTTTCGCCGCGAGGTCCGGCTCGAGCGCGACGGGCGCATCATCCACAACTACGGCCACGGCGGCGCCGGCTTCACGCTCTGCCGCGGCTGCGCCGAAGACGTTGCCGCGCTACTTGAGCACGCCGCCGACGTAGAGCGCGACGGCGGTCGCACCGGCGAGTAGCAGCACCGCGATCGCGACCATGAGCAGCCACGACGTGCGCGCCGGCGGCGTCTTCTCCGGCTTCGGCGTCTTGGGCATCGCCGGCAGCGGCTTGGTCTCGAGCGACGACTCGACGCGCGCCGTGATCACGTCCTCGATCGTGTCGGCGGGCGACTTCGGCTGCAGCGAGCCCCCGGCGGGCGTCTTTGCGACCGAGCCGATGCCCTGACGCGTCGGATCGCCTTTGCTCTTGTTGTTCTCGTCGCGGACCATCAGCGTCGTCGGATCGTCGTCCTCGCGCTGCTTCTTCTGGCTCTCGACGACGAGCGCGGCTGCCTTCTCGGGAATCTTCGCATCGATCGCGGTGTGCTCGGAGCTGTCGACGAACGACACGACCGGCAAGACCGGCGGCGACGGCCGTGCCACGCCGCGCGGCTCGTGCATCCGCACCGGCGCCTTGTCGTGCGGGGTCTCGTCCATCGCGAGCACCGCGGGGTGCACGAGGCCCTGGGTCAGGCAGCGGTCCCACGCCTCGCGCAGTGCCTGTTCGGCTTCGCTCGCATCTTTGAAGCGCGCCTTGTCGCTCGGCTGGAGCGCGGTCATCGCGACCGACGCCAGCGGCTCGGGGATCGACGCGTCGTGGCGCGTCGGCGGCGGCGCGTTGCCCTGCACGACGTAGCCGTTCGTGGTCTTGGTATCGGGCCCCTCGTACGGGATGCGTCCCGACATCAGCTCGTACATCACGGCGCCCCACGCGAACACGTCGGCCTGCGGCGTGTAGCGGCCCTCGCGGATCGCCTCGGGCGGCGAGTAGCCGGGCGTGCCCATGAAGATGCCGACCTGGGTGAGATCCGAATCGGGCAAGCGCGCGATTCCGAAGTCGGCCAGCTTCCAGCGGTTGTCGCCGGCGTGCAGCACGTTGGCCGGCTTGACGTCGCGGTGGACGATGCGCTGGCGGTGCGCGAACGACAGCGCGCTCGAGAGATCCAGGCCGATCTGCACGCACCGCGCGAGCGGCAGCCGCACGCGATCGAGCCGATCGGCGAGCGACTCGCCGGGCAGATACTCGAGCACCATGAACGGCGCGCCGGTGTCCTCGTCGACGCCAACGTCGAAGATGGTCACGATCGCCGGATGCGACATCTTGGCGGCGGCCTTGGCCTCGCGCTGGAACCGCTCCAGGAACGCCGACCGCACGCGCCGGCCTTGCTGCTGCGGCGACATGATCGTCTTGACCGCGACCACGCGGTCGAGCAGCGGATCGCGCGCCTTGTAGACCACGCCCATCGCGCCCTTGCCGATGGTCTTGATGACCTCGTAACGGCCGATGGCCTGACGCCCCTCCTCGCCCGAGAGCGACATCCCCGGAGGCGCCTCGGCGCGAGCTCGCGTGTTGGTCCGCGGGCGAGACTGGACGTCTTCCGACATCGACCCACGTCGAGTCTAACACGGGCGGTTGGACCGGACCCAGTTATCCCAGGTGCGGACGCGACGCGCGGGCCTGACCCGAGATCCGCGTCCCCGCCGCGACCGACCCGGTCACGAACGCGTTGCCGCCGATCACGGCCCCTTTGCCGATCACCGTCTCGCCACCGAGGATCGTCGCGTTCGCGTAGATCACGACGTCATCTTCGAGCGTCGGGTGGCGGCGCGCCCCCGGCTCCGGCCGGGCATCGCCCTGAGGCACGCTGAGCGCACCGAGCGTGACGCCCTGGTAGACCCGCACGCGCTCGCCGATCACCGTGGTCTCGCCGATCACGACGCCGGTGCCGTGATCGATGAAGAACGAGGCGCCGATCTTCGCGCCGGGGTGAATGTCGATCCCGGTCTGGCGGTGGGCGAGCTCGGTCATCATGCGAGGAATCAGCACGGCGCCCTCTTCGAGCAGCACGTGCGCCATCCGGTACACCGTCACGGCGTACGTGCCGGGATAGCAGAACAGGATCTCGTCGATGCCGGTCGCCGCCGGATCGCTCTGATACGCGGCGTACAGGTCGAGCCGGACCGCGGCGCGCAGCTCCGGCAGCCGCGACAGGAAGTGTTCGGTGATGCTGGCCGCACGCGCGGTGCACTCGGCGCACTCGAGCTCGTTGCGGTTCAACAGCTGCTGTCGCTTGTGATGCGCCGCACGATAGACCTGGCGATGCAGCGCCTCGCGCAGCTCACCGAGCCGCTGCACGACGAGCTGCCGCACCTCGCGGCGCTCGCTGCGCGGGACATCGGGCCCGGCGTAGCCCGGGAACAACAGCTCGCGCGACAGCTCGACCACGCGCTCGATGCCGGCCTCGCTCGGCAGCTCGTAGCTGCCGATGTGCTGCATCTCCTTCGCCGCGGGATCGAAGTACGCGTCGACGAGCTTGTCCGCGATCCCGTCGACCAACGTCGCGGTCCCATGCATTGCGAGTGGGCGTCGTTCCGTCGACATCCCTCTACGGTATCATTTCGGCTGCGGGACGATCCTCAGGTAGGGCTTGAGGGTCTTGAAGGAGCCGAACTGCTGTTTGGCGTCGGCATCCGACACCGACGGCACAATGATCACGTCGCCGCCCTGCTTCCAGTCGACCGGTGTGGCGACCTTGTGCTTCGCGGTCAGCTGCAGCGAATCGATGACGCGGAGGATCTCGTCGAAGTTCCGGCCCGTGCTCGCCGGATAGGTCAGCTCGAGCTTGAGCTTCTTGTCGGGACCGATCACGAACACCGAGCGCACCGTGGCGGTGTCGCTGGCCTTCGGATGGATCATCCCGTAGAGGTTCGCGACCGTCTTGTCGGGGTCTCCGATCAGCGGAAAGTTGAGCGCGTGGCCCTGGGTTTCTTTGATGTCGTTCGCCCAGTCCTTGTGCGAGCCGAGCGGATCGACCGAGAGGCCGATGACCTTCACGTTGCGCTTGTCGAACTCGGGCTTGAGCGCAGCGACGCGCCCGAGCTCGGTCGTGCACACCGGCGTGAAGTCTTTCGGGTGCGAGAACAGCACGCCCCATCCATTGCCGAGCCACTGGTGGAAGTGGACCGTCCCTTCCGTGGTCTCCGCGGTGAAATCGGGTACCTCGTCTCCAAGCTGAATCGCCATGGCGCTCTCCTTTGTGCCGTCATAGCGGATATTCGTCCGCTGGGCAAGCTAACCACGGGGTATCGGTGCGGGAGCGTCGTTGATCTTCTGGATCACGGTATCGAGCCGCTGCTCCGGAATCGTGACACGCGTCGGCATGCCGCCGCCGAGCTCGAACATCGCGACGAAGTCCCAGCCCGATTCGAACGGCGCGGCAATCGTCAGCATGCCGGAGTCGCGCACGATCGCGACCTGCGCGCGCTCCTGCCCTGCCAGCAGTAGATCGGTCTTGTCGAACGGGCCGCCGGCGCCCGCGGTGTCGACGACGGCGACCCGGCCGCGGATCGTGTAGCGCTTCGCGAGCTCGCGCGTCGCCGCGTCGCGGCGCTCGAACTCGGCGGCGCCGTCGGCGATCACGTCGTCGTGCGCGCCGGGCTTCATGCCGCCGACGAGGTACTGCACGACCGCGCGCTTGAGCTGGTCATCGCGAAACTTCGCGCGCAGCGCGCGATCGATCCGCACGGCCAGCGGCGATGGCGTGCCGATGCGCGTGTCGACGGCGCGCGCGTCGTCGTCGGCGCCGGCATACGGCTGCTTGCCGCCGAGGATCCACTTCGAGGCGGCATACAGGCCGTCGAGATCGACGTGCGCGAGGATCGAATCGATCGGGCCAACCTGGCGCACCAGCTCTTCGGTGACCATCTCGGGGCACGCGCCGTGCTGCGCCTTGGTCGCGAGCACGAACCGTGGATCGCGGGCGAACTCGGCGTGGCGCTCGTGATCGTGATGATCGACCCATGCGGCGAGCCGATCGCCGAGGCCGGTGAGGAACGGCTGCGTGATCGTCTCGAACGAGACGCTCGTGCCGACGGTCGCCGCGAACGCGATGTCGAGCACGACCACGCGACCGGTCAGCCGCTCCGGCTTGGGGAGCAGCCGCGGCGAGCCGAACGCGAGCTGCGGAAAGTGCACTGCGGAACCCTAGCAGGGACTGCCCCGGGCTATGCGATCGCGCCGACCATCATCGGGCGATTCGGCAGATCGGCGCCGCATCGCGCGCAGCTCGGCTGGCCCCACGTGCCGGCGACGAAACCGCACGCGATGCACGTGCGCCCGTACGGCTCGTCGAGATCGCCGTCGCCGCGCGCCGCGGTCAGATCGAGCGCGACACATTCGTGATTCGCCGCGCGATCGCGCGCCTCGGCGACGCTCGCCGCGTAATAGACCGGCTTCGTGCACTGGCTGCAAAACCGCACGGCGGGATCTGCGGTGCGCGCGAGCGCGCCCCACTCCTTCGGGCAGCGAAACGCGAAGTCGGGCGCACAGCGCTCGATCGCGGGCCGCGACACCGCGAGCCGCCACCGCACATCGAGCTCGGCGGCGGCCGCCGAGACTTCGCGCTGCCGCTCGTCGCGCAGGCGTGGCGCGCCGCTGGTGCGCAGCTGCACGAGCTCGTCTTGCGCGCGCACGAACTCGGCTTCGCGCTGGAGCCCGTGATCGTCGAGCCAGTCGGCGTAGACCTCGCGACTCCCGACGTCGCGCGCCTCGATCTGCGCGAGCAGCTGCGTCTCGACCACGTCGCGCGGCGTGAACGGCGGCGGTGGCGGAGTGCGCGGCAACACGCGGCTGATCTCGGCGTGCACCTCGATGCGGTAATGGCCGATCGCGATCCTGTCGCCGGGCGTCAGCGCATGCGGCTCGGCGAGCTTGCCGCCGTTGACCCACGTCCCGTGATCGCTCGCGAGGTCGGCGAAGATCACGCGCTTGCCGCGCTTGATGAGACGCGCGTGGCGCGGCGAGACGTCGGCGCCGTCGAGCACGACGTCGTTCTTGCCCGAGCTCCCGAACGTGAGCTCGCCTTCGACGACGTCGACCACACGCGCGAGCCGTTCCCCGGTGATCGCCAGCTTCACGCGATGATCGTAGCTGCCGATCCGCCGCGCGCCACACCGTCGTTAGTTTAGTCCGTCCCTGTCGGCATCAAGGACTGCGCGGACTTAGGGTGGCTCAGGTTGAGCTAGTGGAGAGCGTCCCTGGGGCAGTGCATCGTGACGCTCCAGCCGTCGTGGAGATAGACCTGGCGCACGGTGCCGCGATCGCCGCATTGCGCGGCGCCGGGGCCGAGCAAGCACAGCGTGCGTGCACCGCCGTCGGCGACCAGAGCGCTGCGCCGTCCGGGCGCGACCTGGCCGACGTGCAGGCCGTCGATCCACACGTCGACCGCGTCGGGGCAGCCGGTGTTGTCGACGAAGAACGTCGAGCGCGGCTTGGCGCGCAGCTGCGCGGGCGCGCGCGCGGGCTCGGCGGTGTCGTCGGCGATCACGTGATAACGCGCGGGGTTTGCCGCGGCGTCGGCGAGCAAGCGATCGCTGCAGCCGACCGCATGCAGCTCCGGCACGAGCCCACGCGACCACTCGGCGCGCAGCTCGCCGCGGTCGGCAAGCGCGAGCTTCATCGTCTGCTTCGCACCGCGGACGGCCACGCGCTGAGATGGCAAGAGGCCCGCGGTGAGGCCGGCTTCGTCGTGGCGCTCGATGAAGCGATACGCAGTCTCGAGCTCCTCGCCGGTGCGATCGTAGTCGCCGAGCTCGGTCTGCGCACGCTGCCACGCCGGTGCGATCGCGGCGATCGCGCCGGGGGTGCACGTTGTGACGGCCTTGCCCGGCGTCGCGGCGGGGCCCTTGCCGACGAGCCCGAGCATCGCGACGAAATCAGCCTGATAGTGTGAGCGGATCGTCCCGAGCTTGGCTTGCGCCGCCGCGAACCGATCGAGCGCCGCCGCGACCGCTTCGCGATCGCCCCACGGCCGCACCAGCTCGGGCCGGAAGTCGAGCGCGATCGGCTGGCCGGCGTCGAGCGCGCCGAGCGCCGCGTTCGCCGGTGCGTACCCGCGGATCGCCGTCACGAGCTCGCCGCGCGCTGCTTGCGTCGCGCCGAGCTGCGCGTGCGCCACGCCGGCGAAGTAATGCAGCACCGGATCGTCGGGCCAGCCTGCGAGCGCGTCCGTCGCCTGCGCGAGCGCCGCGTTGCCGTCCTTGCGCAAGAGCTCGGCGGCACAGGCCGCGCGACGCGTCGCGAGCACGCGCGGCGCCTCGCGGACGGCCTTGCGCAGGTACCACGCGGCGTCGTCGGCGCGATTCTGGATGTACGCGATCACGCCGAGGTCGTGCTCGGCCGCGGCGAGGTCGCTCGCGAACTTCTGGAGGTTGGTGAACGTGCGGTTGGCATCCGCGAGCCGGCCGGCGTCGACCTGAGCCTCGGCGATCACGAAGCCCGGCATGCTCGAGCTCGGCAGCAGCTGCGCCGCGTGCGCGTACCACGTGAGCGCGCCGTCGAGATCCTTGTCGGCGCGATGCGCGTCGCCGACTCGCATCGCGAGCGCCGCGTCGTCGGGCTTCACCTTCGCGATCGTCTCGAGCTGAGTGATCGCCTTGGGCCAGTCGCCGAGCGCGCCGTACGCGGTCGCGAGATCGCTCTTCACTTCGAGGTCGTCGGGCGCGCGCATCGCGATCGCCTCGAGCTCGTTCGCGAGCCGGCGCGTGTCACCGCGCGCGGAGTGAATGAGCACGAGCACGCGGCGCGCGCGCAGATCGTCGGGCGCGTGCTGCGTGACCTGTTCGAGCTGGCGCTCGGCGCCGGCGGCATCGCCGAGCTGCCACATCGCCTGACCGAGCCCGAACCGCGCGTCGATGGCCCACGGCTGGAGCGTGACGAGCCGCGCGAATAGCTCGCGCGCGGGCTCCCACTTGGCTTCGTCGGCGGTCGCGATCGCCGCGGCGCGCAGCGCGGGCACGTCGTCGGGCGCGAGGTCGACGGCGTAGTTGAACTTCGCCGCGGCCTTCGCGGCGGCCTTGGCATCGCCGGGCGGCGCCTGGCGCACGTAGAGCTCGCCGAGCAAGCGCTGCGCCTCGAACAGCTTCGGATCCAGAAACACCGCGCGCTCGAGATCGTGCTCGGCCGCCTTGAGATCGAGCTTGCCGATCGCGCCCGTCATGTAGCCGAGGCCGCGGCCCATCATGAACACCGGATACGTGTCGGTGGCCAGGTTTCTCCCGAGCCGTGCACGCGCGGCATCGTCGACGGCGACGCCGGCCTTCGTCCACGCGTCGGCGAGCGCGCCGCCGAGGATCTGATGATACGTCGGCACCGGGCCGCGCTGCTGTGCCTCGCCGGCGATCGTCGCGGTGGCGCCTTTGTTGAGCTTCCAGATCACGACGTCGACGCGCAGGTCCTCGGCGACCATGTCGAACCAGCCGGTGACCACGAAGCTGGCGTGCAGCGGCGCGCCGAACGCCGCCACCGTGTCGGGCTCGGCCGGCACCATCGAGCCGCCCACGTAGAGCGGTGGATCGATCGCCTCGAGCCCCAGCACCGTTTCCGATTTTTCCGCGATCTCGAACGGCGCCTCGGCGACGAGCCATTGCCACGACACGCCCTTGGGCACGTGGTTCTCGAACGGCGTGACCGCGACGGTCTGAGGCCCGGTGGTCCAATCCGGGACGGCGGCCGCCGCGGCGCTCGCAGTCGCGAGCACCACGCACGCGACAACGTGCGCCGACCGCCGAAGCCTCATACACTCGAGCTTACCGTGGCGGATGCTCTGTCGCCCGCAAACAAGCCCACGCGGCGCCGCCGCCGGCGGCGAAAGCGCACGATCGGCAGGTTCTCGATCCTGCGCGTGCTGTTGCTGTTGCTCGTCTACGGGCTGTCGCTCGGCGCGGCGACCCTGTACTTCGTCGTCGACACGATCAACGACGAGCTGCCGCGCGATCTGACCCAGCTGCTCGACTACCGGCCGTATCGCAAGTCGGTCGTGCTCGCGACCGACGGCGACGAGGTCGGGAGCTTCTCGATCGAGAACCGCAAGCTGGTCACGCTCGATCGCATGCCGCCGCACGTGCCCGCGGCGTTCCTGTCCGCCGAGGATCGGCGCTTCTACCAGCACGGCGGCTTCGATCCGCTCGGCATCGTGCGGGCGGCGTGGAAGAACTTCCGATCGCCGAGCATCAAGCAGGGCGGCTCGACGATCACGCAGCAGATCTTGAAGCAGACGCTGCTCGCGAACGCCGAGGGCGATCTCGGCGATCTCGGGCTCGCGCCCGCCGATCTCGCGAAGGCCAAGCGGCTCGCGAAGTACCGGCGCAAGATGATGGAGGTCGTGCTCGCCGTCCGGCTCGAGCGCGAGCTCACCAAGGCCGAGATCCTCGAGATCTACCTGAACCACGTCTATCTCGGTCACGGCGCGTACGGCGTCGGCGCCGCCGCCGAGACGTACTTCGGCAAGGAGGTCGAGGACCTCACGATCGCCGAGGCGGCGATGCTCGCCGGGCTCGTCGCGTCGCCGACGAAGTACGCGCCGACGCACAACATCGAGCTCGCGCGCGAGCGCCAGCGCTACGTGCTCGGCCACATGCGCGACGATCACTACATCTCGGAGAGCGAGTACCAGGCGGCGCTCGCCGAGCCGATCGCGCTGGTCGACGAGAGCGACGTCAACCACCTCGCGTCGCCGTACTTCGTCGAGCACGTGCGGCGGCTCGCGACCGCGCGGTTCGGCAACAACGAGCTGTTCGCCGGCGGCTTGCACTTCTACGCGACGCTCGACGCGAACGTGCAGCGCGTCGCCGAGGACGCGCTCCGGCACGGCCTCGAGGCGCTCGATCGCAAGCTCGGGTTCCGCGGTCCGATCGGCAGCGTGCCGCAGACGAAGCGCGGTGCATGGACCGGCGGTCCCGCGCATCCGCTGAGCGGCGCGACCGATGACACGTCGGCGCTCGCCGATCAGCTGCTGCCGGTGCAGCGCTACGGCGCGATGATCGTCGACCTGCCCCGCTCGGGTACGGGAGTCATCGTCGATCTCGGGCCCAAGCGGCTGCCGCTCGTGGCCGCCGACGCCAAGGACGCGCGCGACTGGCGAAGCAAAGCCAACAAGGCGCTCGCGCTCGGCGATCTGCTGGCTGTCCGGCTTTCGGACGATGGCAACGCGGTCACGCTCGCGCAGCGCCCGGCGCTGCAGGGCTCGGTGATCGTGATGGACCCGCACACCGGCCGCGTACTCGCGCTGGTCGGCGGTTACGACTGGACGGCCTCGCAGTTCGATCGCGCGACGCAGGCCAAGCGTCAGGTCGGCTCGTCGATCAAACCGTTCATCTACTCGGCGGCGCTCGAGTCCGGCATGACGCCGGTCGATCACCTGCGCGACGGCCCGTTCTCGGTGCAGACCGCGACCGGCACGTGGACGCCCGCCAATTACGACAACCAGTATCTCGGCGACGTCACGCTGATGACGGGCCTGGCGTTCTCGCTCAACACGATCAGCGTGCAGCTCGCGGTGCACGTCGGGCTCGATCGCATCATCGAGATCCTGCGCGGCTACGGCATCACGTCGCCGATCCCGCGCCACATCTCGATCAGCCTCGGCACACCCGATCTGACGCCGCTCGAGGTCGCGGCCGGCTATGCCGGCATCGCGAACGGCGGCAAGAAGGTCACGCCGCGGTTCTACGATCTCGTGACCGATTCGACCGGCCACATCGTCGAGGATCTGCGCGGCACGCCGACGGGGGCGCAAATTGTCCCGCCCGAGGTCGACTACGTGGTCGTGAACATGATGAAGGGCGTCGTACAGCGCGGCACGGCGCGCTACGCGCTCGCGCTCGGTCGGCCGACTGCCGGCAAGACCGGCACGTCGGCGAACTACAAGGACGTCTGGTTCAACGGCTTCACGACCGATCTGTTGTGCTCGGTGTGGATCGGGCGCGACGACTCGACGCCGATCGGCGACAAGATCACCGGCGGCGGTGTCGCGGTGCCGATCTGGCTCGAGGTGATGCAGAAGGCGCATCCGCAGACGAAGATCCGCGACTTCGCGCCGCCCGCGAACGTCTCGTTCGCGCGCGTCGAGCCGTGGGGCGGCGAGCCCGGCGGGATCGGGCCCGAGTCGGTGTGGATGCCGTTCGTGCGTGGAACACTGCCTTCCCAATTCCTCACCGCCCCACCGCTGCGCTCGTTCGACGACGTCGTGCCCGCTGCGCCCGTGCCCGCGCCACCCGCGCGGTGCACGTCGTTGTCTTGCTTGTGAAGCTCGGCTAGGTTCCACGCGTGCGCATCGCGCCCTTTGTCGTCCTCGCGCTCGTGCCGCTGGCGTGTCGCGACAGCCTCGATCACCGCAGCATCGACGCCTCCGATCCGAACGCGCGCCTGTGCACGGTGTCGCCAAACATCCAGAGCTGTCTCGATGCAGCGAATCAAGAACCGAGCTTGTCGTCCCTCGAGATGACGCTGTTCGAGCCGAAGTGCGGAGTTTCAAGCTGTCACGATGGCGGCGGTCACCCCGGCTCGGACGATCCAACCGCTTATCCAGCCGCGTACCTGGACTTTCGCGATCCTGATTCAGCGTATGCGTCACTCGTGAACAAACCGTCTCAGCTCGATCCGACACGCATGATTGTGGTGCCGGGAAATCCCGCACAGAGCTTCCTGATGGTGATGATGGGTCAGATCAAACCGGAAGAAGCCGACCCGCCGTTGGTCGGTGGGATCCCGCTCGGAACGGACGGGAAGACCGTCGGCACGATGCCGCAGAGTGCAGGTTCCGTACTGTGCTGCCAGAAGCTCGATGCGGTCGCGCGTTGGATCGGCTCTGGCGCACCGATGATGTGACGGCGATCCCTTGAGTAAGTCTTGAGTAAGTCTCTGTCCCCACTTGCGAATGAGCCGGCCCGTTGCTTGACCCAACCGGGGCCCGCTCGCTAGGGTTAAACACCGATGAGCTGGCTAAGCGATGTCTTCCAAAAGGGCGGGCCGTTCTTCATCGTCAATACGTTCTTCTTGGCGATCGTGATCGGGCTCATCGTCGAGCGTTCGATCTACTTCCTCGGCCGCGGTCATCTCAACGCGAAGGCGTTCCTCGAGCAGCTCCGCAAGCTCCTCTCTGCGAACAACGTCGATCGCGCGAAGAAGCTGTGCGATGCGACGACGGCGCCGGTCGCGCGCGTCGCGAAGGCCGGCCTCAATCGCCTCCATCGCGGCGAAGCTGCCGTCGCGCAGGCGATGGAAGAGACGATGACCGACACGCTGCCCGAGGTGAAGACTCGCATCGGCGCGCTGTGGTCGCTCGCGAACATCTCCACGCTGATCGGTCTGCTCGGCACCATCACCGGCCTCATCCGCACGTTCAAGGCGATCGGCGAGCTGTCGCCGCAGGAGCAGAAAGAGAAGCTGTCGCGCGGCATCTCCGAGGCCATGTACAACACCGCGTTCGGTCTCTCGATCGCGCTGATCTGCATGGTCGGTCACCTGTTGCTCTCAGCCGCGATGAAGAAGGTCGTCGCTGACCTCGAAGCGTTCAGCCTGCGGTTCGAGAACCTGCTCGCGGACGGTGGCGCTGCTGCTGCCGGCGCGCGCGCTCCCGCCGCCCCGACCGAGGACCTCGAGTAGGCACGCGCGTGGCGCTTTCCGCACAGCGGGTCCGATCGAAGGCGCGCAACGCCGTCCGGCGCCGCGAAGATCAGATCGAGCAAGACGAGATCGAGAGCGGCGAGCTCAACCTGATCCCGTACCTCGACATGGTCACGAACCTGATGCTGTTCCTGCTCGCATCGGTCGCGACCGGCATCGTGTTCACGCAGATCGATACGCAGCTGCCGGATCACGCGCCGCCGCAGGCGTCGGTCACACCGCCGCAGACCAACCCCGACGATCAGCCGCTCAAGCTGTTCGTCTCGATCAAGCGCGACAACCTCATCTTGTGGTCGGTGTCGGGCCTCGAGGGCACGCTCGCGCAGCCCAAGGACGTGATCGGCCGGACCGGCCACGAGGGCACGGACTGCGACGGCGATTACATGTGCGAGAGCGGGTTCTGCAGCGATGCGCGGAAGTGCGGCACGCCGCCACCGCCCACGGTGCCGCCGCAGCCGACGCCGGTCTACGACTACCGCAAGCTCAACGCCGACCTGTTCGAGATCGCGAACCGCCGCTACAACGGCAAGCAGCGCAAGCCGGACACCTATCAGATCGTGCTCCAGGCGAGCCCGGAGATCCCGTTCGCAACGATCGCGGCGGTGATGGCCGCGATGCGCTGCAAGATGCCCGACTTCGGCAAGGACCCGACGGGCTGCGCGATGCCGACCGACGATCCGGATCTGCACAAGGCCAAGGATCCGATCTCGCCGGACAAGTCGCTGTTCGATACGACCCGCGCGACCTACGACCCCAAGACGATGGCGCTGTTCAGCGACATCCTGTTCTCGTCGGGATTCGAATGAGCGATCAGAAACCCGAGACCGGCTTTACCCAGCGCGAGGCTCGCACGCTGATCCGCAAGGCGGTCGCGCGCGTGCCCGAGGGCGAGTCGATCCGGCACCTCAACATCATGCCGATGATGGACATGATGACGATCTTGCTGGTCGCCTTCATCTTCCAGATCTCGACCAGCGCGCTCGACGTGATCGCCGGCACCGTCAGCCTGCCCCGTATCGACACCGACGCGCCGCTTCCCGAAAAGTCGTGGACGCTCGTGATCACCCCGACCGGCGTCGTGGTCGAGGGCAAGACGATCGTGCCGGTCGTCAACGGCGACGTTGACCCCGGCGAGAAGGAAGGCGGCAGCCTCGGCCGCAAGATCCCGCGCCTCTCGAACTATCTCGCCGCGCTGCACGGCGAGGAGCTCAAGAAGGTCCAGCTCCAGGGTGGCGACCCGAGCAAGGCCAAGGAGCCCGAGCTGCTGATCATCGCGGATCGGATGACTCCCTATAACCTGCTCGTCGAGGTGATGTTCTCGGCCAAGCAGAAGGAAGCTGGCTTCAAGCACTTCCGGCTGATCGTCCAGAAGAACTTCCCGCCCCACATGGCAAGTCGATAGCAGCCTCGCCGTCCTGCGCTATAGTGGATGTATGAAGCTGGTCGGCGAACGTCGCGCGCTCGCGGCAGTGATCTTCGCGCTCTACGCGCTGCTCTACTTCGTGCTCGGCTTCAGCAAAGTCCAGCCGGAGATGACACGAGCGCTGTACGGCCTGGCCGGCGTCTACGGCCTTGCGTTCTTCTCGCTCGTGGCCGGCTACTTCTGGGCGCGCTGGTACGCGGTCGGCGTCGGCCTCTACGGCGTGTTCGTGAGCGCGCTCGGCATCTGGCAGATCGGCCCCGAGCCGCTGATGCTGTTCATCGGCATCACCCATCTCGCGGCGGCGTTGATGCTGTGGGGCAATTCGATGAGCGCCAGCTACGACGGCCAGACGAAGTGGCGCGAGCGCTACCACATGGATGACAACGCCGTGCACCGCCTCGGTCGCTCGGTGATCCGCGCCGGCGTGTCGCTGCCGATCGTGCTGATCTATGCGCTCATGCCGCGTGCGGCGACGTCGGCGTCGCTCGCGCTGGCCGTGCCCGCGCTGCTCCTCACGGTCGTCGGCATCCGCGGCCTCGTGCGGATGCGGACGTGGGGCCTGTTCGCGCTCGGCGGCGCTGCCGGCCTCCTGCTCGCCGCGGCTGCGACGGCTCACGTGACCGCCGCGTTCGTTCCGACGCTCGCCGGTGCACTGCTCGCGTCGGCCACGCTGCCGTTCGCGACTCCGATCGCGCGCTTCATCCGGGGCTAACGTTGAACGGCGCCTGACGCCGCGATACCGTTGGACCATGAAGCAGCTGGGGATCGGCGTCGCTCTGTGCGTCGCGCTCGGCATGGGCGTGGTCGCGCTCGGGGCGTGCGAGCCGCTCTACGGTGGCAAGCCCGAGAAGCTCCACAACCCGGAGAAGAAGAAGCCACCTCCGGCGGGGCCCGACGAGGCGAGCGACATCAAGTACATCGACGACTGCGCGGCGAGCTTCCAGGACGATCCTCGCAAGTGGCACCCGCAGCCGTCGCTGGCGCGCACGCTCGTCGATACCGGCGATACCGCGATGGCGAGCTCCGACAAGGCGACCGAAGCGAACGCGAAGGTCGGCCTGATCAAGGACGCGATCGACAAGTACCGCAACGCGCTGCTCAAGGACCCATACAACGCCGACGCGACGCTCAAGCTCGCGATCGCGTACGACCGCGTGCTGCGTAAGGGCTGCGCGCTGGCGATGCTCAAGCGCCTGGCGTCGCTGTCGAACAATCCCAAGTTCGCGCCCGAGGCGAACCGCGCGATCGACTCCGTCGGCGACAACTCCGAGTGGTTCAAGGGCTATCACAAGGACGCGATGGGCGCGGTGGGACGATGAGAGCGACCAAGCTCGCCGTGCTCGTGCTACTGGCCGCCTGCCACAAGCAGGTGATGACGCCGCCGCCACCGCCGCTGCGGCCTCAGCCCGAGCCCGCGCCGGTCGCGACGAAGGTCCAGAAGGATTGCGATCCGACGGATCCGCAGGCCGAGCTCAAGGCGCTGACGTTCGACGAGCGGTCGATTCCGGAGGGCATGCGGCTCGCCGACAAAGGCTACGTCGAGCTCACGGCGTCGAGCTCGGGCGAGATCGATCGCCCGACCCGCGAGACCGATGTCACCGACGCCGTCAACGACTTCATCACGGCGCTCGCCGCCGATCCGTACAACGTCAAGGCGACCTACGGGCTCGCTGCGGCGTACGCGCGGATCGGACGCAAGCAATGCTCGATCAATCTGCTGACGCGCATCCTCCAGATGCGCCCGCACCCGAGCAAGCACGCCGAGGTCGAGCAGCAGATCGACCACCTGCTCGGCCGCCGCCAGGCGCTCGACGCAGACTTCGCCGACATGCGCCGCGACGAGCGGTTCCGCACGCTGATCGAGAAGATGTGTGAGGGCACCAACGACGCGAACTGCGTCTACGGTGGCCAAAAAGACAACCGCGAGCGCTGATCACTGCTGCTCGACGACGATGTCGTCGAGATCGATCACCGTCCGTGGCGCGATGTCGGGGTCGAATGCGGCCCCGCCGAGCGCGAGCAGCCCGGTCCACGTGTTGTCGCTGCCGGGCATGGAGTCGAAGCTCCCGGTTTCGACGGCTTGACCGTCGATCGCGATGGTGACCGTGCCGGCGGCGGACCCGGCCGGCATCAGGTCGGCATCGATCTGGACACGTCGCCAGACGCCGATCGGCATCGCGATCAGTCGCGGGCCCTCGTGCTGTACGCAGCCACTGAGAGCGTTATTTTGGATGCTCACGTTGCAGCTGGCGACGATGCCCGGGTTCCTGGTGAAGAAGTCGACCGCGAGGTCGGCTCCGGCACCGTCGCTTCCAGCACCGTCATTTCCTGCAGCGACGATCCGGAACGAGAAGCCGACGTGGACCGACTGCGTGAGCAGCAGCGTCGGGAGCCCGTGGACGATTTCGCTGAGCCGCTCGCCATCAGAACCTTCGCTGGCGACGTATTCCGCCTCGGTGTGCATCATGTGATTCGGCGAGTACGCGCTGTCCGAGGTTATGACGATCGGCTCCAGCAAGTGCGGGTCGGCCGGCGCGTAGGGAGTGCCGCCCCAGTTCGAGCCGAACACGGCGGGCGTCTCGTTCTCGAAGTCATCACAGAAGATGGCGCCCGGATACTGAGCGCACCCGATGGAAATGCCGGCGGGCGAGTCCGCCGTGGATGACGCGCCATTGCACGCGACGATGAGACCCAACGCCGCCAACGCCAACCGAGGGGGCATCGGATCAGTTTGCGGGCGCACGCCTCGGGAAAACAAGCAACAATTACCGGCGAGACGGCCCGAGGGCGTCGCAGGTGCGAACTCGCAACACGCGCCCCTGCCAGGCCGTTTGGCTTTACCCGGGGCGCCGACTCCGGGTATGAACCAAGGCCATGCGTTTCCGCGTCCTGGTCGCCGTGCTCGCCCTCCCTACCCTCGCGCTCGGCGCGCCCAAGAAGCACGCACCCGCGGCGGCGCCGGCTGCGGGCGAGGCACCTCCACCGCCGACGACCAAGACGCCGTCACCGTGCGGCGAAAAGGTCCTCCCGCTCGCGGTCGGCAACTCGTGGACGTACGCGATGATTCCGGCGCCGATGCCGCCGGATGACCAGATCAAGCGCATCTCGCCCGCCGAGGTCGACTCGATCACGATCACCGTGAAGTCGATCGACACGCCGAAGGGCGGCGACACGACGATCACGCTCGAGGAGAAGACCTCGACCGACGTCACGCACGAGAGCGATCCGAAGAAGAAGCTGATCGACGAGAACACGTACACGTCGACGATCGTCTGCAACGCGAAGAAGTTCGAGATCTCGCCCGAGAGCTTCTTCTTCGCCGGCGAGCCGGGCGGCTTCCTCGGCATCACGGTCGATTCGATCGAGCGTCCGAAGGGCGGCAGCTGGCAGCTCACGAACGGCGACTTCGGCGACAAGGGCTGGCGCGAGGACGTCCACCTGGCGTGGACGCGCGTCGCCAAGCCGGAATCGCTGGCCAAGCTCGGCAGCGGCAAGCTCGAGCTCGAGCGTCAGTTCACGCCGGAGAACCCGGAGCCGATCTCGACCAAGCTCGGCACGTACACCGCCGAGAAGCTCGCGCTGATGACGACCGGCCGCGTGATCAACACCGGTGCGCCGCCCGACGCCAAGCCGATGGAGATGCCGGCGAACTGGGTCTCGACGTTCTGGGTCACGCCGGGTGCCGGCATCGTGCAGACGCTGAACCCGTACGCGCACATGTACCAGCTCACGCAGGTCACGCTGAAGTAGTGTCGCGGCCGCGCTGGCGGGTCACCAAGCCGCTGCGCGAGCGCATCGCGGCCGGCCATCCGTGGGTCTACGACCGCGCGCTCGAGGCGGCGCGGCTCAGCGCCGGCGATATTGTCACGCTCGTCGACGAGCGCGGCCCGCTCGCGACCGCGTTCGCCGATCCGAGCTCGCCGATCCGAGCGCGCGTGCTCGATCTCGATCCCGACGCGAGCTGCGACGGTGCGTGGGCACGCGCGCGTGCGAGCTCGGCGGCCGCGCGGCGCGCGCGCGATCCGCTGCTCGCGGGCTGCACCGGGCGCCGGCTCGTCCACGGCGAGGCCGACGGTTGTCCCGGGCTCGTGATCGATGCGTACGCGGACACCGCCGTCGTGGTCTACGACGGACCCGCGGCGGCTCGGTTCTGGTCCGCGCGCCTGGCCGACGTGCTCGACGGGCTCGGCGATTCGATCCGGCATGTCTGGGTGCGCGGCGATCGCAAGGAGCGCGGCGGCGGCGAAGCGGCGCGCGGCAACCCGCCGGCCGAGATCGTGATCGCCGAGGACGCCGCGCGGTTCGCGGTCGACGTCCGCGCCGGCCAGAAGACCGGCTTCTTCCTCGACCAGCGCGACAACCGGCGCACGATCCGCACGCACGCGGCCGGTGCGCGCGTGCTCAACGTCTTCTGCTACACGGGCGGGTTTTCGCTGCATGCCGCGCTCGGCGGCGCGACCCACGTGACGTCGATCGACGTCGCGGCGCCGGCGATCGCCGCGATCGCCAAGAACCTCGAGCTCTCGAAGTTGCCGATCGACCGCCACGACCGGATCGCGATCGACGCGTTCGACTTCTTCGAGCAAGCCGCCGCGCGACGCGAGCGCTGGGACCTCGTGATCGTCGATCCGCCGAGCTTCGCGCCGAGCGAGAAGGCCAAGCCGGCAGCGCTCAAGTCGTACGCGCGGCTGATCGAGCTCGCGCTCACCGTGACCGCGCCGGGCGGACGATTCGCGCTCGCGTCGTGCTCGAGCCACGTCGGCGAAGCCGATCTGCTGGCGCTGTGCGCGCGGCCCGGCCTGCGACTGCGCGCGAGCGCCGGTGCAGCGAGCGATCATCCCGTGCTGCCCGCGTTCCCCGAGGGCCGCTACCTCCAGTTCCTGCTGTTCGACGTCTAGGGATCGAGGTGCAGGCCGTCGACGAGCGCGGCCTTGATCTCGGAGATCGCCTTGAAGTCGGCGGTCTCGGCATCGCCGACGATGTGGAAGACGCAACGTTCCGACTTCGGTGCGCTGCGACGCAGGCACGCATTGTCGCGATGTGCGGTGGTCTGGCGCGGCTCGGGCGCCTTGCCGGGCTGCAGCTTGTCGAGCGCCGCGAGCGCGGCGGCGAGCCGCTTGGGATCCTTGACCACGCCGTCGACGGTGACCGGCTTCGTGCCTGGCATGCCGTCGTCACGACCGGCGTACGTCGAGGTGTAATGAACCTTGGTGCCACGAACCGTGATCGTCGTGGTCCAGATCGACATGTCTTGCGACATCTCGCCCGCGTCCCACGTCAGCGTGAGATCGGGTGGCGGTGGGTCGGCGTACGCGAGGGTCGCGATCGCCAGGGCAGTAGCAAGGACGAAGGTGCGCACCGCGACCATCGTAACGTGGAGCTACGCCGCGCGCACCCTGCCCGCGCGCGCGGCTTCCTTGCGCAGCGCGGCGGCGCGCGCGTTCATCTCCGCTTCTTCGTCGTCGTCGCGGTGATCGTAGCCGAGCAGATGACACAGGCCATGCGACGCCAGGTGCAGCAGCTCGGCGTACAGGCCGCGCTTGGCCTGACGCGCCGCCGTGTCGAGGCTGATCACGATGTCACCGAGCAAGCCGGCATCCGCGGCCGCCGCCTCGCGCTGCGCGAACGCGAGCACGTCCGTGGGCTTGTCCTTCTTGCGCCACGCGCGATTGAGCTCGTGGATCGCCGCGTCGTCGCACAGGCGCAGCACGACCTCGTAGTCGGCGCGCGCGTCGTGGAGCGCCGCCGCTTTCACCATGCGCGCGACCTCGCGGCGCAGCTTGCCGCGCACCGCGGCGGGCACGCGCGTGCCCGCATCGACGACCAGATCCAGGCTCACGAGTTGCCGCGCGGCGCGGTCAACCCGTAGATCCGCGCACCCACGAACACGTCGAACAGCTCCTTGTCGAGCTGGCCGCGCTTGACGTCGCCGCTGAGGATGTCGAGCGCCTTCTCGACGGGCATCGCCTTCTTGTACGGGCGATCGCTCGCGGTCAGCGCGTCGTAGATGTCGGAGATCGCCATCATGCGCGACTCCATCGGCACGGCGTCGCCCTTGATCCCCTTCGGATAGCCGCTGCCGTCGAGCTTCTCGTGGTGCGCACCCGCGATCTCGGGCACGGCGCGGAGCGCGCGGCTCCACGGAATCTCGCTGAGGAAGTCGTAGGTGTGCTTGACGTGGCTGTTGATCTCCAGGCGCTCGGCCTCGGTGAGCGAGCCGCGCTTGATCTGCAGGCAGCTTGCTTCGTCGTGGGTCAACACCGGCAGCTGCGCGCCGCTGTCGTCGAGATAGGTCATGCGCGCGAGCTCGGCGATCCGCTCGAAGCCGCCCTGCTCGAGCACGGTCGGCTCGTTGGCCTGCAGGACGAACTTCACGACGTCGTCGATCTCGGCGATCTTGGCGGCGATATCGCCGTCGATGCCGGCGAGGTGCGCCGCGATCTGCTCGCGCGAGGCGTCCTGGAGATAGCGGACCTTGGACTCGAGCCCTTCGATCTTGTAGCCGCGCTTGATCAGCTGGAAGCGCTGCAGGATCAGCTCGCGCTCGTGCTCGTAGAGCTTCTTGGCCTTCACGAGCACGTGCTCGCGCACGCCGACCTTGCCGAAGTCGTGGAGCAGCGCCGCGTAGCGGATCTGCGTGAGGTGCTCGGGCGTGTAGCGGTACATCACGAGGCGCCCGTCGTTGACCTTGTCGACGGCCTCGGCGAGCCCGACCGTGAGCTCGGCGACGCGCTCGCTGTGGCCCGACGTCGTCGGATCGCGGCTCTCGATCGCGGTGACCGACGCCTTCACGAAGCTCTCGAACAGCGTCTGGACCTCTTCGTAGAGCAGCACGTTCTCGAGCGCGATGCCGGCCTGCGACGCGAGCGCCTGGACGTAGGTCTCGGACACGTTGTCGAACGCGACCACACCTTCTTCGAAGTCGCTCGGATCCGATAGCTGGATCCAGCCCTTCGCGCGCTTGTTGATCAGCTGGATCACGCCGATCACCTCGTCGCGCGCCGAGATCATCGGCACGGCGAGGACGCTGCGGCCCTGATACCGGTACTTGTCGTCGAACGTGCGGTCGTGAACGAGGCCCCACGGGTTGTTGCCGGTGCCCGGCGCGTCGAGCTTGTAGAGGTCGGGGACGTTGATGCGCTCTTTCGACAGCACGCACGATCCGACGATCGACGTGGCCGTCACGGGCATCGTGAAGCCCTTCGACTCGATCGAGCGCGACTCGTTCTGCGAGGCCGCGAACCGCACGCTGCGGTTCAAGACGTCCTCGTCGTGGCCCTCGACGATGTACACGCTGCCGGCATCGGCCGACGTGACCTCGCACGCGCGCTTCAAGATGATCGCGAGCAGCGACTGGATGTCGCGTTGCTGCGACAGCGCGCGGCCGATCGAGATCAGCATGTCGTTCTCGTGGCGCGCGCGCTCGAGCTCGAGCTCGCCGGCCGCCGCGGTCATCCGCATCGCGATCGCGTCGGCGCGCGACCGCAGCAGCAACAAGAGGCGGACCATCGAGATCGGCCCGGCGAGCGCGGTGACGTCGGCGTCGTGCGACGTGTGATCGAGCCGCGCGGCCTCGAGCTCCTCGTCACCGCCGACCAGGATGAGACCGTAGTTGCCGGAGCGCGCGCGGATCAGGTGCGGCTCGAGCGCCACCGGATCGCGCCACACGTCGGGCCACGCCAGCACGAGCAGCACGGCGGCGCGCGGCCGCTGCGACAGGACCTCGAGCTCGATCCAGCCGTCGCCCTGCCGCCGCACCCGGTATCCCGCCATGCGACGGTCGCGAGAGACCGCATGGACGAGATCGTCCGGGGTGGCCACCACCATCAACGCGAGTCTAGCTCGCCCGACGGGGGCGCCGCAGCATCCTCGCGCGCGTTCGAGCGTGCCCGGTCGCGGGCGTCGTACGCGCGAATCAATGCCGCCACGAGCGGGTGGCGAACCACGTCGGCGTCGCTGAACCGGATCGTGCCGATGCCGCGAATGCCGTCCACCAGGTCGAGCGCGTCGCGCAGGCCGCTGCGCTGGCCCGGCGGCAGGTCGGTCTGGGTCGGGTCGCCGGTGATGACCAGCTTGGCGCCGTAGCCCATGCGGGTGAGGAACATCTTCATCTGCGGCGGCGTCGTGTTCTGCGCCTCGTCGAGCACGATGAAGGCCTCGTTGAGCGTACGGCCGCGCAAGAACGCCAGCGGCGCGACCTCGATGACGCCGTCCGACATCAGGCGCTCGAGCCGGTCGGCCTCGAGCATGTCGTGGAGCGCGTCGAACAGCGGGCGCAGGTACGGATCGATCTTCTCCTCGAGCGTGCCCGGCAGAAAGCCGAGCGACTCGCCGGCCTCGACCGCCGGGCGCGTCAGGATGATCCGGCGGATGTGCTTGTCGAGCAGCGCGCGGACCGCCATCGCCATCGCCAGATAGGTCTTGCCGGTACCGGCCGGCCCGACGGCGAACACGATGTCGTTGGACCGCACCATGTCGACGTAGGCCTTTTGCGACCCGCCCTTGGGCGCGATCGGGCGACCCGCGCGCGGCGTGAGGATCACGTCGCCGAAGATCGCGCGCAGCGGCTGACCGCCGTCGCCGACGAGCTTGACCGCGCGGACGACGTCGTCCGACGACAGCGGCTTGCCCGCGAGCGCCAGGTCGTAGAGCTGCTCGACCGCGCTCTTGGCGACCTCGACCGCGTTCTCCTCGCCTTCGACCGTGATCTCGTTGCCGCGAAGATGGACCTCGGCCCCTGCCGTGCGCTCGATCAGCTTGAGCCGGCTGTTGTTGCTCCCACAGAGCGCCTGGAGCGCCTGGGGATCCTCGAATGCGAGTTTCTCCCGCCGGATGGCCTTGGTCACGCGAAGGGCGGCGGTATAGCACGGATGTGGAAACTCCCCAGTTCGCCCGTTTGGTCGAAATCATGGACCGCCTGCTCGCCCCCGACGGCTGCCCGTGGGACCGCGAGCAAACGCTCGACACGCTGCGGCCGTTTCTCGTCGAGGAGACCTACGAGGTCCTCGACGCGCTCGCGAAGGGCGACGCCCTGCACCACTGCGAAGAGCTCGGCGACCTGATGATGCAGATCGTGTTTCAGGCTGCGCTGCGCCGCGAACAGGGCGCGTTCGACATCGAGGCCGTGTCCAAGGGCATCGCCGACAAGCTCGTGCATCGCCACCCGCACGTGTTCGGCGAGCAGGCCGGCGTCGACACGTCCGAGAAGGTCCTGGCGCAGTGGGACGAGATCAAGGCGGCCGAAAAGGCGGCCAAGGGCAACACGCCCAAGCGCACGCTCGACGGCATCCCGCCCGGCCCGGCGCTGGTCCGCGCCCAGAAGGTCGGCAACCGCTGCGGCAAGATCGGCTTCGACTGGCCGGGCTGGGAAGGCTCGTTCGCCAAGGTCGAAGAAGAGGTCCGCGAGGTCAAGGACGCCATCGGCAACCCGGCCGAGGTCCACGCCGAGCTCGGTGATCTTCTGCTGGCGACCGTGAACTTGGCTCGCAAGCTCAAGGTCGATGCCGAGCAAGCGCTGATCGACGCGACCCTGCGGTTCGAGCAGCGGTTCGCGGTGGTCGAAGATTTGCTCGCGGAGCGCAACAAGACGCCAGCGCAGTCGTCGCTGGAGGAAATGGATGCACTCTGGGACGTGGCGAAAGCTCGGTGGAGAAAATGACGCTTTTTTGTGCAGCCAAGATCGATTGGGCTAGATCTCGTCGAGAACCGCGCGACGCCCGCGTCGCGATCCCCAGGTTATCCACAGAACCGTCGGGTACTCCCGCGGACTTGTTGACGAAGTAGCCTCAGATCGCGGTCGCTTGACACCCTGGCCCAGACCACGGTAAACGCTCGCCTCCCATGGCGAATATCGCGTCCGCGGAGAAGCAGAACCGCAAGATGATCAAGAATCGCGCGCGCAACCGCGCGGCGATGGGTTCGCTCCGCACGGCCGTCAAGGCGGCCCGCCACGCGGTGGACCACAAGGAAGACAACGCGAAGGAGCTCGTGAAAGAGGCCATCGCGATCGTCGACAAGGCCGTCAGCCGCGGCATCCTGAAGCGCGCGACCGCGTCGCGTTACGTGTCGCGCCTCTCGACGCGCACGCCGCAGCAGCCGCAGCACTAGTCCGTCGGCGCCGGAGGGGCGCCGTGACATTCACCGGTCGCGCGCGGCGCGATCGCGAGCTGGCCGTTGCGATCGATCATCCACACGCGGCCGGCAGGATCGATCGACGGCGACGTGCCGTCGACACACCACGGTAGGCGCGTCGCCGTTGCACCGTCGATCCGGAACACCGTGCCGTCTCGCAGCACGGCCGGCCACGGCGCCTCGAGCGCTTCGCCGTACTCGTCGAGCCCGGCGATCGCGCGCCACTCGCCGTTGGACCACCGCTTGCCGCCGGAGATCGTGACGTCGCCGTAGATACCGAACGAGCCGCCGGAGGTCGCGAACCGCTGCGGATCGGACGCGCCGTTCGCGCGCCAGGTCTCGCGCTCGATGCCGCTGTAATCGCAATCGGCGATCGCGACACCGACGCGGATCGTGCCGTCCGCCGACTGCCGGCCGGTGACGTTGGCGGCCTCGTATGCGCGATCGAGATCGCGAAACCGCCACGACTCGCCGCGATCCGAGCTCGCCGCGATCCGCGTCGGATAGTCCGTGCCGGTCGGCGCGCCGACGACCACGACGTCGGGCCCGCCGCCGATCACGCGGGCGAGCGCCGCGAGGTCGGGCACGGTGCGCCAGCGTTCGGCCGCATGCACGCGCACACCGAGCATCTTGTCGCGCGCGGCGATCACGTCGCCGAAGCAGTCGAAGCCGACGTCGGCGACCTGCCCCGGCCCGTCGAGCACGCGCGCGAACACGCGACCGCCGTCGGTGCTGATGAAGATGTGCTGGTCGTTCCACGCGGCGATCCACGAAGCATTGGTCGGCGACGGCCTCACATGCTCGACGGCTTCGTCGAGCTGGAGGTCACGTGGAGCAGCGTGTTCGCGGCTCGGCGCCGGACACGTCGGCGTAAGCGTCGGCGTCGGCGTCGGCGTCTGGGGCCTCGTTTCCGTTCTGAGAATCGAGATCGCCGGCGGCACGATCACGACGACGTTGCGATCGTCGTCGATGCTCATCACGGCGACGAGCGCCGCGAGCTGGATCCCCAGGATGATCGCGACCACGAGGCGCATCATCCCCGGTGAACGCGCGAGCTAGTTGTCCTCTTCCTGATCCGTGATGCCGTACTTGCGCAGCAGCTTGTGCAGGTACTTCCGATCCATGTCGGCATCGCGCGCGGCCTTCGAGATGTTGCCGTCGGCGCGGCGGAGCAGCCACGTCAGGTAGCGCCGCTCGAACAGCTCGGTCCAGCGCTCCTTGGTCTCGCGAAACGACACGCCGGGATCGAACTCGACCGCGTTCGACAGCTGCACGCCCTTGTTCGACGATTCGGAGCCCGGCGCGACGAGCATGCCGGGATCCGCGCCGAGCGCGAGCGCGCGCTCGATCACGTTGCGGAGCTCGCGCACGTTGCCGGGCCAGTCGTGCGCCATGAGCGCGGCGCGCGTCGCGTCGCTCAGCACGTTGCCGCCGGCGGGCGACAGCTTCGCGAGCATGTGATCGATGAGCAGCGGGATATCCTCGCGGCGCTCGCGGAGCGGCGGCGCGGTGATCGGCACGACGTTGAGCCGGAAGAACAAGTCCTCGCGGAACTTGCCCTTCTCGACCTCGGATCGCAGATCCTTGCGCGTCGCCGCGATCACGCGCAGGTCGACCTTGATCGTCTTCGCGCCGCCGACGCGGCGGAGCTCGCGCTGCTCGATCACGCGCAGTAACTTCGGCTGAAGATCCAACGACAGCTCGCCGAGCTCGTCGAGGAACACCGTGCCGCCGCTCGCCATCTCGAACGCGCCCTGGCGCGCCGTGACCGCGCCAGTGAACGCGCCCTTCTCGTGGCCAAACAGCTCGCTCTCGATCAGCGTGCCCGCGACCGCGCCGCAGTCGACGACGATGAACGACTTGTCGCCGCGCGGCGACAGCTGGTGCAGCGT
>Ga0070665_100000990_pt1 | contig 36018 bp, 35 predicted proteins | sample KBSS13metaG_FD_65862 | JGI IMG/M metagenome (GOLD analysis project Ga0070665, IMG submission 65862) | Switchgrass rhizosphere microbial communities from Kellogg Biological Station, Michigan, USA - KBS S1-3 metaG | ecosystem: Host-associated > Plants > Roots > Rhizosphere > Soil ... | reverse complement strand
CCGGTCGCCGTAGTGACCGAAGACGATGCCGCCGAGCGGCCGGGCGAGGAAGGCCACCCCGAAGGTCGCGAACGAGGCGACGGTGCCGGCAGCCGGGCCGAGGGCCGGGAAGAACAGCTTCGGGAACACGAGCGCCGCCGCGGTCCCGTAGATGAGGAAGTCGTAGAACTCGATGGTGGTTCCCGCGAGGCTGGCGAGCGCGACGCGTCGCGGGGTGGCCGACGCCGGGGTAGTGCTCATTCGGTCCTCCGTTGGGCCGTGTTCATATACGTGTCGATGAGCCGGGATCAGGGGATGAGAACGATGCGTCCCGAGACGCGCCGCTCGTCGAGCGCGGTGAAGGCCTCGACGACGGAGTCGAGCGGGTAGCTGGTCGTGACCGGCTCGACCTCGTCGCGCGCGGCGAGGTCGAGAGCGTCCGCGAAGTTCGCCATCGACGTCGAGACGGACCCCGAGAGGGTGACCTCGTTCTCGAACAGGAATGCGGGATGGAGCCGGACGGGATCGCCGGACACCTGGCCGGTGAACACGTAGCGCCCGCGCCTCGCGGCACTGCGGAAGGCCTGTCTGAACACTGCGGGGTGGCCGACGTTGTCGAGGACCACCTGGACCCCTCGACCGTTGGTGATGTCCATCACTTCCGACCACCAGTCGCCGGTTGTCTGGACGACGTGGTCGGCCGCCTTGAGGTCCGCGGTCACCGCCGAGCCCGTCGCCGCGATGACCTCTGCACCCAGCGCCTTCGCCACCTGGACGCCGTGCATGCCCAGGCCACCGCCGGCGCCGGTCACCAGCACGGTCTCGCCGCGCTGCAGCGCGGCGACGTCCGTGAGCGCCTGCAGGCAGGTCCCGACGGTGCACGCCACGACTGCCGCACGCTCCAGACTGAGCCCGTCGGGCACCTGGAGCAGCGAGGACTCCGGGAGGGCGACCTGCTCGGCGTAGCCGCCGTAGGTGAACCGTCGACGTCGACAGACCATGTCTCGTCCGCGGAAGCACTCCGCACAGCGACCACAATGCTGGAACTGTTTGGCGGCCACCCGGTCCCCCACCCGCAGGTGTCGGACCGAGGGCCCGACGGACCGGACCGTGCCCGCGACCTCGTGGCCGAGGATCACGGGGAACTCGACGTCCGTCAGCCCGGCCCGGTCGGCCTGGTCGTGGCCGCACATTCCGCACGCCACCACCTCGACGACCACCTCGCCAAGATCGGCCGTCGGACGCGCGACCTCGCGGACCCGAGCCACTTCCGGCCCTCCAGCTCCCTCGACCACGACTGCACGCACGGAACCTCCTGATAGCGGACTACATACTTGATACAGACTGACGCTTCGTCAATGACTTTCCGAGCACTCGTCACCCGCTCCTACAGCGACTTCGCCGCCCGTGTGTCGCCCAGCACTCTTGCATCTCTCGCATCTTGTATCAAGAATCAGATCGTCCACCGACTGCCTGGAGGCACCGATGCCCCGCGAACCGCGTCCCTTCCGCGAGGGACTGCTCACCATCGACCCACCGCGGCTACACGGATCCCGCTGCTCGGCCTGTGGCGTCACCGCGTTCCCCGCGCGCGAGTTCTGCCCGGGCTGTCGAGCACCCGAGGGCATCCAGCCGGTCGAGTTGGACAACGAGGGACGCGTGCACTCCTTCACAGTCGTGCGGCAGGCCCCACCCGGTGTCGAGGTGCCCTACATACTCGCCTGGGTCGACCTGCCCGCCGACGACGTCCGGCTGCTGGCACGCGTCGAGGGCGACGTCGAGCTGGACATGCCGGTGTCGCTCGCCCTGACACCCTTCGACGACGAACTCGTGGGCTTCTGTTTCCGGAGGGCCTCGTGACCCTCGCTCCCGCCCACGTCGCAGGCGTCGGGATGATCCGGTTCGGCAAGTACCCCGCCGAGGTCACCCTCGAACGGATGGCGGTCGGCGCCGCCCGCGAGGCCCTCGGGGACGCGGGCGCCCCCCTGGCCGCGGTCGACGGCCTCTACGTCGGCCACGTGTTCGGCGGACCTGTTGCCGGGCAACGGATCGCGGCTCAGCTCGGGCTCGACGGCAGCCCGGTGTCCAACCACGAGAACTACTGCGCGAGCGGGGCCACCGCTATCCGAGAGGCCTGGGTCGCGCTGGCAGCCGGGCTGCACGACGTGATCCTGGTGATCGGCGTCGAGAAGATGACCGACCGGGTGTCCGGCGGTGTGCGGCCGGACCCCGGAGACCTCGACGCCGCCGTCGGGTACGTCATGGCGGCCGGGCACGCACTGAGCGCACGTCGCTACATGGCAGACCACGGCGCCACCCGTGAGCAGATCGCCGCGGTCGCGGTGAAGAACCACGCGCACTCGGTCCACAATCCCTACGCGCAGTACCAGAAGCCGATCTCCCTGGACGAAGTCCTCGGGGCCCGTCCGATCGCGGAGCCGCTGGGGCTGCTGGACTGCAGCCCGATCTCCGACGGTGCCGCCGCCGTGGTGCTCTGCAGCCCGGCAGGCCTGAGACGGCTTGGGATCGGCGGCCCGGTTCCACGGGTGCTTGGCGTGGGGCTGGTCAGCGGGTCCGTGCTGACGGGCACCGGCAACCTGAATGCCGAGGACGTGTCGCGGCGTGCCGGCGAGGAGGCGTGGAAGCTCTCCGGTGTCGCTCCGGACGAGATCGACCTGGTCGAGATGCACGACTGCTTCACCATCGCCGAGATCGTGCGCATGGAAGGGCTCGGACTGGTGCCACACGGCCAGGGCGCGGCATGGACGGCGGACGGACACACCGCCCTCGGCGGCCGTCTTCCGGTCAACCCCAGCGGGGGTCTCCTCTCCCGCGGCCATCCCGTCGGCGCAACGGGTGCGGCGCAGGTCGTCGAGCTGACCTGGCAGCTGCGGGGGGTCGCGGGCGGACGCCAGGTCGACGGCGCCCGCACCGGGCTGGCCTACTGCAAGGGCGGCACCGTCAACGGCACGGACGGCGGCTCCGTCACCACGGTGGTGATGGCTCGATGACTACCTCAGTCGCGATCTCCGTGCGCGGCGACGGAGCGCTCGCAGACGCCGTACGGTCGGCGTTGCTCATGACGGTCCCCGCGGACACCGCAGCCGTGATCGTGCCTCGCGTGCCCGAGCCTGCGCCGCTCGCCGAGCTGACCGACGAGCACCTGGCGGCAGAGGTCGGGGACGCCCTCGACGCGGTGCTGGCCGACGTGCAGGCCGCGCTGCCGGTCGCCCGGCTGGTGTTCGTGCTGCCCGCCGACCCTGTCATGGGGATCTCCGGCGGTGCCGCCGCGTCGGCCGTCACCAACGCGGTGCTCTCGATGGCACGTACCCTCGCCATCGAGCTGGCCCGGGACGGCACCTCGGTAAACGTGCTGGCGGTCGGCTCCACCACGGCACTCCAGGCGCAGCTCGCCGCGCTGCTGGGCGAGGGCGGGCGCGACATCACCGGCCAGGAGGTCTACCTGACCGGCGGAACCGACCTGGGGCGGGTACACCCGTGATCGCGCTGGTCACCGGAGGTGCCGGAGGCATCGGCCGCGGGATCTGTGCCCGCCTCGTGGCCGACGGGTACACCGTCATCGCCGCCGACCTGAGCCGGTCCGACGTGCGGGACACGGAGCCGCAGGTGCTCGACGTCGCCGATCCCGACTCGCGCCGCGCCGCCGTGGCCCGCGCCGACGAGCTGGGTGGGGTGGACCTGCTGGTCAACTGTGCCGGCGCCCTCCAGGACGCCCGGATCACGAAGCTGGAACCGGCCGTCTTCCGTAGGCTCATGGAGATCAACCTGCTGGGCCCGCTCGCGCTGACCCGGCTGGTCGCGGTCGGCATGGCCGCACGCGGCCGTGGGTCGATCGTCAACATCGCGTCCCGGGCCTGGCTGGGCACCTTCGGCTCCACCGCCTACTCCACGGCCAAGGGTGGCCTGGTCGGCGCCACCCGTTCGCTGGCGCTGGAACTGGGGCGCTGCGGGATCACGGTGAACGCCGTCGCGCCCGGCTTCGTGGATACCCCCATGACCGAGGGGCTGCCTGCGGAGATTCGGCGCCGCACCCTCGCCGCCATCCCGGTCGGCCGGGCCGGAACCCCCGAGGACGTGGCCGACGCGGTCGCCTTCCTCGCCGGCGCGGGCTACGTGACCGGACAGGTCCTGGTCGCCTGCGGCGGCCGAAGCATCGGAGACCCCTATGCCGTCTGAGACCGGCCCGCTCGCAGGGATCAAGGTCGTCGAGTTCGCTGGGCTGGGGCCCGGCCCGTTCGCCGCGATGCTGCTGGCAGACGCTGGTGCAGACGTGATCCGCGTCGACCGTCCGCGCCCGCCGGTCGACGGCGGCGCACTCACCCGTGGCAGACCGGTCCTGCAGGTCGACCTCAAGGCCGAGCGGGAGCGGGCGTGGGAGCTCGTGCTGGCCACGGACGTCCTGATCGAGGGCTACCGACCGGGTGTGATGGAGCGGCTCGGCCTCGGCCCGACGAAGTGTCTGGCCGCGAACCCCGGCCTGGTCTACGGCCGGATGACCGGATGGGGCCAGACCGGACCGCGGGCCCGCGAGGCCGGGCACGACATCAACTATCTCGCGCTGACCGGCGCCCTACGCTCGATCGCCCGGCGCGGGGAGGCGCCCGTGCCGCCCCTGAACCTCGTCGGGGACTACGGCGGTGGCGGCATGATGTTGGCGTTCGGGCTGGTCACCGCGCTGCTGGAACGGACGGCGAGCGGGCGCGGGCAGGTCGTCGACGCGGCGATGGTCGACGGTGTCAGTCTCCTGATGACCGGCATCTGGAGTCGCGCCGCGCAAGGGCGGTGGTCGGACGTCCCCGGTACCAACGACATCGACTCCGGAGCCCCGTTCTACGACGTCTACGCCACCGCGGACGGCGAGTACATGGCCGTCGGGGCGATCGAGCCCCAGTTCTGGGCCGAGCTGCTCGACGCTCTCGAGCTGGACCTGCCCGAACAGTGGGACAAGGCACGCTGGCCCGAGATGAAGGAGCGGGTGGCGGCCGCCTTCGCCACTCGCAGCCGCGCCGAGTGGACCGCCGAGTTCGCCGCCCGGGATGCCTGCGTGACCCCCGTGCTGTCGATGGCCGAGGCGGTCGACGATGCTCACCTGGCCTCCCGCGAGACTCTGGAGTCGGGACCCCAGCCCGCCGCGGCACCGCGGCTGAGCCGCACCCCCCTGCGGGCACGGACTGCGGGCGACCTCGACGCGGCCCTCGAGCGCTGGGGACTCGCGACGGCGAGCGCACGATGACCGATCTGATAACGTATCCACGCTCTACGACAGGACGGCGGGAGGCGGGAATGGGAGCGGGTCCACGGGTCCAGCGCCGGTCCATGGCCGCCGAGGTCGCCGAGCACCTCCGGTCGATGATCTTCGACGGCAGGCTGACCGCCGAGCAACGGGTGCCTCAGGACGCGATCGCCGCCGAACTCGGGGTCAGCAGACTGCCGGTGCGCGAGGCGCTGATCAGCCTCGAGTCGGACGGTCTGGTCGCCTCCGAGCCCCACCGCGGGACCTTCGTGGTCCCGATCCGGGCCGAGGACATCACCGACCACTACAAGCTGTACGGCATGGCGCAGGGCCTCGCCGCCGCCGGCGCTGCTCGCCGGATCACAGAACCGGTCCTGACCAGGCTCGACGAGCTCCGTGCGCAGATGTCCGTCAGTACCGACCCCGACGTAGTGCACGATCTCAATTGGGAGTTCCACTCGCTGGTCAACCGCACCGGCGCCAGTAGGCGCACCCTCTCGGTGCTCCGTCAGCTCTCCCAGAACCTCCCGCGTGAGGTCTACGCCATCCCGCAGGCCGCGAGCCCCGCAGCCAACCGCCAGCACGCAATCGTCGCGGCGTTGCGCGCCGGGGACGCCGCACTGGCGGACCGGCTCAACCAGGAACACGTCCGCGCCGAGGGCGACGAGGTCGTCGCCGCCCTCCAGCGCAAGGGCATCCTGTCCGACTGACTCCGTCTCCGACGGACGTATCACAGATCAGAGGTGCCCCATGCTGCGTGCACTCGAATACACCACCACCATCCCGGCCTCGTCGACGACCTCGCCGCCACCCATCCGGGGGGCGAGGCCGTCGTCGCCCCCGAGGCCCGCGCGAGCTGGGCCGAGCTGGCCGAGCAGAGCGTCAGCTGCGCCGATGCGCTCGTCGCCCACGGCATCGAACCGGGTGACCGGGTCGGGATCCTGCTACCCAACGGCCTGCGCTGGATCGTCGCGACGCTCGCGGCCCACCGAGCGGGCGCGACGGTCGTCCCGATCAACACCTGGTACCACGCCGCGGAGATCGCGCACGTGCTCGACGGGGCGGACGTCCGACTCGTCGTGACCGACGCCGAGGTCTTCGGCCGGGACACCCTTGCCGAGCTCGCCGCCGCGGGCCTGGCCGCGGATCGCACGCTCGTCTGGCGCGCGGGTGACCCGCCACCGAGCGGCCCACCGGCGACGCTGCCCGGTGCCACGCCGGACGGAGTCGCCTATGTGCTGTTCACGAGTGGGTCGACGTCGCGTCCGAAGCCGGTGCCACTGCGCCACAACCGGCTCGCCGCCAACAGCAGGGAGATCGGCGGGCGCATGCACGTGCTCCCCGGTGACCGGCTGTGGATCTCCGCACCCTTCTTCTTCGGCTACGGCTGCGCCAATGCGCTGCCCGTCGCGTTCACCCACGGTCTCACGCTGTGCGTGGAGGAGCGGCCCGCCGCGGACGCGTCGCTGGCCTTCATCGCCCGCGAACGGTGCACCGTCTACTACGGCTTCGGCGCCACCACCCGGAACCTGCTCGCCGCCCCCGGGTTCGCCACCCACGACCTGTCGTCCCTGCGCACCGGGAGCACCGGGTTCACCGCCGAGGACAAGCGGCTCGTCCGTGAGGAGCTCGGGGTGCGCGAGATCTGTGGGGTCTACGGCCTCACCGAGGCCTACGGCCATTCCGCGATGACGGACGCCCACGATCCGATCGAGGTGCTACTCCACACCGCAGGCCGCGTACTCGACTCACAGGAGCTGCGCATCACCGACCTCTCCGGGCGCGAGATGGCGACCGGCGAGACGGGAGAGATCGAGCTGCGCGGCTGCGTCATGGATGGCTACCTCGGGGACCCGGCGGCGAACACCGCCGCCTTCCGAGAGGGTGGCTGGTTCCGTACGGGAGACCTCGGTCAGCTCGACGCCGACGGGCGGCTCCGCGTGGTCGGCAGGCTCAAGGAGATGCTCAAGGTCAAGGGGATCAGCATCGCCCCCGCTGAGGTGGAGGAGCTGCTCTGCACCCACCCCGCCGTCGACCAGGCGTTCGTGGTGGGCCAGCAGGACGACCACGGGGACGAGGAGATGCTCGCCGCAGTCGTCCCACGAGAGGGTGCACCACTGGACCTGCCCGCCCAGCTCGTCGCACACGTGCGCGGTCGAGCCGCTAGCTACAAGGTGCCTGCACGCATCGTCGTGCTCACCCAGGCGGACATCCCGCTGACAGACACCGGGAAGGTCAACAAGCGGCTGCTGAAGGAGCGGATCGCATGAGGACCATCGCCGAGGGCATCGGATTCACCGAAGGTCCGGTGTGGACGCGGGACGGGCGCCTGCTCGTCGTCTCCATGTCGAGGGGACTCGTCGTGGAACTCGACCTGGACGATGGCGTCCTCGGCACCATCGAGACCGGTGGCGGACCGAACGGGCTGGCCGAAGGGCCGGACGGGTCGATCTGGGTGGCGCAGAACGGTGGTGGGATTCGTCCGAGCCGGTCCTCGCGTCCCGTCGCCCCCGGCCTGCAACGACTCGACGGCGACACCGTCACCGACATCCCGATCCCAGGCGCCATCGCACCGAACGACCTGGTCAGCGGCCGGACGGCCGCATCTGGTTCACCGACCCCGGCCTCCCGGGCGCGACCGCCCACGGCCGGGTCTGCGCGCTGGACCCGACGACGGGGGCGGTGGAGACGGTCCTGGCCGACCTGGACTACCCCAACGGCCTCGCCTTCGTGGACGACGAGCTCTACGTCGCCCACACCAACCGGGGCAAGATCAGCCGCCACCGACCGGGCGTTGGCCCATCCGGTCCGGCACTCACCCTGTCCGCAGGCGGCCCGGACGGCATCGCCGTCGGCGCCGACGGCCACCTCTACATCGCCACTCCGGACGCGGACGCCGTGGCGGTGTTCGACGCCGAGGAGCACCGCGAGCGCCACATCCGCTTCGACGCACCCACCTTCCCCACGAACCTCTGCTTCGCAGGCACCCAGCGCAGGCAGCTCGTGGTGACCGCGGCGAAGGGTGGGCGAGTGCTGAGCCTCGATCTCGAGGAGGTCGAGGCGGCTGCGGCATGAATGCTGAGCAGGAGCTTGCTGTTGAACACACCGCCATGCCCTTGCCTGCGGACGCAAGACACGACGGAGCACCCTTAGTCTGCCCGAGCATCGCACTCGTCGGGGTATGGGTCCGTCCTGCCTCGGGCATGCCACCTAGGATCCCCTGCAGCAGGCCCTGAACAGGGCAGAGAGTTCCTAGGCCCCCGCACAGAAGCGTCTCGGCTAGTGCGCTGGCCTGTTGAACCGAGCGCACTCATCGAACAGCCGCAGGTCTCTGACCTGCGGAAATAGTGGAGCCGCCTTGGGGAGTCGAACCCCAGACCTACGCATTACGAGTGCGTCGCTCTAACCGACTGAGCTAAGGCGGCGTGGTGCGTGGCAAGGATACCTGCAGGCCCTCCTCTCGCGGCCTACCCCCCTCCTCCTCACTCGGCCGGGTTGTCTTCGCTGGTCAGACAGGTCGGTCGCCGAGATCGCCGCGATGCTCCGGGACATGGACGATCTTCACGGGGGCGCGGACCGGTCGACGGTCCCGCGCACGATCACGCTGGTGCGACTCCGACCGCACAGCCCTCGCTGATCAGCCCTGCTGGAGGCGTGTCATCATCGCCTCCACCGCGATCCTCGGCTTCACGTTGAGCTCCAGCGCCTCCCGGCAGGCGAGGACCGCCTCAAGGCGGCGGAGCGCGGATTCGGGGGTCCATTCGCGGGCGGCCTGGGCGACGTCTGCCTCCCGGTCCGGGTTCATCAGGGCGACGGGGGCCGCGGCGCCGGCGACCAGGACGTCCCGGTAGAAGCCTGCGAGGTCGACGAGGGCGCGGTCCAGCGCATCCCGCTGAGTGCGGGTGTTGCGGGACTTCTGCCGCTTCTCCAGTTCGCGCTCGGCGGCCTTGGCGCCGCGGGCGGCTTGCGCTGCGCCCTTGCCGGTGCCCCCGGCGCCCATCGCGACGGCCAGCTCCTCGCGTTCGGTCGCGTCCCGGACCCCGCTCAGGTCCGAGGCCTCGGTCTCGGCCTCCCGGACCAGGGTGTCCGCGAAGGCGAACGCGTCCCCGAGGTGGCGCAGGCGCAGCGGGACGCCGAGGATCCGTTCGCGGCGCTGCCTCGCGTCGGCGTCGCGCGCCAGGCGGCGGGCACGTCCGACGTGCCCCCCGGAGACCGACGCCGCCCAGTGTGCGGCCTCGGGATCGATGCCGTCCCGCTCGACGAGCACCTCGGCGACGGCCTCGGGAGCGGGCGCGCGCAGGTACACCACGCGGCACCGGGAGCGGATGGTGACGGGGACGTCGTCCGGGTGGTCGGACGGCGCGCAGAGCAGGAAGACCGTCTGGTCCGCGGGCTCCTCGATCGCCTTGAGCAGCGCGTTCGACGCGCCCTCGGTGAGCCGGTCCGCGTCCGTGATCACGAGGATCTGCCACTTCCCGGTGGAGGGGCGGCGCGCGGCGAGCTGGACCAGGTTCCGCATCTCGGCCACCGAGATCGACAGGCCCTCGGGGACGATCTCACGGACGTCCGCGTGGGTGCCCGCGAGGACCGTCCGGCAGGCCGTGCACTCGCCGCAGCCGCCGTACCGGCACTCCAGGGCGGCGGCGAACGCGCGGGCCGCCGTGGAACGCCCCGACCCGGGCGGGCCGGTGAACAGCCACGCGTGCGTCATCGACGAGTCCTCGGCGGCCGCGCGGCTCAGCTCGGCGACGGCGTCCGGCTGGCCAACGACGTCCCGCCAGACGGTCACGGCCCGACCGCCTCGGGGCGGGTCATGTCTCGGAGACCCGCGGCAGGTCGGCGGGCTGCTCGGGCGGGGGCGGCAGGGCGGGCGCGACGCCGGCGAACACCCGGGCGGCGACCTCCTCCACCGGCCCCTCGGCCTCCACGACGACGTACTCCCGCGGCTCCGCCGCCACCAACCCGGCGAGCAACCGCTGCACCCGCACGTGTTCCTCGCCCGCCACCCCGCCGGAGCCGGCGGCGCCCTCGCGGTCCAGCAGGACCGAGACGTCCGGACGCAGGCCGCCGGTCGACCAGGCGGCCAGCCGCTCCAGCTCGCCGGGCTCCAGCTCGGCGTCCATCCGGTCCGCCGCCACCCCGAACTGGGCGATGGGGCTGGCCATGAACCGGTCGACGACGACGACGGCACCCTCGGCCAGCGCGGGCCGGATGATCCGCTCCACCATGTCCGCCCGGATCGCCGCGGCCGCGAGGGCCTTGGCCCGGGCCCCGGACAGGTTCGCCTCCCGGGTCGCCGCGGCCCAGCGGGACGCGTCACGCTCGCTGTCCTCCGGCTCGACGACGACGTGTCCCTGCGCCCGCAGCGCGGCCGCCAGCCGGACGGCGTGGTCGGCCGTCTCGGCCGGGGTGGCACCCTCGACCGCGACCAGCGTGCCCGAGCCCCGCCGCGGTTTGCCCTGGCGCAGCACGGACAGCATGTCCCGCAGCAGCGGCTCGAAGCGCCGCTCGTCCATCTGCCGGTAGGCCAACGTGCCGACCACCGCCGCGACGAGCCCGCCGCCCGCCAGCACGAACCGGGTGCCGTCGACGGTGAAGGTGTGCGCGAACAGCGTGATCGAGCGCGTGCTGACCAGCCCGACCAGGACCGGGACCAGCGACATCGAGCCGAGCAGCACCAGCCGCACGAGCGACTGGACGAACGCCACGATCCGGCCGCGGATGTCGTCCGCCACCTGGGAGCCGATGATCGTGAGCCCGGTCAGGAACGCGATGCCCGCGAAACCGCCGACGAGCGCCACCGCCAGGATCGCCATGAACAGGTACCCGGACACCGCCACGATCAGCAGCGCCGCGCCCGCGCCGACGATCGCGGTGCCGAACAGCCGGTTGTGCGGCAGCTTGTGGGCGAGCTTGGGCGCCACCGCCATGCCGGCCGCGAGCCCGACGAACACGGCCGTGAACAGCACCGAGTACGCGGCGTCGCCACCGCCGAGGCTGGCCGCGTAGAGCTTGGCCGACGCGATCACCGCGCCGCCGGCGGCGAACGCCCCGATGATGCCGAGCACCAGGCCGCGGATGAGCGGGGTCGTCGCGACGTACTGGAAGCCCTCGCGCAGCAGCGTGAGCAGCTTCGGCGGGGCCTCCTCGTCCTTGCGGTCCGTGTGGCCCGAGATCTCCGGGATGCGGAACCAGACGATGATCGCGCAGAGCAGGAAGGCGCAGCCGTCGAGCACCAGGGCGATGTAGACCGTGGTCAGCGCGGCGGAGCCGTCCTCGCCCGGGAGCAGGTGCCCGATGCTGGAGACCACGGTGAACAGCCCGGCCGCGATCAGCACGGACACGCCGTAGGTGACCACGAGCGCGAGCTGGTTGGCCGTCTCGACCTGGTCCTTGCGGCGCAACAGGTTCGGGACCGACGCGTCCTTCGCCGGGATCCAGAACATCGCGCACATCTCGATCAGGAAGGTGGCGGCGAACAGCCACCACAGCGACCCGACGAGCGGGATGGAGACGAACAGGCAGAACCGCAGGATGTCGCAGGTCACCATGACCTTGCGCCGGTCGAAGCGGTCCGCGAGCGCGCCCGCGAGCGGCCCGAGCAGCAGCGCGGGCAGCAGCTTGGTGGCGACGACGCCGCCGAGCGCGAAGCTCTGCGCGGCGTAGCCGGTGGTCAGCTGCGTGGCCAGCGAGGTGAGCGCGAGCAGCGACAGCCACTCACCGGTGGCGGTGACGGCGGTGACGCCCCACAGCCTGCGGAAGGCCGGGATGGCCAGCACGCTGCGGACACGGTGCGCGGTGGGGGCGGGATCGCTCGCGGCGGGGCCCACACCGGGGATCTCGGCGCCGATCGAGGACCACCTCCACTCCCCGTGCGGCGACGTCGTGACGGGTCCGAGGCTGCGGGGAGGGCGCCCGGACCGTCGGGACCAGGGTAGACGGGGGCACCGACACTCCGGTTCCGGTACCGGGCGGGGCTCTCAGCCGTTCATCAGCGAATAGATCAACTGCAGAACGATCAGCAGGTAGACGGCCAGGAAGAAGGCCGCGAAGGCCCGCGAGCCCAGCCGCCCCCGGAGCCTGCGCGACAGGCCGACGCCCTCCTCGAGCCGGACGGGCGGCCGGTGCTCGATCCCGTCGAGCACGGCGCCGCGGGGCTCGGGTGCGCGCACCCGCCTGGCTCCACGCCCGACGAGCGGAGGCGCGGGGGTGATGCGGCCGAGGTCCGGGGCCCGAGGCGGGAGGGGCGGGGGCGCCGGAACCAGCGGCGGGAGGACCTCGATCGGCGCGAGATCGGTGTCCGGAGGCCGTCGGGTCAGGGCGGCCCCGGCGGCAGGCGGCTGCTCGACGGCGGGCTCAGCGGGGGCCTCAACGGGCTCGGCGGGCTCAACCGGCTCGGCGGACGCAACGGCGGGCTCGGCCCGCTCGGCGGGTCCAGCGGACGCCTCGACGGGCTCGGCAGGCTCGGCGTCCCCCACCCGCGCCGGATCGTGTCGGCCCGTCTCCCACGGCGTCGCCTTCGGGCTCCGGGGGAACGGGAGCAGCCCGATCCACCGCGTGAGCACGTCGGCGCGGTGGACGTCGGACATGGTCAGCGATGGTAGGCCGGGAGGCGACGCGAGGCCCGTCATGCGGGCGGCGCGTCCCCGCCGCGATCAGCCGCCGTCCCCACCGTCGCCACCGTCGCCGCCGTCCCCGCCCTCGGCGGGCGGAGCACCTTCGGCCGGTTGGCCCTCTCCGCCCTCACCCGGCGGAGCCGGTGGGGCAGGCACGGTGCCACTGCTGACCTGCAACACGATCTGCTCGCCCGGCAGCGCCGTGCCGCGCGGGCTCTGCCCGACCACGGTCCCCGCCCCGGCCAGGTTGTCCACCGTGGTGGTACTGACCTGCCAGTTCGCCCGCTGCAGGACCGCGCGGGCGTCGTTCACCCCGCGCCCCACGACGTCCGGCACACGGGTCTCGGCGCCGCCGGTCAGGTACCGGTCCTCGGTCGGCGGGAGCGGCAGCACGGGCGTGCCCTCGACCATCGGCTTGACCGCGCCGAACCAGGTCTCCGCAGGCGTCTTGCCGCCGAAGATGTTGCCGCTGCGGCAGGCGAACGGGGCACCGGCGCCGTCGCACAGGGGCTTGGGCGAGTTGGAGTTGTCGAAGGTGATCACCGACCCGGCGAGGTTCGGCAGGAACCCGACGAACGCCGCCGACTTGTGCTGCTGGGTGGTGCCGGTCTTGCCCGCCATCGGCCGGTTCCAGCCCACCTGGCGGGCGGCGCCGGCCGCCGTACCGGAGATGTCGTCCTTCGACAGGCCGGTGAACAGGGTGTTCGCCAGCCCGGGCTCGACGACCTGCTCGCACGGCGCGTCCGTGATCGCGACCGGCTGCCCGGCGGAGTCGGTGATCGACTCGATGGGGCTCGGCGGGCACCACTTACCCGAGCTCGCGATGGTGGCGCCGACGTTGGCCAGCTCGAGCACCGACGTCGGGGTGACGCCGAGGGTGAAGGAGGCCTGCTTCTGCTCCTTGGTCACCTGGGCGATCGACTTGTCCGTGCGCCGCCCGGTGTTCGGGTCGACGAACGCGGTCGTGGCCAGGGACTTCATCCCCAGCTTGACCGCCATGTCGACGACGTCCGGGACGCCGGTGAACTCCTCCAACTTGATGAACGCGGTGTTCGGCGAGGTGGCGAGCGCGTCCTGCAGGCTCATCCGCTCCGGGTAGTTGCCTGCGTTCTGCACCGGGATCGGGCGCCCGCCGCCGTCGACGTAGATCGGCGACGCGTAGCCGCTGGGCGGCACCGACATCTGGTAGTTGATGCCGAGCCCCTTCTCCATCGCGGTGGCCGCGGTGAAGATCTTGTAGACCGAGCCCGCACCCAGGTTGACCGGCTCGTACGGCAGGCCGTAGCTGGTCTGCAGGGCCTCGGCGTCCAGGCCGAAGGTGCGGCTGGAGGCCATCGCGAGCACCCGGTGCTTGTCCTGCCCGGGCTCGACGAGCGACATCACGTTGGCGACGTTCGGCTGGCTGGGCGGGACCTCGCCGTCGAGCGAGGCCTTCATCTGGGCGAGCTTGGCGCGGTCCAGCGTGGTCTTGATCGTGTACCCGCCGCGCGCCACCTGCTCCTGGCTGAACCCGTGCTCCGCGAGGTAGGCGCTGACGTACTTGCAGAAGAAGCCCGCGTCCCCCGCCCCGATGCAGCCGTTCGGCTGGGTGTTCAGCGGCGTGGCCAACCCGAGCGGCTGCGCGGTGGCGGCCTTGGCCTGGGACTCGTCGATCATGCCCTGGTCCCGCATCTGGGCGATGACGACGTTGCGCCGGTCCAGCGCGGCCTGCGGGTTGTTCACCGGGTCGGTGGCCGAGATGTTGCGGACCATGCCCGCGAGCAGCGCGGCCTGCGCGACCGTGAGGTCCTTCGCCTGCACCCCGAAGTAGGTCCGCGCGGCGCTCTCGATGCCGTACGCGCCGTTGCCCCAGAAGACGATGTTGAGGTAGCGGGCGAGGAGCTCGTCCTTCGGCAGCTGCCGCTCCAGCTGCAGCGCGACCCGCGCCTCGCGCAGCTTGCGGGCGGGGGTCTGCTCGGTGGCCTTGAGCCGCTCCGCCTCGGTCTGCGCCTCGACGTAGAGCGTGTAGTTCTTGACGTACTGCTGGGTCAGCGTCGACGCGCCCTGCACGACGTCCCCGGACGCCGAGTTGGCGATCACCGCGCGGATCGTGCCCTGCCAGTCCACGCCCTGGTGCTCGTAGAAGCGCCGGTCCTCGATGGCGACCATCGCCGCCTTCATCGCCGGGGAGATCGCCTCCGCACCGACCTGCTGCCGGTTCTGGTCGAAGATCCACGCGATCGGCTGTCCCGCGTTGTCGGTGAGCGTGGTGGTGAGCGGCAGGCCGCCCTCGACCAGGCTGCTCGACGCCGAGTTGACGCTGTCCCCCGCGTCGTTGCTGACCAGGCCCACCCCCGCCGCGAACGGGAACGCCATCCCCGCGGTGACGACGCCGGCGAGCACGCACAGGCCCAGCAGCAGACCGATCGGGCGCGCCAGACGACGGGGAGGAGCCACGCGGTGAGGGTACCGACGCCGGAGTGAAGATTGAGTAGTTCTGCGCGGTGTCGGGCGGAACCGCACGCTCGCAGAATTCGTCTCAGTTGCCGAACGCGGGCGGACCGGCCCGCCGGGTGCGGAGGAGACGAGGCGTGACCACAGCGCTGACCAGCTGGAACTGGCGGATCGCGGCCCGGTGCCGGGCCACGGACGCCGACGAGCTGTTCGTCCGCGGCGCCGAGCAGCGCAAGGTGCGCGGGTTCTGCGGAGCCTGCCCCGTGCGGACCGAGTGCCTCGCCCACGCTCTCGACGAGCGCGTCGAGTTCGGGGTCTGGGGCGGGATGACCGAACGGGAGCGGCGGGCGCTGCTGCGCGCCCGCCCGGACGTCGAGTCGTGGGCGGACCTGCTCGGCGCCGCCCGGCAGGCGTTCTACGAGAACGAGGTGGCGGGATAGGTAGATCCTCGGGGAAGGACGAGTAGTCGATGCCCATGTGCCGCGGGTCACGGGGCGGGACTCTTCTGGGGCACCGATGAATCAGGGCCGGATCCCCGGTCTCCTCATCAGTGACCCACACCACACAGGAGGCCCCCGATGTTCACCCCGATCTGCTGCCCCGGCTGCACCGCGATCGTCATCGTCCCCGACTTCAGCGCGACCTTCGGAGCCCTCGGGCGCCACTGCCCGTGCTGTGGCATCGACGTCACCGCGGCGCGCGACGACGACCTGGTCCGAGTCCCCGCCAGGAGGAAGGAGGCCGCGTGATCAGGAGAGTGGTCCGCGCAGGGACCGCACGGTGCCGACCGGCGCGGGCGGGTCCGGATCCGCCAGCCGCTCGCCCACCGCACGCAGCCCGTCCAGGTCACTGATGTCGCCCGCCACCGCGGAGACCCGGACGACCGGGACGGCGGGATGGGCCCCGGAGAAGCGTGCGAGCAGCCGATCCTCGCGCTCGGCCAGGTCCACCCGGTCCGCGTGCAGCCGCAGCACCGCGGCGGCCAGCCGCGACGATCCCGCGTTCTCCGCCGCGCTGCGTGCCTTCGCCGCCGACAGCGGGGCGAGCACCGGATGGGTCCGGTTGAGCACCAACCCGGCGAGCGGCATCCCCTCGCCCGCCAGCCGGTCCACGAAGTAGGCGGCCTCGCGCAGGGCGTCCGGCTCCGGTGTCGCGACGACGAGGAACGCCGTCCCCGGAGACCGCAGCAGCTCGTAGGTCCTGGTGGCCCGCTCGCGGAACCCGCCGAACATGGTGTCGAACGCCGAGACGAAGGCCGACGCATCGGTGAGCAGCTGGCCGCCGATGATCGTCGAGACACCCTTGGCGAACAGCCCGAACCCCGCCCCCACGATCTTCCGCAGACCCTTGCCGCCCGCCCGGGCGGGCGAGCTGAGCAACCGGATCATCCGGCCGTCGAGGAAGGTGGACATGCGCTGCGGGGCGTCGAGGAAGTCCAGCGCCGACCGCGACGGCGGGGTGTCGACCACGATCAGGTCCCAGTCCCCGCGGGCGTGCAGCTGCCCCAGCTTCTCCATCGCCATGTACTCCTGCGTGCCGGAGAACGAGCTGGAGATCGTCTGGTAGAAGGGGTTCGCGATGATCTTCTCAGCGCGGTCCGGGGTCGAGTGCGCGTAGACCATCTCGTCGAAGGTCCGGCGCATGTCCAGCATCATCGCGTCGAGCTTGGCGCCGTCGAGCGGGACCGAACCGGGCTCGTTGGACAGCTCGTCGAGACCCAGGGCCTGCGCCAGCCGCCGGGCCGGGTCGATGGTCAGCACCACCACGCGTCGACCGCGCTCGGCCGCCCGCAGGGCCAGCGCCGCGGAGGTCGTGGTCTTGCCGACCCCGCCGGAGCCGCAGCACACGACGATCCGGGTGGCCGGGTCGTCGAGCAGCGCGTCGATCCCGATGGTCGACTCCGCACGCCGCGTCTCCGCCCTCACCGCCGCACCCCCTGCTCGGTCAGCTCGGTGGCGAGCTCGTAGAGCCCACCCAGATCCATCCCCGCGAGCAGCTGGGGCAGCTCCAGACGCGGCACCGCGGTCTCCGCGCTCAGCCGCTCGCCTGCGGCGGCCTCGGCGGCCACCCGCACGGCGTGCTCGACGGTCTCGGCCACCAGTCCGTCGAGCACCTCGGCGGGGAGGTCGAGACCGGCGCTGACCAGCCCGGTCCGGATCCGGCCCGCGTCCACCCGGCCGTTCGCCGCCGAGGCGACGGAACGGTCCGGCAGCCACTGCTCGCGCACCCGGTTCACGATCACGGACCCGACGGGCAGGTTCGCCGCCTCGAGCTCGCGGATCGCGTCGATCGTCTCGGTGACCGGCAGGTCCTCCAGCAGCGTGACCAGGTGGACCGCGGTGCGCGGGGAGTGCAGCAAGGCCACGACCCCCTCCGCCTGGCTGTGGATCGGGCCGGTGCGGGCGAGCTCGGCCATCGCCTTCGTGACGTCCAGGAACGTGACCAGCCTGCCGGTGGGCGGGGCGTCGAGCACGACGGCGTCGTACACCGGGCGGCCGTTCTCGGTGCGCGCGACGCATTCCTTGACCTTGCCGGTGAGCAGCACGTCCCGCAGGCCGGGGGCGAGCGTGGTGGCGAACTCGACCGCGCCCATCTTCTTCAGGGTCCGGCCTGCCATGCCCAGCTTGTAGAACATCTCGAAGTACTCGAGCAGGGCGGCCTCGGCGTCGACGGCCAGGGCGCGGACCTCGCCGCCCCCGGGCGCGACGGCGATCCGGCGCTCCTCGTACGGCAGCGGCGCGGTGTCGAACACCTGCGCGATGCCCTGCCTGCCCTCCACCTCGACGAGCAGGGTGCGGCGACCGCCCGCCGCGAGGGCGAGGGCCAGCGCGGCCGCGACCGTCGTCTTGCCGGTGCCGCCCTTGCCGGAGACCACGTGCAGACGGGCCGCCCACGGATCTGCGGAGGACGTCACGTCGCCACAGTACGGTCGCGGCGGCCGGCCGACCGCGTGGAGGCGGCCACTCGTCGCACGCCCCACCCACCGATGCCCTAGTGGGTGAAGGCCCCCGACTACAGTCCGGACACATGAGCTCCCCGGCCGTGACCAGGTGGGAATACCTGAACGCCCCCCTCCTGATCCACAACACCAAGGCGATCCTGGACAACTTCGGCCGCGACGGCTGGGAGCTGGTCTCGGTCGTCCCCGGCGCCACGCCGGAGAACCTGATCGCGTTCTTCAAGCGGCCGGTGCAGTCGTGACGACCCCCTCGGAGCGGCTCGCGGAGCTGGGTCTCACCCTGCCCGCCGTCGCCGCGCCCGCCGGGTCGTACATCCCGGCCAAGGCCACCGGATCGCTGGTCTTCACGGCGGGCCAGGTGCCGTTCGTCGACGGGAAGCTGCCGCAGACCGGGAAGGTCGGCGCGGAGGTCACGCCCGAGGAGGCGAAGGACCTCGCCCGCATCTGCGTGCTCAACGCGTTGGCCGCGGTGGACGCGCTCGTCGGGATCGACAACGTCAAGGGCGTGGTGAAGGTCGTCGGGTTCGTGGCGTCCGCGCCCGGGTTCGGCGGCCAGCCCGGCGTGATCAACGGAGCGTCGGACCTGCTCGCCGAGGTGTTCGGAGAGACGGGTGCGCACGCCCGGTCCGCGGTGGGCGTCGCCGAGCTCCCGATCGACGCCCCGGTGGAGGTCGAGCTGATCGTCGAGGTCGCGTGATGGCGGGGCCCCGCGGCTGGGAGGCGGCGGCGCACGAGCTGCTCGTCCGGTTGGCCGGTCGGCTGCCGGACGACGTCTCCTGGCGGCTGCGGGACTGGGTCGCGGCCGGTGCCGCGGACTCGGTCGCCGCACTGCTGCCGCGGGCCCTGCTGCGCAACCGGATCGGCCTCACGGACGGCGAGCGTGCCCTGCTCGCCACCGCCGCGGGGGACTCACGGCTGGTCGACGCCGTGCTCCCGCAGTCGGCCGACGTCGCCGTACCACCGTTCAGTCCCGGCCCCGAGCTGCCGGACTTGGCGCTCATGGGTGCCATGGCGGTCGTCGCCGGGCACCCGGGCGCCGAGGAGCTGCGGGACTCCCGACGGGGCCCGCAGCGGGTGCTGGTCGTGTCCGGCGCGTTCGCCGCAGGCCGGCCCTACCCGCCCGCCGTGCTGACCGGCACGCTGCAGCGCCTGCTGCGCGTGCACGGCGACCGCACACCCTGCGTCGAGGTGCTCCCCGCGGACCTCGAACCGCCCGCCTACCACCAGGCCGCCATCGTCGGGTCCCGTCCGGTGTGGACGGCTCCGTCGCGACCCGGCGTGCTGTCCCCCACGAGCTGAGGAGGGCCCTCGATGACGGCCCACACCCACCACCTGCTGCTGGCCCTCGCGGGCCGGGTCGACGACGACCTGCTGGCCACCGCACGCGAGCTCGTCGCCGTCGGCGAGGAGTCGCAGGCCTGCGAGATCCTGGTCGCGACGCTGGTCGCCGACCGCACCCCGCTGCCCGCCGACGTGCGCGCGCAGGTGGTCGAGCTGGCCGCCGCGCGGCAGATCGAGCCGTCCGCCGAGGGGCTCGCCCCGGCCGGTGACGGCGTCCGGCACACGTTCGGGGCGGGTCCCGCCGAGGCCTCCACGGCGCTGAACCAGGTGGTCGCGGCGGTCGTCCCCGCGGGATCGTCGGTGCGGCTGGCCTGGCGACACACGCCCGCGGGCGGGGCGCCGGGCCCGGTGCCGCACCCGGTCTTGCTGGTGGAGCTGGGCGAGTCGGCGTACGCGCCGGAGGTGGTGTCGTACCGGCTCGGATCGCATCTGGCGCGAGCCGGGCTGCCGGCGTCGGTGGAGGTGTACGCGGCCGCGGACGACCTGCCCGCGTACCACAAGGCCGCCCTCGCCGCGGCCGGCGTGAAGCCGAGCCCGGTGCCGCGGGCCGTCCCGCGGGAAGAGCGGTTCGACGAGCCGACCACGCCCGCAGGCCTGGTCGCCGTCGCGCCGGAGGACCGGGGTGGACGTCCTGGTGATCAGAGGCGTGGGGGTGTCGGGGAATCTGCCGTCGCTGGTGCTGCTGAGTTCGGCGCTGCTGCAGGTACTGGGGCGGGGGGTCTCGGGTCTGCTGCTGCCGCCGGCGGTTCGGGGGACCCCGCTGCCGAGGCGGGTTCCGGAGTCAGCCGTGACTCTTCCGGGATCGCTGCCGCCGCCGGCGGTCTCGGGCTCGCCGGCGCTCGCGGGTCGGCCGCTGACGCAGGCGGATCCGGGTTCTCGGCCGCCGCAGGCGAATCCGGACGTCCTGCCGCTGCAGGCGGATCCGGGGGCGATCTCGGCTCCTCAGGCGCACACCGGGTCGACGGCACCGCCGGCGATCCGACCGCCGCCTCCCACCGCGCACCTGAACCGGGCAGCTCCCACCGTGCGCCCGAGCCGGGCGACGGTCCGGCGGGTGAGTCGGTTCACCGGGCCGGACCGGGGCCGATGGGCCCCGGGGTGCCGCAGGGCGGGCCCTCCCGCGCGCCGGACCCGCTCGGTCCGTGGCCGGTCACGGGGGACCCGCAGCAGAATCCCGGTTCCCGCAGGCCGCGCCCCGACGCCCCGAACGGCGAGACCCTCTTCGCCACGGCCGATCGGCCCGGCCCCCGCGCCGACGCCGACCCCCGCGCCGCATCCGCCGAGGCACCGAGCCCGCTGCCCGTGCTCGGCGCTCCGCTGGGGGTGGCTCCACCCACCCCGGGTCGCCCGCTGCGCCCCCTGACCAGCCCGTCCGCTCCGGACAGCCAGGCCACGCCCGGACGCCCACACCCACTGACCAGGCCGTCCGAACCGGACGCCGAGGCCACCCCCGCTCGCCCGCTCCGTCCCGTGAGCCGGCCCTCGCCGGTCGGCCGCAGCGAATCCCCAGGCCTCCCCGGTGCGGGGAACGCCGAGCCCGGCAGCGACGAGCCGCCGACCTCCCCCTTCGGCCCCCGCCGCACGGGAAGGTCACTCAGCGTGGTCCCGCCGGTACCGGGTCAGCAGCCTCCGCGAGGACCGCGGCCCGCTCCGGTGACCCGTCCGACGCCGGTGGTCCCGCAGGCCGCCGAGCCCACCCCGGTCCGGCCCTGGACCGCGGCGCCGGACGACCCGCCCGTCCTGGCCTCGATGCACGACCCCCTCAGCGGCCCCCTGCGCGAGCCGCTCCTCGACGCCCAGCTCGACCGCACCGACACCGGCCCGATCGCGGTGGTCGGGGTCGGGCAGCCGGACGCCCCCGAGTCGGGCAGCGCAGGCCGAGGCACCGTCGGCGGCCTGGGCTCCGCCGGTGCGGACACCGGGTCCGATCGAGAGCCGACCGACCCCGTCGGCCCCGAGGCCGACGACCTGCTCGGCTCCGAGCGCGACGCACCCTTCCGTGGAGTGGCGGCGCTCCGTCGTGGCACCGCAGGGCCGGAAGCCGATGAGTCGGCATCCGGCTCGGGTTCCGGTTTCGGACCCAGGGCCGGCGTCGGGTCCGGTCCGGGCCGTCGTGCCGTGGGCCTGGCCGACACCGGACAGCCGGGCGCTTCGACCACTGCTGCCCCTGTCCCCTCCGCCGCCGAGGCCCCGCCTCGGGACTGGATCCAGGACTGGGCCTCGGGCGCCTGGGCGATGCCCGCAGGCGGACAGCGTCGCCGCGCCGAGGAAACGGAGGCCGCTCCCGCGACCCCTGTCGTGCAGAGCGACGCCGAGGAGCCCGCGGACGAGCCGGCCGAGGACGACGCTCCCGTCCGGTTGGGTGACCTGCTGTCGAGCCTGCGCCCGAGCGGCGGCGCCTCCGACACCGACTCGGACACCCACTCCGGCCCCACCGCCACGGTCGACGCCGAGCACCCGGCTGCGGGGCTCGGCACCGATGACCCGACGATCGACGCTTCGCCTCAGGACCTGGCCGCGGGCGAGGCCCGAGAGGATGTCCGACCGGCCGCCGTCCTCCCGTCGGACCCCTCGGTCCCCGATCCGCTGTCCGCCTCCCTCCCGGACCGGTCCGAGCACGAGACCAGCGCGGACGGCCACGCTTCCGCGGACGACCAGGGCGCCCTGCGCAGCGACGGTGCGGGCTCGACCCCCGACCCGTCGAGCCACCTGCCCGAGCCCACCGACACGAGCTCCGCAGGCGAGCGCTCCACCGGTTCGCGCCCCGCCGACGGTCCGGCACCCGAGCGGAGCCCGGGAGAGCGCCTCACCGGAACGGCCGGCGTCGACGGCCCGACAGGTGACCTGGCCCCGTCCGACCGCTCCACAGAGACGAGCCCGGTCGGCGGTCTGCCCGGCGAGCCGGCCTCGCCCGAGCGCATCGCCGGTGCAGGCCCCCTCGACGAGCCGACTCCGGGCGAGCGCGCCGACGGCCTCACGGACGATCTCAACACTGGATCCGGGGAGACCGCCGGGCTCGGACGCACCGGTCGTCACGGCGCCACGACCGCCCACAGCGACGGCCAGGACGACGGCTCCGAGCGCGCCGAGGGGTTCGGCGACACCCCAGGGCACACCGACCGCCGACAGCACGGGCTGGAGCACGGCGAGCTCGGCAACGGCGTCCCCGCCGCCGAGCAGGACGCCGATCTCGAGCGCGCCGACGGTGCCGCCGAGCACGCAGGCAGCCACGACGACCCGGCGACCGCGCCGACCGGCGACGACCCCGTCCTCGGCGGGTCCCTCGTCGACGGGCCGGGCACGAACGGGCGCCACGGCCCGACCGAGCAGGTCCCGGGCACCGGGCAGTCGAGCCCGGGGGCCGAGGGGACCGAGGACCCCACCCGGCGGTCCGAGGTGACCGAGGACCGCAGCACCGACGCCGACACCGTGCCCGACACCGACACCGCGCCCGACACCGACGCGGACCCCAGCGTCGCGGCCGATGCCGCGCCCACGGGTCGTCGGGCAGCGGTGGACGGGGCACCGACGAGCCGTCCGCTCCTCGGCGGCAGGCGCCGTTCCCGGCACCGCCCGGACGACGACTCCGCAGCGGACCCGTGGAGCTTCGGCTCGGACATGCCCCGCCCCGCGGGCGACGATGGGCTACCCCCGCCCCGGCCGGTCCCCCGGTCGATCCCGCGGGTGCGCCGCGCCGCCGTCGACGACGGTCCCGGCGGGCTGTTCGGTCCCGGCGACGTGCCCCCGGCGCGGTCGGACGGCCCGTTCGGCACCGGCCCGAGGCCCGGGAACCCGTCGGCGGGCGGCGGGCTCGACGCCCCGCCGCCGGAGTCCCTGGCCTCGCTCTCCAGCCGCGAGCAGGAGCTGCTCCGCAGGCTGCACGAGGAGCTGGCCGTCCGCGAGGACCTCCCGGACGGCCGCCGCAACGGCTCCGAGAGGTGATCTCAGAAGTCCGACCTGCGACTTCACCACCCTGGGTCCCGGCGAGCTGAGAAGCCGCTGCCTCCTCCACCCTCTGGTTCGCCGGCGCCGCCGACGCCACGCGCCTCCTGGCTCAGACAGAGGCCGCCGCGCCCACGGTCAGGCGGCGGATCCGCGACCGGACGTCGTCGGGGGCCGCGGCGATGGCCGCGTCGAGGCCGTCCGGGCCGTCGGCGAAGTGGGACCAGCCCTCGTAGTGGACCGGGACGGCGACCCGCGGTCGCAGTGCTCCGATCAGCGAGACCGCGTCGCGGCCGGTCATCGTGTAGCGGAGCGGGCCGGTGATGCCGAACCGGACACCGCCCACGTGCACCAGGGCGACGTCGACGGCCAGTGACGCCGCCACCTGGCGCAGCGGGCCGAACAGGACGGTGTCGCCGGTGATCCACAAGAACACCGACTCCGTCTCCGATCGCCGGAGCGCGAAACCGACGACGTCCCCCACGATCCGGCGCGACAGCGGCGGGCCGTGCCGGGCGGGGGTCGCCGTCACCGACAACGACGGCCGCTCGCCGTCGCCTACCAGCACCGTCGTCTCACCAGCGGCCAGTCCTCGCGCGCCACCGCCCAGCCGGCGCGCGCCGGACACCGTCGTCACCACGTTCCCCGCGGACGAGAGCAGCCCACGGCCTGCGACGTCGAGATTGTCGCCGTGGTGGTCGTGCGTGAGCAGGACGGCGTCGACCGGCCCCACGTCCGCCACGGACAGCGCCGGGCCGGTGAGCTTCACCGAGGACGAGCCCCACCCGAAGGAGTAGCGCTCCCCGGGTGGGTCGAACGTCGGGTCGGTCAGCAGCCGCCAGCCGTCCACCTCGACGAGGACGGTCGGGCCGCCGATGTGGGTGAGGATCAACGCGCGTGCTCCACGGCCCAGGCGAGGACCTCGTCCGCGATCTGCTCCCAGCCCTTCTGAGCGGGCAGCAGGTGGGCGTAGCCCTGGTACTCGCGGATCTCGGTGACGGTGTTCGACTTGTAGTGCTTCTGGTTCGACCGCTGGATCGCGGGCGGCATGATGTGGTCCTCGCTGCCGGACACGAACAGCAGGGGCGCGCGGCCGTCGTTTCGGTAGTCGACCCAGGTCTCCTGCGGGCCGGGCTGGAAGTTGGCCAGCACGCTTCCCCACAGGATGCCGCCGTTGGCCGGGATGTGGTATCGCTCGTAGAGCGCGTTCGACTCCTCCTCGGTGAAGGTGTTCGTGAACGCGTAGCGCCACTGCTCTGCTGTGAGCCCCACGGCCTTGTGCCGGTTCGCCGGACTCCTCAACACCGGGAACGTCGACTTGACCTGCGATAACGGAACCACCTTCACGCCCTCGGTGGGCGCGGAGTTCAGCGCGACGCCTGCGGCTCCGACGCCGTGGTCGAGCAGGACCTGGGTGAACGCACCCCCGGCCGAGTGGCCCATGATGATGGGCGGACGGTCCAGCTCGCGGATGATCCCCTCGATCTTCTCGATGATCGCGGGGACGGTGACGTCGACGATGACCTGTGGATTGTCGCGCAGGGCCTCGACCTCGATGTCGAAGCCGGGATACCCGGGTGCGATGACCCGGTAACCCTTCCCCTCGTAGTGGGTGATCCAGTGTTCCCAGCTCCGGGGCGTGACCCAGAATCCGTGTACGAGGACGATGGTGTCCGGTTCCATCTGCCGATCATCGTGGGCAACGCCCTGGCCAGGCACTACGCTGAGCGCCAGACTTCCCACGATTCCGGCCACGGGGGTACGAGTTGGCGCGCCACCGGGTGGCCGTGATCGTCCTCGGCGGAACGTTCGTCCTCGACCTCGCCGTGGCGGTGCAGGCGTTCGGCCGCCGCCCGTCGGTGTTCTCGAAGATCCGCGACGAGCCCGAGGCGCCGTACGAGATCGGCGTCTGCGGGTTGGCCCCCACTCCCTCTTCTCTCGGCTTCACCATCGCCGACCTCGAACCGGTCGACTGGATCACCGGCGCGGACACCGTCATCGTCCCCGGTCTGGAGGCGCCATGGATGCCGCAGGATCCCTCGGTCCTCGACGCCGTCGCCAGGGCCGCCGACGATGGCGCGCGCTTGGTCTCGCTGTGCGCGGGCGCGTTCGTGCTGGGCCAGGCGGGGGTGCTCGACGGGCGGCGGGTCACGACGCACTGGGCGCTGGCCGACGAGTTCCGGTCCGCGTTCCCCGAGGCTGACCTCGTCGAACATGCGATGTACGTCGACGACGGGCAGATCCTCTCGTCGGGCGGCATGCTCGCGTCGGCCGACCTGTGCCTGTACGTGCTCGGCCAGGACCATGGCCAGTCCTATGCCAACGACGTCTCCCGCGTGCTGGTCAGCCCGCCGCACCGCACCGGCGGCCAGGCCCAGTACGCCAAGCCGCGCCCGCGCCCGTCCGGCCCGCTCTCCCCGGTCTTCGACTGGCTCGACGAGCACCTGACCGAGCCACTCACCGCAGGCCGGATCGCGGAGCAGGTGCACATGAGCCAGCGCACGCTGGAGCGCCGGTTCCGCGAGGAGACCGGCGAGAGCACGGCCGCCTGGATCGCACGACGGCGGGTCGAGCGGGCGCGGACGCTGCTCGAGGACTCGCACCTGTCGGTGGCCCAGATCGCGCACGCCACCGGGTTCGGCTCGACGGAGTCGATGCGCCGGAAGTTCCTGACCCACACCGGCACCACGCCGCGCTCCTACCGCGACGCGTTCCGCGGTTCGGTCTCCGCGACCTGACTCCGCGGATGCCGCGGCGCATGGGCGGGATGTCCTAGACCACCCTCTCGACCTCCGCGAGCACCCGCTGCACGTGCAGGCTCCGCGCCGCGGAGTACGGCCCGTCCGTGCGGCCCGTCGCGATGTCGGCCAGGAACCCGTCGAGCAGCACGCCGTACCCCGCGGTCGGGTCGTCCGGCCGCGAGGTGAGGCGGTGGCGGCCCACCGAGCCGTAGGCGGTCACCTCCAGCTCCGACGGGTCGATCGGGATGCCGCGGGACAGGACGAGGGTGCTCGTCGCGCCGCCGACGTGCCGCAGGCCGATCCGCCACAGGTCCGGCTCGCCGAGGTGCGCCCACTCGACGGCGACGATCTCGCCGAGCGCGGCGTCGAGCAGGTCCACCACGTGCGGCCCGACGTCGAGCAGCGCCCCGCGTTCTCGCCGCCACGCCGAACCCGCGTACCGCCCGCCCAGCGCCGACCCGGACAGATACCGGGCCGAGGCGGTCGTGGCGGCGTCGGCGGGCCCCGCGAAGCCGGCCAGGAACTCCTGGACCGGCGGGTGGAAACGGAAGGTGAACATCGTCGTCGAGACGACGCCCGCGGCCGCCGCCGCGGCCCGCTCCGCCGCGGGCAGCGAGTCCGCCAGCGGCTTGTCCAGGATCAGGTGCCGCCCGGCCTCGGCCGCGGCGACCGCGAGCGGACCCTGGACCGCGGGCGGCACCGCCAAGGCGACGGCGTCGACCTCCGCGAGCAGGGCCTCGAACGTCGCGAAGGCCTCGACCCCGTGGGCCGCGGCGAGGTCCGTGGGCCGCCGGGTCCACACCCCCGCGAACGCGATCCCGGGGTGCGCGGCCAGCGCGGGCGCGTGCACCTGCCGCGCCCACGGCCCCGCCCCCACCAGCCCGACGCGCAGGAGATCCACACGCCCATCCTGCCCGGTGGCGTGCTTCACCCTCACGACGCCACCGGACGACGTAGGGTCCGATCGTGACCGTCGACGCCGACAAGCCGATCCGACCGGCCGCGACCGTGCTCCTGCTGCGAGACGACCCGGCCCCACCGCCGGGCGTCGCGCCCCTGCAGGTCTTCCTGCAGCGCCGGGTGCGCCAGATGGCCTTCGCAGGCGGGATGACGGTCTTCCCCGGCGGCGGCGTCGATCCCTCCGACGTCCCGGACGCCGAGCGCTGGGCCGGTCCGGACCCGGATGACTGGGCGGAACGGTTCGGGATCACCCGCGAGGTCGCCGGACAGGCCGTGTCCGCGGCCGTCCGCGAGGTCTTCGAGGAGTCCGGGGTGCTGCTCGCGGGTCCGCCCGGGGGCCAGCCCGGCTCACTGACCTCGCAGGCCCCGTTGTGGCGCAAGCAGCTCACCGACCACTCGGTCTCGCTCACGCAGATCCTCGTCGACTCCGGCTACGTCCTGCGGGCCGATCTGCTCCAGCCCTGGGCGCACTGGGTCACCCCGCCGCACGAGCCGCGCCGCTACGACACCCTCTTCTTCCTCGCGGCCCTGCCCGCGGGCCAGGAGGCGGACGCGCACACCACCGAGGCCGTCGAGGCGGAGTGGTGGCACCCGTCGGCCGCGCTGGCCGCCTTCGAGGCGGGACGGATGACGCTCATGCCCCCCACGCTGCTCTCGCTGCGGGATCTCACGGGCTTCGCCACGACCGCCGAGGCCCAGGACGGCTGCGCGGCGCGCGACCTCACCCCGGTGCACCCCCGCTTCCGGGACCAGGACGGCGCCACGCACGTGATCCTGCCGGACGGCTCGGAGCACCCGATCACCCGGGCCGCCTCGTGACGCCCGCCTACGGCGCCCTGCGCCGGGTCCATCCCGTCGTCTCGGTGCTGCTGGAGAACAACCCCGGCCCGATGACGCTGGAGGGCACGAACACCTGGATCCTGCGCGCCCCCGGCGAGCGGGACTGCGTGGTCGTCGACCCCGGTGACGAGGGCGACGAGGACCATCTCGAGCGGATCGTCGGGCACGGCCCCGTCGCGCGCATCCTCATCACCCACCGGCACCTGGACCACTGCGGGTCGGCCCGGGAGCTCGCCGCGCTGACCGGTGCCCCGGTGCACGCGCTGGACCCCGCCGTGGGCTCCGAGACCCTGCGCGACGGCGAGGTGGTCGCCGCCGCGGGCCTGGAGTTCCACGTCGTGGCGACCCCGGGGCACTCGACGGACTCGACGTCCTTCCTGGTGCGGGGCGGCGACGGCCCGCCGCCGCTGCTGGCGGGGGACATGATCCTCGGCCACGGCACCACGGTGATCGCCCATCCGGACGGCGCGCTGGAGCCCTACCTGTCCAGCCTGGACTGGTATGCCGACCTGCCGCCCGGCACGCTCTGCCTCACCGGACACGGCCCCGAGCTGCCGGACGCCGCCGCGATCGCGAAGCACTACCGCACCCACCGCCACCAACGACTCGAGCAGGTCCGCGAGGCCCTGCGGACCCTGCCCGAGGACGCGACGCCGCGCCAGATCGTGGAGACGGTGTACGCCGACGTCGACCGGCAGCTCTGGGACGCCGCCGAGCTGTCAGTGCGCGCCCAGCTGGACTACCTCAGACGATGATCCCTCGATCGTGCGGCGGCGTAGCCACAGCACGATCCCGACCACCACGCCGGCGAACCCGCCGACCGCGAAGGCGCCTGCGGAGCCCCACGCCTCGACGACCGCTCCGGCCACCGACTGGCCCATGGCGCCACCGACCGTGATCGCGGTGACGACCCAGCCGAAGGCCTCGGTCTGGGTGCCCGGCTCCGCGACGACGTCGACCACCAGCGACTGTCCGGTCGTCTGCGGCGTGATCAGGCCGCCCGCCAGCAGCATCGCGACGATGAGCATCGGCAGCGACGAGGCCGCGGCCCACATCAGCAGCACCAGCAGGCCGAACCCGGCGACCAGCACCGGCATCCGCAGGTGCAGGGCACGCGGCCAGGGTCGCATCCCGTACAGCACGCCGACCAGCACGGACGTGACCGACCACGCCGACAGCAGCGCGCCGCCGAGCCACGGCTCGCCGTGCTGGGTGGCGACCGCGGGCACACCCAGCTCGACCGCGCCGACGACCAGGCCGAAGCCCAGTCCGGTGAGCGCCGCCGTGCGCATGCCGGGGGTGCCGATCGCGCCGAGGAACGTGCGGCGGACGGCCGGGCGCCGGGGCGGGGTGGCCCGCACGGCGGCGGTCAGGGCGAACCCGACGGCGCCGACGGCGGTCGCCACCACGGCGACGGCGGTGCCCGTCCCCGGCCAGGGGGTGGACGCCAGCAGCGCCGCGAGGCCGGGGCCGAGGATGAAGAACACCTCGAGGCTGATCGCCTCGTAGCCCAGGGCCGCCTCGCGCTGAGGGCCCGCCGGGACCAGCCGCTCCCACAGCGCGCGGGTGGCGGCGGGCATCGCGGGCATCACGAGCCCGCTGAACAGGGCGATCCCGACGATCAGCGGCAGCGGCGACCCGGTCTCGATCGCGGCGACCAGCCCGACGGCACCGAGGGTGAACAGGATCGCGCCGACGAGCAGTACGCCCGACGGACCGCGCCGGTCCATCAGCCTGCCCTGCGCCACGGAGCCGATCGCGACCCCGACCAGCGAACCCGCCGACACCGCGCCCGCGACCGCGAACGAGCCCTCGACACGCTGCACGTAGAGCAGCGTGGCGAAGCTGTACATGGCGATCGGCAGGCGGCCGAGCGCCGAGAAGGCCACGGGCAGCGTGGCGCCGGGCACGGTCAGTGCGGAGCGATAGTCGGCGAGCGAAACGGACACGCCGACGAGGATCGCACAGTCTGGTACGCCCGTACCAGTTTTTTCGTGGAGACCTGGCTTACCGCGCTCCCGGCGAGGCTCCTAGCGAGCGCGGCGGGCGAGCCGCTCGGGCTCCAGGATCAGCACGCTCTTGCCCTCGAGCCGCAGCCAGCCGCGGTGCGCGAAGTCGGCGAGCGCCTTGTTCACGGTCTCGCGGGAGGCGCCGACGAGCTGGGCGATCTCCTCCTGCGTGAGGTCGTGGGTCACCCGCAGCAGGCCGGACTCCTGGGAGCCGAACTGGCGCGCGAGCTGCAGCAGCGACTTCGCCACGCGCCCCGGCACGTCGGTGAAGATCAGGTCCGCGAGCATGTTGTTCGTGCGGCGCAGCCTGCGCGCCAGCACTCGCAGCAGCTGCTCGGCGATCTCCGGCCGCTTGCCGATCCACTCCCGCAGCGCCGCACGGTCCATGCTGTACGCACGGACCTCGGTCACCGTGGTGGCCGACGACGTGCGCGGCCCCGGGTCGAAGATGGACAGTTCCCCGAACATGTCCGAGGGGCCCGCCACCATGAGCAGGTTCTCCCGGCCGTCGGGAGACTTGCGGCCGATCTTCACCTTGCCGCTGGCGATGATGTACAGCCGGTCTCCGGGCTCGCCCTCGCTGAAGATGACGTGCCCACGCGGGAAGTCCACGGGCTCCAGGGCCTGGGCCAGCACCTCGGCCGCGTGCGGCTCCACGCCCTGGAAGATCCCGGCCCGGATCAGAACATCGTCCACAACACCTGCTCCTCGTCCACACCCCGCGCGGCGTCAGCGGGGATCATCGGCGCGCCAGTCTAGGGGGTCGATCCGCACAGTGTGACGCAGACATCGTGCTCGAAGGGAGCATTCGGGGTGCGGGAGCGACCCTCCGGGCCCCCACCCGGACGACCAGCGCGGGCCGAACGGGCTATGACGAGGACACCTTACTCCGCCGAGCGGAACGCCTGCCGCCCCGGTTACGCAGCCGGAACAACTCCAGCGCGCGGACCGTACCCTGCCGGAACAGGGCGCGGACCTCGTCCGGGCGGGGACGTTCGAGCAGCTCGTCGAGCTCGTCCTGGCGCAGCGTGGACTCCCGCAGCCGGGACTCGACGCGCTCCATGCCCAGCGCGAAGAACATCACCAGAAGCGGTACGAGAACGGCCAGCCACGCAGTCATATCACCGACGATGATGGCCTACCGGGCTCGCGCGGGCGGCACCGGGGTCCCGGCGTGTCGTGATCGATGCGCGATCGAGACCGCTACCAGCAGCGATGCCTCGTCACTCTCCGTTCACACGCCTGCGAGGTCGCGGACCGTCGACCCCCCAGCCACTGCCGGGAGTGTCGGTGCCCGGACGTAGTCTCCCGGGCGTGACCACCACACTCCGGCGCCCCACGAGCCGCGAGGTCGCGAAGCTGTCCGCGCGCATCGCCGCCGGGGAGAGCAGCATCGGCCGCGCCCGTCGGGTCGGGCGCATCCTGCGGTCCCTCGCCGTCGCGTATCCCGACGCGCACTGCGAGCTGGACTTCACGACCCCCCTCGAGCTCGCCGTCGCCACGATCCTGTCCGCCCAGTCCACGGACAAGAAGGTCAACGAGATCAGCCCGCCGCTGTTCGCCCGCTACCGCACCGCGGCGGACTACGCCGGGGCGGACCGCACGGAGCTGGAGGAGTACGTCCGGCAGACGGGCTTCTACCGCAACAAGTCGACCGCGCTGATGGGTCTGGGCGCGGCCCTGGTCGAGCGGTTCGACGGCGAGGTGCCGGGCAACCTGGACGATCTCGTCACGCTGCCGGGAATCGGCCGCAAGACGGCGAACGTCATCCTGGGGAACGCGTTCGGGGTCCCCGGCATCACCGTCGACACCCACTTCGGGCGGTTGGTCCGGCGCTGGGGCTGGACCGCGGAGGAGGACCCGGTCAAGGTCGAGCACGAGGTGGGAGCCCTGATCCCCAAGCGGGACTGGACCATGGCCTCGCACTACGTGATCTTCCACGGCCGCCGGGTCTGCCACGCCAAGAAGCCGGCGTGCGGGGCGTGCACGCTGGCGATGGAGTGCCCGTCCTTCGGGCTGGGCCCGGAGGACCCGGTGGCCGCGGCCAAGCTGGTCAAGGGACCGGAGGCGCCGCACCTGCTCGCGCTGGCAGGCTTGGCCGAGGCGTGAGCCCAGCGCGGGAGACGGCGCTCCGGACGCTGCGGGGTCGGCGCGCCGAGGTCGTCAGCACCCTCGTGGTACTGGTCCTGGTCGTCGTCGGTGTCGTGGCGCTGTGGCCGCGCGATCCCGCGCCCCGCGAACCCGCCGCCGCGCCGCCCGCGGCCGCCGTCGACCTCGCCGACCTGCGGGCCCGCGCCGCGCTGCCCGGCTGCCCCACCGGATCGGGTGCGGCGGCCGGTCCGCTGGCCGGCATCACGGTGCCGTGCCTCGGCGACGGTGCCCCCACGGACCTCGGCACCGCCTCGGCCGCAGGCCCCGCGCTGCTGAACGTCTGGGCCTCCTGGTGCGCCCCGTGCCGGGAGGAGCTGCCCGCGCTCGCCGAGTACGCCGCCCGGCCCGGCGCCGTCCCCGTGTTGCTCGTGGACATCCAGGACACGGACGCCGCGGCGCTGCGGATGCTGACCGAGCTCGGGGTGCGGCTGCCGTCGGTCACCGATCCCGACGGTGCGGTCCGGGCCGCCCTGCGGGTCCCACCCGCCATCCCGGCCAGCTACGTCGTCAGGGCGGACGGGTCGGTGGCCCGGGTGGACCCGCCGATCCCGTTCGCGTCGGCGGACGAGGTGGCCGCGGCCGTCGGAAGGCTGGTCGGGTGATCGAGGACCTGCACCCAGAGGCGGTCCCACCGGTCCTCGAGCCGTTGCTGCGCGGTGTCTCGCGCGCCACGACGGACGAGCTGAGCGGGCACCGGCTGGCCCCGCCGCCGGACGCCACCCACCGCGCCGCGGTGCTGATGCTGTTCGCCGAGCGCGGGGCGGGCCTGGAGGTGCTGCTCATCGAGCGGGCGGCCACGCTGCGCAACCACGCGGGCCAGGTCGCCTTCCCCGGGGGCATGATCGATCCCGGCGACAGCGGGCCGGTCGGCGCCGCTCTGCGCGAGGCCGAGGAGGAGACCGGGCTCGAGCCCGCGGGCGTCGTGCCGCTGGCCCTGCTGCCCGAGCTGTTCATCCCGCCGTCGGGGTTCGTGGTCACGCCGGTGCTCGCCCACTGGGCGCGGCCGAGCCCGGTCCGGGCGGTGGACCACGCGGAGACCGCGCAGGTCCTGCGGGTACGGGTCGCCGACCTCGCCGAGCCCGCGAACCGGATCACCACGCTGCACCCGAGCGGGCACCGCGGCCCGGCGTTCCTGGTGGCGGGGGTCCTCGTGTGGGGTTTCACCGGGGGCCTATTGTCCGCCCTGTTGGATCGCGGGGGATGGACCCGGCCCTGGGCCGAGGACCGCGTCCTCGAGCTGGGCGCGGCCTGGGCGGCCGCCCGGTCGTCGACGGCGACACGGACGGATAGCGGTCAGGAGGCTGCGGGCACGTGAGGCTGGCAACGTGAGCTGGGTCGACGTCGTCGTGGTGGTGCTGGCCCTGATCGCGGCCGTCTCCGGCTGGCGGCACGGGCTGGCGGTGGCACTGCTGTCCTTCGTCGGCGTCCTCGGTGGCGCGATCCTCGGCGTGCGGCTGGCCCCGCTGCTCGTGGACAGCATCCAGGCGCCGACCACGCGGATCATCGTGAGCATCGTCGTCGTGGTGCTGCTGGTGGCGCTGGGCGAGACGATCGGGGTGTTCTTCGGCCGCAAGATCCGGGACCGGATCCGCGGCGAGAACGTGCTGACCATCGACTCCACCCTCGGCGCCGTCGTGCAGGCGATCACCGTGGTGCTGGCGGCGTGGCTGGTGGCCCTGCCGCTGGCGTCGGCGAGCTTCCCCGGCCTCGCGGCCAGCGTGCGCAGCTCCGAGGTCCTCAAGGGTGTCGACGCCGTCATGCCCGAGCAGGCTCGCTCGCTGCCCGCCGAGCTGCGCACCCTGCTGGACCGCTCCGGCTTCCCGGACGTCCTGAGCCCCTTCCAGGCCACCCCGATCCAGCAGGTGGGGCCGCCGGACCCGGCGCTGCTGAACCTGCCGATCGTGTCGGAGGTGCGGGACCGGGTGCTCAAGGTGCACGGCCGCGCGCCGTCCTGCCAGCGACAGCTGGAGGGCACCGGGTTCGTCGTCGCGCCGCAGCGGGTGATGACCAACGCCCACGTCGTCGCCGGGACGGACGAGACCACGGTCGAGATCGAGACCTCCCGCGGCCTCCGGCAGCTCGACGCCCGCGTGGTCAGCTACGACCCCGAGGTGGACGTGGCGGTGCTCGCCGTCCCGGACCTGGACGTCGAGCCCCTGAGGTTCGCCCAGGCCCCGGCCGAGGCAGGGGACGACGCGATCATCCTCGGCTATCCCCTGGACGGCCCGTACACGATCTCGGCGGGCAAGGTCCGCGACCGCATCCAGCTCCGCGGCCCGGACATCTACGACGCCAACACCGTCACCCGGGACGTCTACACGGTCCGGGCGAAGGTCCAGTCCGGCAACTCCGGCGGCCCGATGATCGCGCCGGACGGCCAGGTCCTCGGCGTCGTCTTCGGCGCGGCCCTGGACGACTCGGAGACCGGCTTCGTCCTGACCGCTCCCCAGGTCGCCCAGGCCCTCAGCCAGGCCCCCGCCGCCACCCGCGCCGCGGACACCGGCCTCTGCGCCGCCTGACGGGGGTCGGCGAGGTGTCCCCGGACCACGACGTCCCCGCTGGGTTCGAGCCGACCGAGACGGCCCCGTTCATGACCTTCGTCGGAGGGCTGTACCGGGGGCCCGGGATCGGCCGCTACGGGATGTGGATCCGGTCCGAGCACGCCAACTCCCACGGCAAGGCGCACGGGGGCTTCCTGGCCACGGTCGTCGACGTCGCGGTGTCGCGGGGCACCCGGGCGTTCCTCGCCGACGGGTCCATCGTCAGCACGATCTCGATGACGCTGGACTACCTCGAGCCCGCGGACGTGGGCTCCTGGGTGGAGATCGCGGCGTCCGTGGACCGGGTGGGCGGGCGCACGGTCTTCACCTCGGCCCGGGTCACCGTCGGTGACCTGTGGGTGGCCAAGGCCTCGGCGATCCTCGCCCGCCACCGGCCCCGGTGACCGGGGTCAGACCTCGCGGGTGATGGTCTCGTCCCGGCCGGGTCCGACGCCGATGGCGCTCACCGGCGCGCCGGTGAGCTCCTCGATGCGGTGAACGTAGGCCTGGGCGTTCGCGGGCAGCTCCTCGAACGTGCGCACGTGCGAGATGTCCTCGAACCAGCCCGGGAGCTCCTCGTAGACCGGCACCGCGTGGTGGACGTCCGTCTGCGTCATCGGCATGTCGTCGACGCGCTTGCCGTCGACCTCGTACGCCACGCACACCGGCACCCGCTCCAGCGAGGAGAGCACGTCCAGCTTGGTGAGGAAGAAGTCCGTGATCCCGTTCACCCGCTGCGCGTACCGGCCGATCACGGCGTCGAACCAGCCGCAGCGCCGGGGGCGCCCGGTGGTCACGCCGACCTCGCCGCCGGTCTTGCGCAGGTACTCGCCCGAGGCGTCGAACAGCTCGGTCGGGAAGGGACCCGAGCCCACGCGGGTGGTGTAGGCCTTGAGGATCCCGATGACCCTGTCGATCTTGTTCGGCCCGATGCCCGAGCCCACCGCGGCGCCGCCCGCCGTGGGGTTCGAGCTGGTCACGAAGGGGTAGGTGCCGTGGTCGACGTCCAGCAGGGTGCCCTGCGAGCCCTCGAGCAGGATCGTGTCGCCCGCCTCGAGGGCCTGGTTGAGCAGGAGCCGGGTGTCCGCGATGCGGTGCTTGAAGCCGTCCGCCTGCTGCAGCACCGTGTCGACGACCTCGACCGGGTCCAGGGCGCGCCGGTTGTAGACCTTGACCAGCACCTGGTTCTTGAAGTCGAGGGCCGCCTCGACCTTCTGGTGCAGGATCTTCTCGTCCAGCACGTCCGCCACGCG
>Ga0070665_100000988_pt1 | contig 36062 bp, 23 predicted proteins | sample KBSS13metaG_FD_65862 | JGI IMG/M metagenome (GOLD analysis project Ga0070665, IMG submission 65862) | Switchgrass rhizosphere microbial communities from Kellogg Biological Station, Michigan, USA - KBS S1-3 metaG | ecosystem: Host-associated > Plants > Roots > Rhizosphere > Soil ... | reverse complement strand
CGACCAGCGCCCCGCTCCTGTCAGGTCTGTCGCGCGATCCAGTCCCGCAAGTCGGAGCGCTGAATTGCAGCCGCAAGAAGCTCCGGAAACTTGTCGGGTGTGCAAGCAAACGCCGGAACGCCGAGGGTCGCCAGCTGCGCGGCCAACGGCGCGTTGAACGCCGGCGCACCCTCGTCGCTGAGCGCAAGCAACGTCACAAACTGCACGCCTGAGGCGACCAGGCTTGCCGCGCGACGCATGAAATCCACTTCGACGCCGCCTTCGTACAGATCGCTGATCAATACAAAAATAGTGTCCTGAGGCGCTCGGATGAGCTGCTGGCAATACGCGACGGCACGATTGATGTCCGTGCCACCGCCGAGCCGTGTCGAGAACAGCAGCTCGATCGGATCATCGAGCTCGTCCGTCAGGTCGACGACTGACGTGTCGAAGACGACGAGCGCAGTCGAGACCGCCGGCATGCTGGCCAGCACTGCGCCGAAGATCGCCGAGTACACGACGCTCGCCGCCATCGAGCCGCTCTGGTCGATGCACAACACAACATGTCGCATGGACTGCCGGCGTCGTCCGAAGCCAATGCGCACCTCGGGCACGATCGTACGGTAGTCCGGTTGATAGTGTTTCAGGTTGGCTCGGATGGTTCGCGGCCAGTCGATGTCGTGATGGCGCGGGCGGCGATTGCGCTCGGCTCGATTCAGGGCGCCGTACACCGCCTGGCGTGTCGTCTGCGCCACGCGCTGCATGACCTGGTCGACGACACGCTTCACCACCTGCCGCGCGGTATCCCGGGTCTTCGCTGGAATGCTTCCGGAAAGCGCCACGAGATCGGCAACCAGGTGGACATCGGGCTGCACGACATCGAGCAACTCCGGCTCCATCAGCATCCGCTTCATGTCGAGTCGCTCGAGCGCATCCCGCTGCATCACCTGCACGACGCTCGTTGGGAAGTATTCGCGGATGTCGCCGAGCCACCGGGCAACGCTCGGCGTCGAGCTGCCGAGTCCTCCCTGCCGATTCGAGTCGTAGAGCGCCTCGAGCGCGTGGTCCATCTTTTGATCGAGGGCGCCAAGTTGACAGCCGGTGCCGTCCGCCTCGTTGCCACCCAGGACCAGGCGCCAGCGACGGGCTGCCTCGTCGTCAGATATCACGGTGCAGGCTCCTTATCCCAGATCGTTTGCAATAACGGAACCACGCGTCGGGCCGCCTCGACATCGAAATCGACTCGAGCCACCGATGCCTGCGCGGAATCTCCACCCCGCTTCAGGCGTGCCCCCAGCAGGCGTCGCTCGGGAGCCGGAAACTCGGAAAAGGTGCGCCTCAGAAGGGGCAGGACATTCGTGAAGTGCTCGGCGGAGACGCTGCGCAGCCAACCATCCAGTAACGTGCGTAGCCGGTCGTCATGGATCAGGATCGTGCCACTGCCGCTCAACAGTCCTTCAATCCAGCTCGCCGCAACTTCAGCCGCGTTGCCGGGAGACAACGCACGGGAGAGCGCGTCCGACAATCCTTCGAATTCGATGACGTCCGCATCGTACAGCAGCCGCTGCGCATACCCTGCGATCAGCGGGTGAACCCCCTCGCCGCTCGCAAGACTGGTGAGACAGTTGCGCCATCCGCCAATAAAATCGGTGTCGGCAAGTTGGGTGAGCGTCCGCTCGGCCTCACGCATCTGCTTCCACAATGTCGCTGCGGCATCATTGTCAATGTTGGTCGCAGCGGGCAACAGTCCAACCAACACACGCGGCACTACGGCGTCCAGAATGTGTCGAACCAGGGTGACGTCCGTATCGCGTACGTTACCGTAGCGATAGACATTCACGAGCGGCGCTATCGCTTCGAGAAGCTGCAGAACGTCCGCTTGGGCGGCGGCGCGCTGCTCGATTGCCGTCACCAGCGGTTGAATGGCATCGGCCAGGTCTGCGAACAGAGCATCGTCGAGCAATCCGACCAGATCGGACAAGCGCTGCAGGTCCGTGGATTTCTCTGCGAGCGCGGTGGCGGCCGCACTTGCAACGGTGTGCCCGTAACGGCTGGCTTCGACGAGCCGCACGGCGAACTCGGGTTGCCACAAGAGCTGCCAGAGCTCGTGAAACGTACCCTTCCCCGACGGCGCGCGCGCTGCGGGCTTGGCCCACTCGACGCCCAGAATCCGCAGACGTCGCAACAGGCGGCTGCGCTCGCGATCGAGCGTTTCGCGAAGATCGAGATCGAGCGTCTTCTCTTCGACGGAGGGCGGCAAACGCAACCGCTTCTGTGCCGCTGTCAGATCACGCTGCAACGGCGCGGCCGGAAAATCCTCAGGTACGCGTCCTAGCCGGGCGTCGAAGTGCCAGCGCCTGTTGATCAGACGCAGGTTCGTTTCGTCACCGGCACCCAGAACTGAAACCGCGGCTTCCTGGTACTCGCTCAGTCCGGGAATCGGACGGTCACGCACCGCCGACAGCGCGTCTGCCAGTCGGCACGCCTCGATCACATGAGCGGACGATGCCGGAATATCTTCAGCTCGCAGCAGTCGTGCTGCGCGTGTGAGCCACTCCGCGCCAAGCGCCTCGCGCTTCTCCCACATCAACTCGTACCATGCAGGCGAGACGACGCCCGCGCCATATCCCGATGCGTAAGCGAGTCGCTCGTACGACCATGGCACCCATGCCGCCGCGGTTTTGACTTTCGGCATGCCGCGCAGCGTCTCGTCGTCCTGTCGCGCAGGTGGCATCTCTGCGAGTGCGGGCGTGTGATAAGCGCCGCAAACTACCGCGATTCGCGCGAAACCCTCTGTGCGTGCGGCGCGAATGCATTTACGCATCCACGCTTCGCGGCGACGCTCTGTCAGTGGCTCGGGCAGCTTCAGTTCGAAGCGCAGGGCCGACATCATCTCGTGAACGGCGTCGAAGACATCGAGATCGGCGCCCTCACGCGACTCGACGAGGTGATCCCACCACCGCTCCGTGTCTCCGTAACCCGCGGCAACCGCGAGTGGGCGAAGCGGGTCGCCTCGCAGCGAGCCCTCTTCGCTCGCAGACGCATCGTCTTGGTCTTCCTGCGCGTCGGCCAATCGGTTCACGTGCGGCAGGTCGATGAAGCGTACCGTCCGCTGACGACTCAGCGCGAACTGAATCGCCTGCCACTCCGGCGAAAACTTCGCGAAAGGATACATCACCGCCTTCCGCGGCTCGTCCTGCGCGTAGACGAGCAGCGCGACCGGCGGCTCGAGTCCGGCGTTCGAGGCCAGCGGCAAGAGGTCGTTCGCGTCCGGCGGGCCTTCGATGAGTACCGCATCCGGGTCGAAAGACGCGAGCGCGTGTACGAGACTACGCGCCGAGCCGGGCCCGTGATGCCGAACACCGAAGAGTCGAACGCCTTCTGGAGGCATGACGGCTACAGCAGTTCCCGACACGCGCGGTACAGGTCTTTCCAGCCTTCGCGCTCTTTTACAACCGTCTCGAGATACTCGCGCCAAACGACATTGTCTTGCGTTGGGTCTTTCACGATCGCACCGACAAGGCCGGATGCCACATCCTGCGCGCGCAAGGTGCCATCGCCGAAGTGCCCGGCGAGCGCGAGACCGCTGCTGACGACACTGATCGCCTCCGCCGTCGACAGCGTTCCGCTGGGCGACTTCAGCTTCGACTTCCCGTCTTCCGTTTTACCTTCGCGCAATTCGCGAAACACGGTGACGATGCGTTGGATCTCGGCGAGGGCCGGGGCCTCCGCCGGTAATTCCAGCGCCTTGCCGATGGAGTTGACACGCATCTGGACGATGGAGACCTCTTCGTCGAGCGTGTCGGGCGTCGGCAGAATGACAGTGTTGAACCGGCGCTTGAGCGCGCTCGACATTTCGTTGACGCCACGATCCTTGTTGTTCGCGGTGGCGATCAGATTGAAACCGCGCTGCGCGCGGACCTCTGACTGCAGTTCCGGAATCGGCAGCGTCTTCTCGGACAGTATGCTGATCAGCGTATCCTGCACATCGGCCGGAACGCGCGTCAGCTCTTCCAGGCGTGCGAGAGCCCCACTCTCCATCGCGCGCATGATCGGGCTCGCGACGAGCGCCTCTCGCGACGGCCCCTTGGCAAGCAGCAGCGCGTAGTTCCAGCTATAGCGGATAGACTCCTCCGCCGTGCCCGCGGTGCCTTGCACGAGCAATGTCGAGTCGCCGCTGATCGCAGCAGCGAGGTGCTCGCTGACCCAACTCTTCGCGGTGCCCGGTAATCCCAGCAACAGCAACGCGCGATCCGTCGCCAAGGTTGCAACGGCAATCTCCATGAGGCGCCGCTGCCCCACATATTTGGCTGATATGGGGGTGCCGTCCTCGGCCTTGCCACCTACGAGGTAGGTCACCACGGCCCACGGTGAGAGCTTCCAGTTCGGTGGCTTCTGCCGCGTGTCGGAACGGACGAGCGCGGCGATCTCCGCGGCGAATTCCCGCTCTGCCGGTTGGCGTTGGATGGCGGTTTGATTCACTTCGACAACTCCTGCCTCATGGCGGCACGAAATCCGATGATCTCTTTCAGGCCCTCGACCGCGTTACGCCACGGCGAAGGGTCGGGGCACTTCGCGTCGACTCGCTCGATTTCCGCGAGCGCGGTCTCGATGTGCGCGTGGCGTCCCCATTCCGTAAGCGTGTTGCGTGGAAAAGGGTACGCCTGGGGCTCGATCCGCACGCGCCGGCCGAGAAGCTCGAAGGCGCGTTGCGTTATTCCGGGGGACCAGTCGGCGCGGCGGGTATTCAGCAGCATGAGCGCCAGTGGGAAGCTCGCATCGTTGCTCGATTCGAGCACCTGTTGTATCAACGGCTCGCGAGCGGCGGTCGGTGCTTGATTGACGAGCTCTATCACAGAGCCGTGTCCCTGCGCTTCGTCGGGCGGAGCTTTCGCGAGAGTCAGGCGAAGCAGCTCGGCCAGCCAGGTCTCCTCCGCGTGACGGCCTGCGGCCTCTGTGAACGCTGCAATGAGCTCGTCGCCGTATTCGGTTTCCATCGCCGCTTCGACGAGGGTGCGGGCGTCGCAGCCGAACCGCGTCGTCCAATGCGCCGGGGGCACGAGCGAGACCATTTGCACCAGCCACCATGATCGCTCCCCGATCTTTCGGGTCGCCGGCACATTCGCCTCGATGCCGTCCCGCGCGGCGTCCTTGTCGAGGGGCCCTGCTGGTAACTCGACGTGCAGGCGGCGTTTCTTCAGTTTGCCGAGCAAACCGGAGGCCGGAGGATCGAACGTGAGCAGTGGATCGACGCGCGCGAGGTTCCGTCGTGCATGCGCGGAAGTTGGGAGGCGCGCCAGACACTCACATGCTGCGGTTCGTACACCCTTGCGCTTGTCGCGAAGTGCGGTTTCCAGGAATGCTTCATCCGCGGTGCTGAGGCCCTTGAGAAGCACACGCACAAACGCTTCGCGTGCTTCCGGTGGATCTTTGTCCCATGTCTTTTCGATCCAGCCACGCGCTGCGGCTGGATCGAGCGTACGAAGCGCAGTCAGCTCCTCTGTGCGTTCGACAACCGTGCCGTTTTCCCATCGCTCCTCGGACGGCGGTGCGGCAACATCACGCAGATGCCACGCCGGATTGCGTGCGGCGAGCCACACAGCGCGTCGACCAAGAACGGCAGCGACGCCCTCCAACTCCGAGGGCTTCAACGCGTTGAGTACGACTGGCAACCATTGCGGTGGTAGGACGAGGCCGAAACGCTCAGCTAGCGCGAACCATTCGGGGAGCAGATCGCGATGGTCGCCGCTCAGCATCCGTGCCATCCGCCAGGCTGCGACTTCGCTGACGAGGCGGTCTTCTAACGGAGGGGCGGTTTCCACAGCGGCGGCGGTGGCGGGCGGCGCGGCAACCACTGCGCGTGAGCCGGCGAGTTGCCATAGATAGTTGGCTGCGGCGACCCGAAGAAAGGTGCTCTCCGGGGTCTCGCCCGGCATCGCCAGCGACGCATCGGGCCAGAGCGAATCGACCGGCTGGGCCGCTCGCGCGGTGCCGAGCGCTGCGAGCGATGAAATCGAGGTCCACCGGCTCTCGGCGTCGCCGGGCATCAGGCAATCTCCGGTAGCACGGGCAACTCTCCCACATACCCGAGCGAGAACAAGCGGCCTTGGTGCTCGACGGTGATCGGGTCGAACACGTGTCCATTCCAGAGACCGAACAGAGTCAGTGGCCCGCCACCGGCCAACGCCTCGAAGTGCCACCCGTGCTTCAGACCACTGCGCGCCAGGACGTGCCGACCCTGCGAATCGACGAGCTGAAGTTGGCCGCCGCGGCTATGGGGAATGACCGGCCCAAGAACCACGGGCCACGTCTCGAGCCAGGGGTTCGTGACGAGGAGTGAGCTGTAGAGCTCCTGCAGACCTGACACATCGATCGGCTTGGGCAAAGAAGACTGCACAGCACCGAAGGTCGTGCGCTGCTTGATGAGCGCGCGCAGCGGCGGCTCGCCGTCGAAAAAGACGAGCTCCGCGTCCGTAACCTGACCGGTGCGAAAGTTCGCGGGAAACGGCTGATTACCGACCGCGAAATCGAGCAGCAATGCCATGCGGCCGGAATCGATGCCTGCAAACCACGTGTATTGGGTGCGCACTGGCTCGTTGGCTGTTTGCCTGTGCCCTAACACCTGCCACCGCCCGCTCACGCCCTGCCGTTCGAGTAGCGCATCCTGTTGTTGCGACCAGCCGATGAGCGTGCGCACTTCGGCGGCCAGACCCGGCGACAGGCGATCCAACTTACGGTACGCGTCAAGCAGCAGCTGCAGCCGCGCGAGGCCGGCCAACAGATCGGTTTGCCAGTTTTCGCCGGAAACGGCGACATCGGCGAGCTCCCGGACTCTGCGGGCGAGACCCGGCGCCTGCGCATCCACAAGGCGCGCTGCCATCTGCGCCCAGAACTGCGGCGACTGGGTACGGGCGGCGGCCAACCCTTGCGCGACGAGGTCGGCGAGCCAGGCTTCGAGTTGTGCAAGTCCCGCTTCAATGCGGCCTTCGCGCTTTTCGACACGACGGGCCTGGGCCTGCGGGTCCGGCGGCTTCTCCGGAGCGGCTGCGCGTGCCGCCTTCGCCTCGGCTCGCTTGGCACGCCCGCTCTGCCACTCCTCGACGAATCCCGGCACCGCGGCTGTCGGGACAGAGCTTCCCACGAACATCATCAACAGTCCGAGCGCGTGCTTGCAGGGCAGCTTGCGGCTCGGACAACTGCACTTGGAAGCACCGTCGTCCAGGTCGATCCGCACCTGGTAGGGATTCGCACCGCTGCCCTGGCATTCGCCCCAGAGTAAGCGCTCGTTGTGACCGCTACTTTGCCACTTCCCAGGCTTCGCGACGCCCTGCGCCGCCTTGACAGCCGCAGCGTCCGGCGCGACCTGCTCCACCCTCTGCATCGACCAGTCCGGCAAGCGTCGTCCTTTACTTCGGCCAGCTCTCGAGGGAAGTCGCGCAGCGGAAGCTCGCGTCAGACACTCCTCCAGGAGGAGCAAGACGCCGCAGTGCGAGGCGCTGGAAATAGGGCTGAGGGAGAAGCCAGGAGCCCCCGCGCAAGACACGCTGCCCCGGTATGCGGGTCTCTGCCCACTGGGCGACATTGTTCGCCTCAGTCAAAGGTGGAGAGGCATCGGGCTGATCGCCCCAGCGGAAAATATGGCTGGATGGACCGCGGGCGTCGTACTCCCACTCATCCTCCGTGGGCAGACGCTTGCCCTTCCAGGTGCAATAGGCACGTGCCGACTCCAAGTCGATCCCCAACACGGGTAACGAGTCAGCCGCCTGGCCTCGAGCGCTAGCCGCGTCGCGCAGCGTTCGCCAATTCTGTCCACGCAAAACGGTGGTCCATCCGTGTACGGGGTCGACAGCGTAGAGTGAACCCTTGGTTTCTGCCGTCGTGCGTCGACCTGTTGCCCCTACAAAGCTGGCGAAATCGGTGTTCGTGACTGGCGCTGGATCGATTGCGAAAGGCGTCAGACTCACGGAGCGCGGCGACTCGTCCACCAGGTCAGCGGCGGAGCATCGTTGGCTCCGGAGTTGCAATTGCTGGCAGAGCTGGAGCGCCTGTTGCATTTGAGACGCGGAGGTTCCGAGTTGCGCGACGCGCGGTGAATTCGCAGCGGAGGCGGCCGCTGCCTGCGCCGCAACGCTCTTGGCCTGCTCGATTGCCGCAGGGGCAGCCGGGCCCTTGTGTTGAGCTCCGGACGGCGATCTCAGCAGCCACCAGGTCGCGAGTGCCCCGCATAGCACAATGCCGGCGGCGCCAATGACCAGCGGCAGCGCAAGTTTCGGTAGCGAAAACCGCAAGCTCGGTTCAGTGGCGGCGACCGCCGCGACAGCAGCGGTAACGCGTGGAGCTCCGCTGTTGCCGCTGCCAAAGGCACTGCCCAACGCTTCCACACTGGGAAGCCGCTCGTCACGCTTGAATTTCAGCGCCTGTAGCAGCGCGTGGTTCTCGCGCCGACGCAGCGCGGGCAGAGGTTTAGGCTGAAGGCCTTTCTTCTGGGCGTCGGACGCGCTGACTCCATCGAACGGATGAGCGCCCGTCAACATCTCGTAAATGACGCAAGCGAGGGCATAAACGTCGTCGCGCGGGTCCGGCCTTGCACCCTCCTCCATCTCGAGACTGCAATAGGCCAGTGTCAGTGCACCGAGTTTACCCGCGTCGAAGTATCCGGACGGTCCACGCAGCAAGCGAGCGATGTCAAAATCGAACAGCTTGGCGCGGCCGGACGGGGTCACGAAAATGTTGGAAGGTTTGATATCACTATGGATGACACCGTGATCGTGCGCGTAGGCCAGTGCCGAGCACAGATCCGCGATGAGCGATCGGGCCATCCCGATTGGCAGTCCACGCGCATATTCCGCGTCCAGCAAAGCTTGCAGGGTCTGGCCCTGCAACAGCTCCATGATGATGAAGTCACCATGAGCGTCGGACTCGAGCGAATAGACACCGGCAATGTTGGGATGCGGGAGCGCGCGCACCTTGCGGACCGACTCCCGCAGCATGTTCAGCAGTTCCGGCATCTGCCTGAGCTCGGGCTTCAGGAGCTTGAGGGCGATCTGCACCCCGGGCATCTGCAGGTCTGTCGCGCGGAAAACGACACCCATGCCGCCCTGGCCGAGCAATTCATCGAGACGATAACGCCGTAGCAGAGTCGTATTGGTGATCCCGGACTCACTGAGCCGGATGTCCGACACGGCTTCAACAGGCGACGCCGGTCGCGGCGACCGCAGCTTCGTCGCCTCGTCCAATGCGTCTGTCGTGGTCAAGGAAGCCTGCTCAGCTTCATGTCGTTCAACTCGAGCTGCTCGACGTCGTATACCTTGAGTCGACCGGTGAGAACGCCTTCGCGTTGCCCCGCAAACCGCTTGGCCTCGGTGCGCGGTGTCGGCAGGGTGAGCGTCACATCCCCGATACGGACCGAGTAGGTCTCGGCGTCCGCGTTGTATTCGACGAGCGCGACCAATGCCGTGTAGGGCGAAGTCCACTCGGCGACACGCTTGGTGTAGTCACTCGAGGATTCGAACTGGTCGCGCTTCAGCTTCTCCAGATCCTGGACATCGGGGAGGCCCCACAGCTTCGCTGTGCGTCCCTTGCCGAAGCTCACGAGACGTTTACCACCGGGCGAAAACACGACCTGCTCCACGGCATCGATGTGGCCCGTGAGCTGGGCCACGGGGTCTCCATGCTCAAACTCCCACAGGCTGACCTTCCCGTCGGAGGCGACGGTTGCAAATACACCCCCGGTGTTCGTCTGGAGGAATCCGCTGGTCTGGCTGGGCATGCGAGCAATAGGGGTGAACGTGCGCGCATCATAGAGCCGCATGCCATCGCCCTCACGCGTGAGCACGCGCTGCCCATCCGCGGAGAATCCGGCGAGCGTCGCGTCAGTCAACACGGTCCGCTTGGATTTGGTGTTGAGCTCATAAACGTTGATCGTATTGTCCGACAGCGAGAAGTAGACCCGCTGCGAGTCCAGGGAATAGCGCAGGTCGGTGACCGCGTTACCCTGCACGACCGTCGACAGCAACTTGCCGCTGCTCGTATCCCAGACTCCCAGGCGATGCACGACGCCGAGCTTCGGATCCGACAGCGCGACGTAACCGATCAACTCCTTGCCATCGTTCAGGAACTCTGCCTTGGAGAGCGACGCGTTGCTGCCTCCCAGGACGAGCTTGGCCTGCGAGTTGCCATCCGACGTGCGGTAGACCGTGGCATTCCCGCCGTCGAACGAAGCCAACAGCAGGTTGCCGTCGCGACTGAAATGCAGTGCCACGGCGGGCTTGTCGTGGCCCCCGATGCGGCCGACTCGTTTGCCGGTCTGCAGGTCCACCAGCAGCAGGTCGCTTTCCGGGCCACCCGAAATCAAGGCGCGACTGCCTCCCGGTGCCAGCTCGATATGCGACTCCCCGGTCACCTTGCCCGCGCTCGGACCGACAGGGCGACCGCTGTCGAAGTCGTATACGTTGATCACGCCCGCGCGACTCACGACCACCAGGCGTCCTGCTTTGGGCGCGATGACAGCTCGCTGCGCGTCGAGTGAGCGGAAGGTTCGTACCGCGGGAGGGCTGGCGTTGAGGTCCAGCACGTTGACCGAGCGATCGTCGGCAACGCCTATGATGAAGCGACCATCGGCGGACGCCGCGGCGGCATCGAAGCCATCCTGGCTTATCAGTGTATTGCCGGTGACGACGTCCCAGACGCGAAGCTGCCGGTCCTGCGTGACCAGCGCGAAGCGGGTGTCGTTAGCCGAAAACTGGGCCAGCGCCATCGGCGCCGGCATGGGCAGATTCGAGGCCAACTGATAACTGTCCAGCAGCCGGCGGGGGATCAGCACCGGGTTGGCATGCAGCTCCCGGGCGAGACCGCCCTGGGGCTGTTGGGTAAGCGTGGCCAGTTGAATGGGCGCTGCCGACCTGCCCGCTTCGACCGGCGGCGGTGCATCGCCGCCGGCGCCACGATTGAAATAAAATTCGCCGATGAGAGATGAGTTCTCCCACGGTGTCTGCGCGCCGCTGGAGCGCCGGTAGACCTCCATGCGCACCTGCTTGAAGACATCCTCCACCCGCAGCCCCGGTTGCGAGAGCGCCAGCAGAAGCTGCTGCGTGTAGAGGCTGTTGCCGCCCATCGGACCATCAGCGGCCGTAGCTCCCGGCTGCGTCGCGTAGGCGACGATCGTCCCGGTGCCCTGTTGCATCGTGGCGAGCCCGTTCGACACGGAACGCGTGGAGCGCAGGAGCGGATTGTTGCGGCAGGCGTCCAGAATGACGATATTCAGACGATTTTTCGCCGAATCCATCTTGTTCAACATCTCGTTGATGTCGTACGAGCGTGTTTGCAGCTCGGTCTCGTCCTGGATGTCCGAGTCGACCGGGAGCAGATAGTTGATGCCGTTCAACTGCACGCCGTGGCCGGCGTAATAGAAGACACCGACTCCGCCCAGTTTCAGCCGATTTCCAAACTCGCGCGAGGCGTGCACCATGTCCTCGCGTGTCGCGTTTTCCTTCTCCATCACCTCGAAGCCGAGCTGGCGGAGCTTGGTGGCCATCGCCCGTGCGTCGTTGGCCGGGTTGGCCAATGGCGAGTTCGTATAAGAAGAGTTGCCGATGACCAGGGCGAGGCGTCGCTCGCTGGCCTGCTCCGGGTCATGAATCTGAAATGACAGCGCGCGGGGCGGACCATTCGGCTCATCGGCGGCCGCCTGTGCCGGGCCGACGACAGCAGGCAGCGTACAAACCGCTGACAATTGCAGACACACGACAGCCCAACGCCACCGGAATAAAGACCGGGGGGCGAGCCCAGAGGCAAAGCGCAAGTTCATGAGAGATCCCCGAGAAAGGCCGCGTCTCGAATACGCGTTGTGGTTATTGTTCCGATGCTAGCAGGGCGATGGGCTCCGTGCAGCCTCGACGTGATGTGTCGTGGCGGGGGGCTCCGCCAACACCATTTAACATTAAGTCCGCTACTCAACATACTGAGGTAACAGGATTTCCGACTATCGGTAATTCCACGGTAAGCCGGGCATGGGTTGCCATCAAACTAGGCTGGTGGCGGGCGGAAGGCTATAGTTCGACCCTGTCGAGCTGACCGGAGAACAATAAACATGAAGGGCCATCGCCCTCGGTCCAAGCTGGCCGCCGTCCCGCCGGCCTGCGTGGCGGCCATATTGCTTCAGAGCCATGCGGTGTTGGCTGCAGCCCCGGCGGCGCCGGCTGCTGCGGAGGAGCCGGAAGGTATTACGTTCAATTCGACGGCCGGCACCTATTCAGTGCATCGCACGCCGAAGCGGACCCTGGAGGCGGTTTTGAAGTCGCTGGCTGGCTGGCAACACCAGGTGCTGGCGGACGGCTCGACCGCCGACTACTCCGCGGAGGACGGTATTCTCGCCATGGAGTGCTCCGCGTGTGGCCTGACCCGTCCGAGCGCGGTCGATATCGCGAAAATCGATCTGGATACGGCCGTGGCCTATGAAGCCGGGACCTGGCACATCGGGATGCGCTCCAAGGACGGCGCCGAGGACTTTTTCGGGGTGTTGCGCGGCGAGATTGGTCCGCAGCCCCATGACCCGTCGCTCGTCAGCAGCGATCGCCGCACCGCACTAATGGTTTTGGCGGATCTGTATGACCTTGCTTACCTGACGCAGAACCCAGCGGCGGCAACACCACCTTCGGCCTCGGCCGCGAAAGGGACCTCGGCTCCGGCGGCGGCGGTCGCTCCTTCCACGCCGGCAGTGAAACCGACAGCAGCCCCTTCAGCGCCGGCGTCACTCGCGGCACTCGCCGCCAGCGGCGATGTGGAAGGTATCCAGGCCCGCCACAAGGGCAAAAGTTTTCCGCCAGACGTGGCCCACGCGCTCGAAACGGCCTACGGCGTGCGGGCACGCTCCGAGATGCTGGAGGGTAACGTTGATGCGGCACTACAGACTTTGAGCGCCGCTCGCCAGAGCTTCGGTAAGTCAGTCCCCTTGCGCGACCGTGAAGCACACTACGTCGTGATTGGCGATGCCTACGATCGGTTGCGGTTGGCGGTCAAGCTCGATGTCGCCGAGCAGCGGGGTTATCTGCAGCAGATCCGCAGCCTCGAGTCCGACGATGCGAACGCTATCGAACAGATGTTGATGCGCACTCTGTCCAACCGTATCGCCGATCAGAGCGCCGCAGGACGCAAGGTCATAGTCGAGGACCTCGTGAGCGCCGGCCGGGACCTGTTCCCCGCCTGGGCAGATCAACTGACCCGGGGAAAGCCCGGAGCGCTATCGACGGCCGGCGTGGAGATCGGTGCCATCAACCCATCGAGCTACAAATAAATACCTTCGTGCTATGGCTGACGCAGCGCGACTTTGGTTTCATGGCGGCTGACGTTGTCTGGAGGAGCCGCGATGAGAATCAACAGCCTGGTAATGAGTGTAGCGACCACGTTATCCCTCGCCGTCGTGGCGACGGGGGTCGCAATTTCCGCGCAGGATCGGTACACCGTCAAAGTCCCCGGTGGCCTCGCGTTCGCGGAGTTCAAGGGCTACGAGACCTGGCAGACCATTGCGGTCAGCAAGAGCGAGACGGCGATGGCGGTGATTCTCGGCAATCCCGCGATGATCGCGGCCTACAAAGCAGGCATTCCAGGTAATGGCAAGCCGTTCCCGGACGGCGCCAAAATGGCCAAGATCCACTGGGTGCCGAAAAAGAACGAGCTCGCCCCTGGTGCCCCGTTGGTGCCCGGTAACCTTCACGACATCGATTTCATGGTGAAGGACGCCAAGCGGTTCGCGGACAGTGGCGGCTGGGGATACGGGGCGTTCGAGTACGACGCCACGGCGAAGACGTTCAGGCCCGGCAACACCTCCGATATGCCACCGCAGGCGCAAGACGCCAAGTGCGGGTTCGGGTGCCACACCATCGTGAAGAATCGGGACTACGTTTTCACGGAGTATCCCGAGCGCTGAAGCTCGCGACGGCTGGAGTCAACACCCCCCGTTTGAATCCAGCTTGCAGCGGCCCGGTTCAAACTCCCGGCATGGACAAATTTATTGAAAAATCATAATTTCTGGATTTCAGGCGTGGCTGAGAAGGGGGGAATACATGCCATTGCGACTGCGCGCACTCGGCATTGGTGCGCTAACCGTCGGCGTAATCGCCGTGCGCCTCGCATTCGCCGGGGATGCTGCAATTCAGCGCGCCCCGGCGTTTGACGCTACGCAGCTCACCGCTGCGCCTACCACGAGTTGGATCACCAACGGGGGTACGCTCTTCAATCAGCGCTACTCGCCGCTCAAGTCCTTGAACAAAGATAACGTCGCAGGACTCAAAGCCCTGTGGCGCTCGGGCATGGGCAGTGCCACCGATCCGGGTTACGCCGGCGAGGCGCAGATTCTTGCGTATGGCGGAACACTCTATGTCGAAAATGGGGCTAATGATGTCTTCGCGATGGAGGTGGAGACCGGGAAGATCCTGTGGACCTATCACGGCCATCCCAACCCGCAAGGCGGAAGTCCTCTGGGACGCGCCAGTCGCGGTGTAGCAATCGGCGATGGCAAGGTGTTCGTCGGTCACACCGACGCGCGGCTCGCCGCACTCGATCAGCGTACGGGTGAGGTCATCTGGACGATCACGGCGGAGCGTTGGCAGGATGGCTTCGCGATCACCGCCGCGCCGCTGTACTACAACCGCCTCGTCATCGTCGGATTCAACGGCGGCGAGATGGGGACGCGCGGGCGGATCAAGGCGTACGACGCCAGGACGGGTGCGTTGCGTTGGGTTTTCTACACTGTCCCCGGACCCGGCGAGACGGGACACGAGAGCTGGCCGCAAAACAGCGATGCCTGGCAAAAAGGCGGCGCTGCTATCTGGCAAACGCCGGCGCTCGATCCAAAGCTCGGCCTGCTCTACTTCACCACGGGTAACCCCGGGCCCGACTTGCGTGGCGACGTTCGTCCCGGCAATAACCTGTTCTCGGTCTCCGTCGTGGCCCTGGATGCGATGACCGGAAAGTATCGCTGGCACTTCCAGCAGGTCCATCATGACATCTGGGACTATGACTCACCCAATCCGGTCGTGCTGTTCGACGCACAGATCAACGGTATGCCGCAAAAGGGCCTCGTGGAGGTCTCCAAGACAGGCTGGGCTTACATCCTCGACCGTACCAACGGCAAGCCGCTGCTCGGCATAGAGGAGCGCATGGTTCCGCAAGAGCCACGTCAGGCCACTGCCGCTACCCAGCCCTATCCCGTCGGCGACAGCATAGTGCCGCAGCAGATCGACACTGTGCCGGATGGCGCGCGGCTGGCGTCCGGTACGACCGAGTTGCCCAACAAGGGGCGAATCTTCACGCCGTTCTGGACGGACCCGGTGATGGTCAAGCCGGGCACGATGGGCGGGGCAAACTGGCCACCCAGCTCTTATGATCCCGAGACACACCTGTTGTATGTGTGCGCCTCGGATCGCATCAGCAACTTTTCGGCGCGCGAGAAGTTGGAGGAGCCGGTACCGAACAAGCCCTACATGGGAGGGGCATTCGGGCAGGCCCAGGTCGCCGATGCCGGCATTCTCGCGGCGCTCGATGTCACCACCAACCGGCTCGCCTGGCGGCGGCAGTGGCGCGAAATCTGCTTCAGTGGCTCGGTCGTGACCGCGGGTGGGCTGCTCTTCGTCGGGCGGGCGGATGGGAGACTGACCGCGCTTGACAAGTCCAATGGCAACTCACTGTGGGAGTTTACGACGGATGCCGGTGTGAATACGACCGTCACTACGTTTGAGCACAAAGGGCAGCAGTATGTGGCGGTGCACGCCGGTGGCGGGTTGTTTGCGAATGGTAAGCGCGGCGATGGGGTTTGGATGTTCTCTCTCGATGGCAAGATCCCATCATTGCCCGCCGCGAGCGCCTCTCGCGGCGGTGCAGCTGGACCGGGTGGCCGGCCGGCAGCGCCTCCCACGCCCACGCGGGCCGCCAACGTCGATAACGGCGCCAAAATCTACAAAACGGCGTGTGTGCCCTGCCATGGTGCGACGGGCGAAGGCGGTGAAGGGGGTGGCGCGCCGTTGGTCAACGGCTTGACTCGCGAGAGCATTCTGTCGACGGCCGTGACCGGCAAGAACAACATGCCCGCGTTCACGGCCTCCTATTCAGCGGATGAGCTCAATGACGTAGCGACCTACGTCACGGAGGTGTTGACGCCGGATTTCTCGCGGCGAGTGCCAAAACATAGCCCGTGAGATCGGCGAGTTGGTCGGGTGACAAGGCGCTGCCGAATCCGGGCATATCATTGCGGCCGCGGGTCACGGTATTCATGATCGACTCACGGGTCAGCGAGGCCGTGAGTGGCGCGCCGCCGTGCGAGCCGCCCTTGCCGGACTCGCCGTGACACACGACGCAAGTGGTCGAGTAGATGTCCTTGCCTTTGTCGAGATCAGCCGCATGCGGCGGTGTCGCCGTCGCGGAGTTGGTACCGCTGTCACCCGGCGCAGCACCCGCGGCAGCACCGGGCGCTCTGGCAGCCCCCGGAGCGGCTGCGGGCGGCGGTCCACCGGGGGCCCGCGGCGGAAACTGTCCCGCGGGATCGGCCGAGCCCCGCGGCAGCGAGTTGAGCGTGCCATCCAAGGAAAACAGCCACAGGCCATCGCTGCGCTTACTACCAGCTAACGCGGTGCCGCCGGCGAGCACGACGACGTACTGTTTACCCTTGTATACGAACGTGCTGGCCGGAGCATTCACGCCGCCGTCGGTTTGAAACTCCCACAATTTGTGGCCGTCGGTCTTGTCGAGCGCGGTCAGCCGACCATCGTTGCGCCCGATGAATACCAAGCCTCCGCCAGTGACAATGGAACCGCTATAGCACTGATCGACCCATTGCTGGTGCCAGCGCAGCCTGTTGGTGGTGACGTCTATTGCGCCGAACACTCCACGACGCGGGGCCGGAAACCGCGCCACCACGCTGCCCGAATAGAGAGCGCCCGGCTCCACCGGGTAGTTGGGATCTCCGCCCTGGGCGCCCCACAGTGAGTCGCTGGCGCAGATGTACATCAGGTGCGTTTCGGGATCGTACGAGCTGGGCGGCCAATTCACTGCCGCAAGCGGTTTCCACACGGAGGGATGCTTCGTAAATGGCGTGAAAATCCGGCCTTCGTTGACGAGGTCGAAGCCCTCAGGCGGGATGTCGATCGACTGCGGCACCAACGCATCCCCGACGGGGAAAGGTTGCGTCGGCGCAGTGTGTTGCTGCGGCTCCTGCATCACCGGCGTCTCGACAATAGGCACGAGAGGCTCACCGCTGGTGCGATCGAGGATGTACACCCAGCCCGTTTTGGCGGCTTCCGCAATGCCTTTGCGCGGCTTTCCGTCATAGGTTGCATTGAACAGGACGACGGGGTTCGGCGAATCGTAGTCCCAGATATCGTGGTGGACCTGTTGATAGTGCCAGCGATACTTTCCCGTCTTGACCTCGAGCGCCACGATCGAGACGCTGAACAGGTTGTTCCCGGGTCGCAGATTGCCGTTCAGTACCGGTCCCGGATTCGCGGTCGAGAAGTAGATCAGGCCGAGGTCGGGATCTACAGCGGGGGTTTGCCAGATCGCGGCGCCTCCGTATTTCCAAACGTCACTGTCGGCAGGCCAGGTATCGTGGCCGAATTCTCCAGGCCCCGGGACCGTGTAGAACGTCCAGATCAACTTGCCCGATTTCGCGTCGTAGGCCTTGATACGGCCACGGGTTCCCATGTCACTGCCGGCAAACCCTGTGATGACCATGCCGTCGTAGTAAAGAGGCGCGCTGGCGATGACATAACCCGCTTTCGGGTCCTCGGCCTGGATCGACCACTTCACCGCACCCGTCACCTGGTCGAGGGCCACGAGCTTCGCGTCGAGCTGCCCGACGAACACCGCGCCGTTGCCGAGGCCCACTCCCCGTCCAACCCACGAGCAACAGGGGCGCGCGACCTTCGGATCGATGTGGGCCGCGTATTCCCAGAGGATTTTGCCGGTCGCCACGCTCACGGCGAATACGTCGTTCTCGCCGGTCATGATGTAAACAACACCGTCGTAGACCAGGGGCTGCGCCTGATTGCCGCTGCGTGCGCTCGAGCCAGAGCCGCGCAGCGAGGTGCGCCAGACGGCTTTCAGCTTGGAAACATTGCCTCGATTGAGCAGCGCCAGTGGCGAATAGCGCTGGTTGGACAGACTACCGCCGTTGGTCAGCCACCCCGCGGTAGGCGCAGATGCCAGCTGTTGCGCCGTGAAGGGCGGCGCCTTCGGCGCTTGGGCCACAGCAGAAACCACGTAGCAGACAATCGAGCAAATAAACAACCACCGCCGCATGCTCCCCCCATTATCATCGGTCGGGAACGTCGGACTCTAAGCCGCCGCGTGCTCTCGAGTCGAGGCCGATTTTCTTATTTACTCCGCGGTGCTACGCGCCGCTGGGCGCTGCGCACGCTTGTTGGACGACATCATTGCTTGCCAGGAGGGGGTCATGGCAGTCGATTTCCGCGGTCATCCTTTGTTTCCACCGGGTTTCAACAGTCCGACGCGCTTCGAGGCGGACGTGTACGACTGCGAGGTCTGGGGTCAGATCCCCGCGGACATCGAGGGCACGTTCTATCGCATGCAGTGCGACTTCGATTACCGGCCGCCCAAGAATGAGTGGATGACCGGCTTCAACGGCGACGGTCACATCAGCCGCCTGCGTTTCAGCAACGGCTCGGTGGACTACAAGGGCCGGTATGTGCGCACCGATCGCCTGATGACCGAGCGCAAGGCACGCAAGCGACTCTTCGGCGTATATCGCAATCCCTACACCGACGATCCGTCGGTCGCGCATGTGGATCGCTCCGCTGCCAACACCCACACGTACTGGCATGGCGGCAAGATGCTCGTGTTGAAGGAGGACTCCCGTCCCTGGACGGTGGACCCGCATACACTGGAGACGCTGGGCTCCTGGGACTTCAACGGCAAGTACACCGCGACGACCATGTCGGCGCACCCGAAGATCGATCCGGTCACGGGAGAGATGATCGCCTACGGCTACCAGGCCAAGGGCATCCTGACTACCGACATCGCCGTCTACACCGTGAATCCCAAGGGCGAGATCACCAGGGAAGTGTGGTTGAAGTCGCCTTATCTCGGCATCATCCACGACATCGCGATCACGCAGAAACACGTTCTCATTCCCGTGATCGCACGCACCACGAGTCTCGAGCGACTCAAGTCGGGCGAGCCCATGTGGGAGTGGGACGGTAACCTGCCCACCATGATTGGTGTCCTACCGCGTGACGGGGACGCCAAAGACGTGCGTTGGTATAAGGGTCCTGCGCGCAACACGCTGCACTTCCTCAACGCCACGGACCGGGGCAGCAAGATCACCATGGAGTTGCCCACCTCCAGTGGCGAGCGCGATCCATCGCAGATCCGACGCTGGACGTTTGATTTGAAGTCGAAGCAGGACTCCTTCCAGGAAGACGTGGTATCGGTCACGCCGGGCATCCTGCCCCGCATGGACGATCGCTTCCTGTCACTCGACTATCGTTATGCCTACGTGACCAGTCGGGATCCCAACGTCCCGCCGGACAACAAGCGTCCGGGCGGCATGTTCTCTTCCAACTTGCTGCAGCGCCTGGACGTGCGCAGCGGTGAAATCACCCAGTGCAAGGTCGAGCCCGGGCAGAGCCTGCAGGAGAACATGTTCGTTCCGCGCAAGAATGCCAAGGGCGAAGGCGACGGCTATGTCATGGCCATCGCAAGCAACTACGAGTCCATGAGCTCGGATCTGGTGATCGCGGATGCGCAGCGGCTGGACCAGGGCGTCATTGCGACCGTCAAGCTGCCTTTCCGGTTGCGCAGCGGGACGCACACGAACTGGTATCCCCAAGCGGCGCTGCCCCCGATCAAGGATGAGCTGTCATGAGCGATCTGCACCTGACGTTGAATGGGCGGGTGTTGGATCGGCGTTCGTTCATCTGCGCGCTGAGTCTGACGGCGACGGCAGCAGGGGCACTGTTCGGGGGGCTGTCGAAGGCCGCCCCTGGAGCAAACGGCACTGCCAGTGTGTCGCTCGAAGGCGGTGTCGGTTCCTGGCATGTCGACGACATGTGGGGACACATGCCCCGCTACGCGCACCCGATCTCGTGTCGTGTCGCACACGTGCCATTGAACCTCGATAACGTCGACCCGATCGATCACGCGTTCGTTGCGTGAGTATCCTCAGAATAGGGCTGGGGCCCCGTGGGCCCCGCCCCCTGTGTTTCCTGACTGACTACTGATCGAAGCTGACTGTCAACGGCGCAGCGGGCCTGCTGCTGCGCCCGTTGCTGCTGATCCGGAACGTCGCCTCCAGAGGGTCCGTCGTGTCGGTGGTGGTGAAACCGGCGCCACCGGGATTTCCGGTACCCGGGCTTATCCCCAGGGCCGTGAAGTACGCACTCTCGATCAAACCCAGGCCGCTGCATTGACTGGCGGCCGCCGAGCCCTGGAAGACTGTCGCGTCGGGGGTAAACGAGCGGTCGCCGGCGGCAATCGAATAGGTCTGGTTCGTCGGCAGCGGAATCCTCAGGGTATAGGAGCTGCCATCGAAGCAGCGGACGTCCGCCTGGACACTCCCGCTCACCAGGGAAACCGTCGCAGCCGGATGATTCTTTCCGGGGATTGCCAGCTGATAGCCGCCCTGCACCGTGTCACCCGTGTCGATCAGCTGCAGAGGATCGTGCTGCAACGACATGATGACCGTCCCGTCGGTATTCCAGTCGTTCGGGAATTTCGGTTGGGCGAGATCGACAGCGATCTCATGTCCCCACCAGGCCGTCCAGCGGCCGTAGTCGAGCGTCGGATAGGGGTTGACCTCCACATCCGTGTTGGCCGTGGTATTGCCGAGCAGGAACTTGTCGAGATAGGCGCCGATGACGGGGCCCTCGGCGGGCAGGGTTCCGCAATGCGGATGTCCGCCATCGATATAGAACCCGAACCGGTCCCCTATTCCAAAGGTCTTGTAGATCTGCTGGGCAGCGCGGGCCGAGATGTAGTTGGAGCGGTTGGAGAGCCAGTAAAAGTCCGTATTGCCGGTTTCCAACAGGGCGCGCGGCGCCACCATGGCCATCAATTCGTCGTGATCGGTCGGGAGCTTGTAGCCGTTATCCTCGGCGAACTGGCGCATCTGCCCGCCGAACCAGTCGTAGCTCGTGTCGTGGATGTCCTCCACCGATTGGTCGGCCTCGATCTCGTGCGAGACCCGCCAGGCCGGCGCCCCTCCTCCACCGTTCTCCTGGGCAATCGTCAGGGCGACCCGCTCGTCCAACGCTCCGGCAAACAAGGCCATCTTCCCGGCATAGGAGCAGCCCGTCACGCCGACGTGTTTCATGTCGACGGGGAGTGGATTGACGGCCTGGTGGGCAGCGAGTTCCATGCCGTCGATGAGACGACTCACGCCCCAGGACCAGGCGGCATATTGCCCCGAGTTGCTCACATTACCGTTACAGGGTCCAGCGCAAAGCTCGGGATAGAGCTGGTAGAACGGATCTGCGGAGTGATCGGCCGAGCCAAATGAAAGTGCGGTGACGTTGTTATGAACAAAGTCGACTGTTGCAATCGGGCGGCTCGTGACGACGGCAGCCGGGAGGCTTCCCGGGTTGGCTCCCGTCGGGCTTGCAAAGAACGTCATGGGAATCAGGACCGGGAGCGGGCTGCTGCCCATCCCTGCCGGCACGAAGACGCCCGACGTCAGGGTGAGTGATTTCCCGTTGCGGGTCACGACCACTTGCAACACACCCTTGGCGTTCGATCCGGCCGCCGCGGGCGTGTAGGCAGCGGTAATCGTGCAGTCGGAGCAGTCCGGCTTGGGGCCTATCTCGTATTTCTCGATGGCCGCCTTGATCTCGTTACGGCGCCGCTCCCACCCCGCGAACGAGGTATCGCGATGACGGATGAAGTCGTGCGGGCCTTTAGGGAAGGATACAAACGGGTCCGGTAGCGGTCGGATGATCGGAAGATGACCGAAAGCCGGGAAATAAGGTGCCGGGTAATGGGCCCCCGTGTTCTCCACATCGAACACCAACGGAGCCTTGCGATGATCGTCCGCCGAAGCGGCGGCAGAGCCTAGCAGCAGCGCCGCGAAGAACGCGGCACCGATCCAGTGAGCCAGAGTCCTCATGACTATTCCCCTCCCTAAGTCAGTTTCGCTCGTTCACCCCTAATTAATTCGTGTCGCAAACAATATATAGAGCTTAAAAACAGGAACTGTCAAGAAGGGAACAGTTGACTGGGCCGACGCGCGATTTGACCGTGTCGGCCGGCGAGTTACTTGACGGCGTCAGCCGTCGTGTTCTTACCGACGACCGACTTCGGCGCGAACGCTTCGAGCATCTTGATGGTCGCTTCCCTGCCCGCAACCGCCACGGCAGTTGGCGCGGGCGATCCCGGGAAAGGTGGCGGCGGATGGCGAGCATAGTCGACGGCGAGCTTGCCGGAGCCATCCTGCACTGTTGGATCGGCGCCGCGATCGATCAGGTGTTTGACGACTTTGTCCCAACCCGATTCGGCCGAGGCGAAAATTGCCGTTTGGCCTTCGTGGTCACGGCCCTGCACGTAGGCGACGAGCTTGGCTGTGTGAGTATGACTGTTGGTCACACGTGCGTTGACGTTAGCCCCGGCGTCGAGCAGGAGATCGAGGGTCTCGATCACGCGTGCCTGGATGTCGTCTTGCTGCTGACCAGCGCGGGCGCGCTCGATAGCACTCCCCACTCCACCGCGGCTCGAGCCGCTCATGCCTGCAGCGGCCATCAACGGGGTAATCTCGAAAACGTTGGGCACATCCACTTCGGCGCCGTGCGCCAGAAGGGCTTTGATGGCGTCGGTATCGTAATTCAGGGCCGCGATCATGAGCGGTCCGGTACCCCCGCGCATCATGTAGTCCGCAAACCGGCCCCTGCCATTGCCATTGGGCCGCATGCGCGTGAGCTCATGGTTGGGATCGACACCCATGGCGAGCAGTCGATTGACGAGGTCCATGGCCGTCGCCTTGTTCGGGGGCCGCGACTGCGGCAGAGCTTCTCCAAAACCCTGAAAGTTGCCGCTGCCGGCACCATTCGCGCCCGCGTAGGAGTTCATGTCCACCGCGACATAGAGCGGCGTGCGGCCGGTCATATCCCACGCACCCGGGTTGGCACCCTTGTCGAGAAGGAAATTCGCGAGGTCCCAATCGCGGTTGTCGAGCGCGTTGATCAGCGGAGTGACGCCGTCCGGGTTGGGCTGATTGACATCGGCACCCGCCTTGACGATGGCGACGGCGCAGCGGTAGCAACCGGAGCGCGTAGCGTAGAGCAGTGCTGTGAGGCCGCCCGTTTGGCGAAACTGCGCGCGCGGCTCTGAAGTCATCTGGCGCGGCCAGTCATCATACTTCGCGCGCACTTTGACGTCGGCGTGGTGTTTGAGCAGGAGGTCAACTATCTCGGGATGGTTTTCCCCGGCCGCCCACATCAGGGCCGTCTGGCCGCGGAAACTCTCCACCGCATTCACGTTCGCGCCATGGCTGATCAGCATCTGCGCGATCGGCACCGAGCCCAAGCTGGAGGCCAGCATGAGCGCGGTCTGGTTATCCTGGTTGGGTGAGTTGGGATCCGCGTGCGCATCGAGAAGCATGCGGACGAGATCGACGTCGGCCAGTTTCGCCGCTTCAGTGAGCGGAGCCGCGCCGTAGTGGTTGGTGATGTTGGGCTTCGCGCCGGCTTTCAGCAGCGCACGCACCAGGTCGTGATCCACTTTATACGTCGCCCACAGCAACGCGGTGGAACCGTTCGGATCGACCGCATTCACATCGATGTCGGGCGAGGTAATAGCAGCCAACACGGCGTCACGCTGGCCGGTACGGACCTCGTCTGCGAGTGTGTCCACGGCTTGACCGAACGCGGCGGTTGAAACGACCGCTGCGAGAGACAACAACGTGGCGGCGGCAAAGCGCCCTGCACGGATGGTCAACTTAGACAATGTTGCCTCCGAAATTCGTGTAGTGGGCCCAGTTGCTCTTGGCGACGTCGTACAGGAAACGGTACGGGTCGTCGAACTTGCGCTGCACTTCATTCAACACTCCGGCGTCCAGCATGTCCTTCGCGCTCCGGCCGTGGTCGGTCAGCCCGGTCGTCTTGTCGTAGAGATGATGCATCATCTGCGTCTCGGCCTGGAGCTGGGCGCGGGTCATCACCGGCCCATAGGCGGGAACGATCTTCGTCTGGTCATTGGCCAGTTTGATCAGGTCGTCCATGGCATCGACCCGCCCCCCGAGCCAGCCGCCCGCGTACCAGTCGAGCGCGGGATCGCGCAACGGTGAGGCCACATCGCCAACGGCCAACACGTTCGAGTCGCGGAAGAACACATAGATGTCACCGCGTGTGTGGGCTTCGAGCAGGTAGCCGTACTCGACCGTTTCCGCACCGACTTTCATCTCGCCTTTCTCGCGGAACGTCTTGGTGGGCAATGCGGCCTTGGGAAGCGCCTTCACCCAACGGTCGTCCGCCGGCACGTAGTAGTCAGTGGCCAGCCATTGACGGGTGATCAAATGGGCGTGGATCTCCGCACCCTCTTTGCCGAACAGCGCATTTCCGCCGGTCTGCTCGCTATGGTAGTGGGTGTTGAACAGTGTCCGCACACGTTCGCCGCCGAGGCTCGCTCGCACGGCATGGGCCAACTCCGAGGAGCCGCTGTCGACGAGCACCATTCCGTCACCGGATGACAGCGCAACGAGGTTGCCTGGCGCGCCCGTGATGAGCGTTACACGGTCGGCGAGTTTTTCGGTCGGCAGAGCGGCTTTACGCGCCGCGGTCGAGCCGCCGGCCGCCTGCTCGCGGGAAGGCAGTTGCTGACACCCCTCGAGGACGCCACCCAGCAGCGGCACGGAGGCCAGTGCCACGAGCCCGCTCAACGAAGTCTGGAGGAAATTTCTGCGGTCGGTCGTCACATCAGACCTCGGAGATGATCCCGGTGCTGTTGGCAAACTTATCCTGCTTGATCCCGAGCTTGTTGAGGATCGTCAGGTGCACATTCGCGAGCGGCGTGCGCGCGGGCAGCGTGAGGTTCTTGCCGCCGACGTGCTGTCCGTTGGCGCCGCCGACCAGTACAGCGGGCAACGGATAGTTGTCGTGCATGTTGCTGTTGCCCATGTTCGAGCCGTACAGGAACAGCGAATGGTCGAGAATGCTGCCGTCGCCCTCTTTCGTATTGGCCAGCTTCTGCAGGAAATCCGCGAAGCGCTCCATGTGATAGCGCTGGATGACGGTCAGACGACGGATGCGCTCGCGATCGTTGGAGTGATGGCTCACCGGGTGGAAGGAATCCGGCACACCCACGTGGTTGTAAGTGCGGTTGGTGCCTTCGGCGACCATCACGTACGAGGCGATGCGGGTCAGGTCCGCCTGGTAAGCCAGTGCAACCAGGTCGAACATCAGCCGGACCTGTTTGTCGAAGTCTTCGAGCTCGCCGCGCGGCGCGTCCGGTACCTTGATGCTGTTGAGGTCGCGGGCGTTGGCCATGTTCACACGGCGCTCGATCTCGCGCACCGTGTCGAGATAGTCCGACAGCCTCGCCTGGTCACCCGGGCCGAGATCGGCGCTCAGGGCCTTGGCGCGCTCGGAAACCATGTCGAGGATGCTGGTGTTCTTGTGTAACAACGCCTCGCGTTCGGCCGCGGTATCGCCCTCCCCCATCAGCTGGATGAACACCTTGCGCGGGTTGTACTCCATGGGTAGCGGGGTGTTGGGGCCGGCGTAGGACGTCGTAGAGGCGTAATAACAGCCCGCACCGCCGCATGCCGCCACCTGGATGGTGGTTTCCGAGGCGACCTCGAGTGAGGGCAGCGCGGTGGTCTGCCCCAGTTTCTGGGCAATGACCTGGTCGAGCGTGATCGCCATGCTGGCGCCCTTGGCCTGCGTGTCGGGACGTACGCAGGATAGCCAGGTCGCCGGGTTGAGGGTGTGCACGGAGCCGCCGGCGGCGGTGTTCTCGAGATTCTCGAACGTCGTGACGTACTTCTTCAGAGGCTCCAGCGGCGCAACAGTGTGTCCGAGCTTGAAGTCCGCTCCCTTGCCGGCGGACGTCCAGGCGTCCACTTCCTTGCCGAACGGCGTGTTGTTCGCGATCGCTCCGTGCGGAAGATAGAAAAATCCCGCGCGGGTTTTTGGTGCGGCTGCTGTTTTCTCGAGCGCCGTTGCCGCCGGAACCATCGCGTCGAGGAATGGAAGCGCCAGTGCCACCCCGCCGCCGGCGCGCAGGAACATGCGTCGGGACAGATGCTTCTTCGTCAGGAACACGGCCATGGCCTATTTCTCCTGTAGCGGCTTGGAGATGTCCGAGCCGCTCGTAATGTTCGACGCCACCTTGGTCGGAGGTGTTTTGTTGCCCTTCGAGGGGGCTTCCGGACCCTGGCGCCGGAAGGCGTCACTGTTGACGATTCCGGTGATGAGGTCAGCGAACTTGTAGTTGTTCGCGGCAGCGGCACGCACGATCTGCCGGACCTCGGGCATGTCGTAGTACTCGAGCTCGCGATTGAGCCCGTACATCATCAGACGCTTGGTCACTGTCATCGGGAACTGGTCCGGACGCTGATTCAGATAGCGACGTAAGTCGGCCGGGCCGTGAATGATCTGCCCGCTCGACAACGTCGTCGTCGTATCGATCGGTTGCTTGGCGGCCGCGTCCTCATCGCGCCAGCGCCCGGTGTTGTCGAAATTCTCCAACGCCAGGCCCAACGGGTCGATCTCACCATGACAGGCCATGCAGGCCTTGTTCGAGCGATGGGCCTCCAGACGGGCGCGCACGGTTTTAGGCTTGTCGCCGAGGTGGACCGAGAGATCGGTGTTCACGCCGGGCGGTGGCGGCGTCGGAGGGGTCCCCAGGATCCGGTCGAGTACGTAAGCACCGCGCAGCACGGGTGAAGTCCGGTCACCATAGGACGTTCGCAGTTGCACCGCTCCCTTGCCCATCAGACCCCAGCGATTTTCGTTCTTTAGCGTCACGCGCCGGAACTGCGGGCCATACACGCCAGGGACGTCGTACTGATTGGCGAGCGACTCGTTGAGGTAGGTCCAATCGGCGTTGATCAGATCCATCACGCTGCGATTGTCGAGTAGCACGCTCGCGAGGAAGAGTCGGGCCTCGGTCTCGAAGTTATTTCGCATCTCGCCCGTGAAGCGCTTGTCGTCGGGCTCGATCTGGTTGAGCGTGCCGAGGTTCAGCCAGGAGAAGGCGAAGTTGTCGACCAGCGCGTGAGCGCGCGGGTCCTTGAGCATGCGCGCGACCTGCGCCTGCATGACAGCCGGATCGGACAGACGCTTCTTGACAGCGAGGTCGATCAACTGTGAGTCGGGACCTTCGCTCCAGAGGAAGAAGGACAGGCGGGAAGCCAACTCCAGATCGCTCAACTGGCGGGACTGCTGGGCGGCCGTGCGCACCGGCGCGATGGCGCGATAGAGGAAATCGGGGCTCGACAGGATCGCGGTGAGCAACTCCGTGACACCGGAGTTGAAACCACCGGCTTCCGCGCGACCGGTCTCATAAAACTTCATCAGCCACTTGAGGTCCGCATCCGTCACCGGACGGCGAAACGCCTCGGTCGCCAGGTGCCGCGCGATCTTTTCCGCGCAAGGCCGCTCTTCGGCCGCACTCGTGGGTTGGCAGATGAAGATCTTGGCGCGACTGGCACTCAACGACAGGCCTTGGGATGAATAGGGGCCCACGATCTGGACGCCGTCCCGGATGATCGGCATGCCCGAGACCTTGCCAGTGCCGATCGCAGTCGAATCATTGCTCAGTGCCCAGGACCGCTCGATGAAAGTGACCGTCACCGTGTGCGCGCCGGCTTTGATCTGTGCCGGTATGCCGGACAGTTTGGCCGTGAGGGCCTCGCGACCCTTGGGCCCGTCGCGGTCAGCAATGGCCAGGTCGTCCGGTCCGCCGATTTCGCGGCGAGCCACCTCCGCGTCATCAACGAGGATGACGAGCGTGCCCCTGGTTTCCATGCCGCGCGGATACAGGCCCGCGTCGAAGCTATCCGCATTCAGCAAGTTGAACTTGTATTCCCCATCGGCAGGGAAGACGTGCGAGAAGCTCACGCCTCCGCGGGTGCCCAGGGGATATCCGTCCTTGTGCATGTATTGAGTGATGGAGCCAAACCCGGCTTGCCCGCCGCCGCCTCCACCGCCTCCGTAGAAGACGGTGTCCATCTTCGGCAGCGGCTCGCCGACGGCGCGCTGCGCCACGTGGCGCGCGGCTGACAGATATTGCTCCATGAAGCTCGGTGAAACCCCGAGGGCGCCGGAAATGTTGCTGAATCCCTCGACTTCGATCTCGGTGGGCAGAATCTGCTTGGGATCGACCTGGACGCCGATGAGGTCGCGCACCGACTGGGCGAATTCGGTGCGGTTGAGACGCTGAATCGGAACGTGGCCGACACGCTCTTTGTTAGCGGCAGCCTGGTCTTTGGCGGCCTGGTCGAGCGAGGTCTCGAGATAGTGGATGACGGAGTCGATCTCCGCCTGCTCGGGCTGCTTCTCGCCTGCCGGGGGCATGAGGCGGCCACGCAGCTTGACGATAGCCTTTTCCCAGACCTCAGGATCCTGGTCGGTATGCCCCAGGTCCATGGAGTCCATGGCGAGACTTCCCGCCCAATCCGTGGTGTTGTGGCATTTTTCGCAGAAGTTCGTCGCTATATCGTTGAGCGACTTATTGACGTCCGGCGCTGGCGCGCTCGCTGCCTCCTGGCTCTGGGTGGCCGCCTGCCCCTCGACGGCCCTCGCGTCCCCGGCCGGAAGGCCGAGCCAAGCCACGGGCAGACAGGCACCGGCCAGCATCAGGGCACATTTGGACAGTGCTCCACTCTTGCGCATTCCCCCTCCACCACAGCATCCCAATCGCTTATTTTGCCGCTGTTCCGGGCAACTGAACCAATGGATTGCGAGTGAGCGTCCATTCCGATCGCGCTATCGGGACACACACTGGACTATGGTGGTTGTGCACACCGCTGCAGTTCCCAGCGGCGGCCGCCGACTTTTACTCCAGCTGCCAGCGCACGCCGGCGAACACCTCGTTGACGAGCCTTTCGTCGGGCTCGTTCACGAGCGTGAACTTGAACCAACGGTAGCCGCCGAGGGCATACAACCGACCTGCGAGGCGGATTTCGGCACCGGCGGTGAAGTCGTACATATTGTGCGCGTTGCCGAATGTCAGAACGCCGGGAGAATAGGCGGCACTCCCGAATGCCGACAGGCCGAGGCGCTCAATCAGCTCATAGCGAGCGCCTGCGCCCACCGCCAATGCGAACACATTGGTCTTGGTTCCGGTGGCCAGCCATGCCAGGTTGCCCTGGGGACCCATCTGCAGGTGCAGCCGTGGCACAGGTACGAAATCCATGTCGAACATGAGGGCCGCGGAAAGGACGAACTCGCGATTTTCCGTGAGAAGCAGTCCATAGTCGAGATTGCCGGGCAGCTGCGCGACCGGCGAATGATCGTAGTAGCGCAGCTGCAGCACCCGGTTTCCCGCCGTGGCATCGATCGCCTTCTCGGAGGTCTGGGCGAGCGGAGTCTGGGCGAGTACCGGCGTGGCTGTCACCAACATGCAGCTCGCGAACAACACGGTCAGCCAGGATTTCATCTGCAGCCTCTCCCCGCTTGCGGCCCATATCGAACGTCGCTTCCGACGAATCATCAGCGCAGGTTTCGTTCCGCGTTGTGTTGGTCCAACAAATAGAGCGAGCACTGCACCCAACAGGTCGCGGGCAGGTCGGATTGCGCTTTTTCCTAACTTAGATCAAGGGCAATTGTTGCTCGCGCCAGGGTATTCCTTACTCTGCGCGCCGCGGCAGGTCGCGAGAAGCCAGGCTGCATCGCACAATATGTGCATATTGCACTCATATTCTCATATGGCCCGATGGTTATGTAGGCGCCATTGTCGCGTCGGCCGAGCTCCAGGCGCCCGAGGACAACCTCCAGCGGGTTGGCGCTTCGCTATGATGGCACGCCCTGTCCGGGTGCTGCGGGTGTGAGGACTCTTGAAGCGAGAAATATTCCAGCTGCGCGAGGCGCTTCTCGACATCACCGGGGTGCTCAACAGGCCTCAGCCGGACGCGGCCCTCATCGAGATGGCAGGTGTTGATCTCGATCGTGCGCTGTTTCCCCTGCTGGCACGGGTGGAGCGCCGGGGTCCGTTGGCCATCGGTGAGCTCGCGGACCTTTGCGGACGCGACTACACAACAGTCAGCCGACAGGTTACGAAACTCGAGGAGCTCGGCCTCGTCGGCCGCAAGGCCAACGCCATCGACGCGCGCATCAAGCAAGTGTCGATCACCAAGAAGGGGCGGACAATGACGACCGCCTTGGACGCTGCTCGCGAGAAGATTGTGACTGCGTTGCTGGCGGATTGGGATCGCAAGGATGTCGCCGAGCTGGCGCGGCTACTGCGGAAGCTGGCCGATGAAGCACTGCGGCTGGTGCGCACCGAGTAGCCCGGGTCCACAACGTGGTCGTGCCATCCGAAACCGGCGCCGGCCCCTTGGGCCTGATCTTTGCCAGTGCTTCGAAAATCCGGGTAACGTGCGACAATTCCCGCCACCGCTGACGGAAAACATAAAGAGGTCACCACCCATGTCAAATTCAGTCACCACGCCTTTGTTCATCGGGGGCAAGGAACGACAGACCACGGAAAAGATGGCGATCGCCGATCCCGCCAAGCCCGGTGTTGTCGTTGGTTATGCCGCTGCCGCCACCACGCAGGATGTCAGCGATGCCGTCGCCGCCGCGAAGGCCGCCTACCCGGCGTGGGCCGCCCTGTCGCCGCAGCAGCGCGCCGAAAAGATGATGGCCGCGCTCGCGGGCATTGCCGAGAACCGCGACGACGACGCCGCCATCCTGTCGCAGGAGAACGGCAAGGTCCGCTTCGAGGCGTGGGTCGACTCGCTGGTACTGGAGCTGCGGTGGAAGCTCGCTCTGAATCACACCGATGAGGTCAACGCAGCGAAGGTGCTGTCCCCTATTCCCGGCGCCATACCGGTCGAGACCACGGTGAGCTACCAGCCGCTCGGCGTGGTCAGCATCATTGTCCCGTTCAATTGGCCTGTCGCCATTCTCGGCGCCGCGTTACCGCACGCGCTACTGGCCGGCAATACAGTGATCGTAAAGCCGCCGCTGACGGCTCCCCTGGCCACGACCCGCATCGTCGAGCGCATCGCGAAGCAGTTGCCACCCGGCGTGCTCAACGTCGTCACGGGTCCGGATGCCAACATGAGCGCACTGATCCGTAACCCCGACGTGGCCAAGGTCTGCTTCACGGGCTCGGTCAACGGCGGCAAAAAGATGATGGAATTGGCTTCGGCGAGCCTCACCCGCGTCACGCTGGAGCTCGGCGGCAACGATGCGGCCATCGTTCTGAAGGACGCGATCCTCGACGATGTGCACCTGGATCGTCTGTTCGCGGCGATCTACGACACGACCGGCCAGATCTGCATGAATGCCAAGCGGCTGTTCGTGCACCAGTCACGTGTTGACGAGGTGGTCAAGGGGCTGTCCACCCGCCTGGAGAAGGTCAAGCTCGGCTACGGCCTCGACAAGGGCACGACAATGGGCCCACTGCATTCACCGGCGCAGAAGGCCTTCGTTGAAAGTCTCATCAAGGAGGCCAAGGACGCCGGCGCCAAGGTACTGGAATTCGGCGAGCTGCCCGGCGGTGACATGAAGGGCGGTAACTTCGTGCGGCCGGCGATCGTCGTGAATCCGAGTCTCAAACTGCGCGTCGTGACCGAGGAGCAGTTTGGTCCGGTGATTCCGGTCATTCCCTTCGAGACGGAAGAGGACGCGATCCGGATGGCGAACGACACCTGGGCCGGTCTCGCAGGCTCGGTGTGGACCGCCGATCCCAAAACGGCCAATCGCGTCGGTGGACAGATGGTCTGCGGTTATGTCTGGGTCAACGACCACGGTGCCACTCGCCTGGACCTGCGTGCACCCTTCGGCGGCATGAAGGCGTCGGGTATCGGTCGTGAGCAAGGCATCGAAGGTATCCGCGCCTTCCAGGATACCCGCTCCATCGCTCACCTCGACGCGGCCGCCCTGGCCTCCATGGCACACTAACCACTGGACGCAGGCAATGAGCGCGGCGGGCTCAACAGCCCCTCGCGCTCATTGCGCTCCGCGAAGCTCGCGATACGGCCGCCAGGCCGCGAGTAATAGAGCAAACATCGCCGGCGCCGCCAGGCCGACAATCACCGCCATCGTTGATAATGCGTCGGGCCCCTGTGGGTACGGGTCGAGGGCTGATGAGCATTCGCGAAACATTCGCCAGTCCGCTGCGTGCCTCGAGGCTGCGCCGCGCACTGTTCCAGGTGCACTTGTGGAGCGGAATCGTGCTTTCGCTCTACATCATCGTAATCTGCGTCACCGGCAGCACCATCGTTTTCCGCCGTGAGTTGGACAAGGCGCTCTGCCCCACCGTTCTGACGGTGCAAGTACGAACGCATCGCCTCACCCCGGCAGAGCTCAAGGGAAAAGCTCGTGCGGCCTACCCGCGCTTCGAGCTCAACGAGATTGAGGTCCGACCCGCAAGCGCCCCCAATGCGCCGGTCCAAATTTCACTCTCACGAGACGTCACGCGGCTCGAGCGGCTCTTCGATCCCTACACCGGCGCCGACCTTGCACCGACAGTCGCCTGCGAGCCGCACTTCGTGACCGCGCTCGCCGCCTTTCACGCCGACCTTGGCGGCGGTCGCGCGGGTCTGCGCGTCAACGGACTGGCTGCACTCGCCGTGATACTGATATGCCTGAGCGGCGCGATCGTGTGGTGGCCAGGTACGAAGCATTGGTGGCGCGGGATGACTGTCAGAAGGAATGTCGCCCGGCATCGGCTCATACGGGATCTGCACGGTGCTATGGGGTTCTGGCTGGTTCTCTTTGTCCTGGAGTGGGCTCTCACTGGCCTCTATTTCGCGTTTCCCGACCCTTTCAACTCATTCACCGATTTGTTCGTCGATGCCGGTGTATCGTCGCTTGCCGTCGACGACGCTGTCGCGTGGGTCGTGCGACTGCATTTCGGCCGGGCGTTTGGCTACGACGCCGAGATCCTGTGGGCCGTCGTTGGCCTGCTTCCCGCGGCTCTTGTCGTAACCGGCCTCCTGACTTGGTGGCAGCGCCTCAGTCGGGCTTAGAACCGCCTATTCCTCGCGGAGCCGTCAGAGGATCTTGGGTCAGTGCGTTTCCGCGGAAACGCCGTGTTCTCCGCGGTGGGCGCGTTGCAATAGGCCCTCGATTGCCAATCCGTAATCCATTGTCTCGCCACGCCACCGGGTGGCCGCCGTTGTCTTGTCTATATGGATACCTTGCTGGTCGTGTTCAGCCGGCAGTTGCCGCCAATCGGCCAAGGGGCGGCTGTGGTCGGGAGCGACGCTTTCGAATGATTCGCCGTCAGGTCGAACAAAGCGCAAGGCGCCGTCGTCAAGGACTTGCACGACTACATTGCCCTCATGAACCTGGCGGTGGTGGAAGCGGCACAACTGCACCAGGTTAGACAACTTTGTTTCTCCACCCTGTGCCCAATGGTGGATGTGATGTCCGTCCATATAACGTGTGTTTGAGCAGCCGGGGAATCGACAGCCGCGATCGCGCGCGTTGAGCGCGCGCCGTAAAGCCGGGGAGATGCTGCGTGTCTTGCGACCCACGTTGAGCGGCTCTCCCTTCTCGTTCTCGAGCACAGTAACGATGCTTGCGTCGCAGGCCAAGCGACGCGCAGTGTGTGCCGACAGAGAGGGACCGTCCTCGAACTCGCATCGGCCTGCGCAGCTCTCGCGCAACGTTTCAGCGTCGACGTGAATCACAATCTGGTGGCGATCAGCCCCATTCATCGCTTCAGCGCCGTGCTGCAGGAAACTCTCTGCGATCTGCCCCAACGCATCGGCGCGCCGAACTCCCAAGGTAGGCCGGTCTTCGGACGTTTCCGCGGAAACGCCGTTTACAGCCGCATCGAGTGCTTTGAGCACTCGCGCGCCGATTTCCGCCGGCAGCCGCGCCTTCAAGACGAGACATCCGTCTTCATCATAAAGGCAGCTCACCATCCGGTTGGCTTGCTGCCGGGCTTCCCGCGTCAGCTCCTCCGATTCCTTGGCGCGCCGATAGCAGCGCACCAGTTTCTCCACATGGGCCGCCGTACCGTGCAAAGCGATGCTCAGGAAATACTCTTCCGTGTTCTCGCAAGCGACACGCGTCAGCGCCCGAACTTTGGAGTAACTCAACTCCCCGCGGGACATTGCCGCGGCGATACGCGGCAGTTTCCCCAGTGCGTGGGCTACCCTCACCTTTTCACGCGCTGCGCCGATGTCGATGCCACATTGCCAGTTGAGCCAATGCGCGCAGGACTGCGTCGAACCGTCCGACCAACCGTGGCGCCGGTCGAATTCGGCAACCAAGGTCAGCCAGCGATAGTTGGCGGCATTCAGGTGTCCAGCCAACTCGGTAATTTGCGCAGCCAACTCACGCAGGCTGCGTACTCGCTCTTCACGTACCTGGGCGTCGTCCATGTTCGAACCCTCCATATGTATATTTATACAGTATAGCATAGAGTCAACACGAAGGACGGAATTGTCGGCTGGCACGAGACTGTCTTGAAGTCGGCGGCAGATGTTGGATGCGTCGAATTGGTCATCCGCGCGAATTGTTCGCGACCGTTTCACAGGCTGAAGGCTAGAATCATCTTCACCGGGGAGAGCCGCCCGAAAGAGTGGCACGGAGATGACTCACATGAGTGCCGCGATCGATGGACGCCACTTGAAAGTTCAGGGCGAGTTGAGACGCTCCGTGATCCGGCATGCAGTGCGCAGCCTCGCAGCGGCGACGTGCTTGTGCCTAGTCGCCCTCCTCGCGACCTTAGACGACGCGGTTGCGCGGGAAGTGGCCGAGACGATTGTCACGCACGGCAAGATCCTGACGGTAGACGCGGGTTTTCACACGGTAGAGGCGCTTGCGATTGCCAAGGGTCACATCGTCGCAAGCGGCACGAGCGCGAAGATCGCGCGCTACAAGGGCCGGGATACCAACGTGATAGATGTCGCGGGTGCGACCGTCATCCCGGGCCTCATCGACAACCACTTTCACTTCACACGCGCGGTTGAGACCTGGAACGAACAGGCCAGGTTCGAAGGTGTCGACTCGCGTCGCGAAGCCCTGCGGATCCTCGGTGCGAAGGCTGCGAGCCTTAAACCCGGTGACTGGATCATGGTGCAGGGCGGATGGACCCCAAGGCAGTTCGCCGACGCGCCAGGTGGCTTTACGCTCGAGGAACTCGACGGCGTGGCGCCAAAGAATCCACTGTTCGTGCAGGAGGGTTACGGAGCCATCTACGCCAACACCCTCGCGCTCAGAGCCGTGGGGCTCAACCCGGCGGACGGAGCACGCCGCAGCGCGCAGGGTCTCGCATCCTTTCAGCCACCTCATGCGCTGTACGACGCGATGCCACGAATCACCGTCGAACAGCGCGAGCAGAACCTCACAAACTTCATGCACGAGCTCAACTCGGTTGGCCTCACGGGCGTTTACAGCCTGGGCAAATCGGACTTTCTGAGCGCCCGCGCAGCGAAGGGACCATTGCCCCTCCGCATCTGGGAAACGTTGGACTTGAACGCTAGTGATCCGGCGTCGGCGGACCAGGCGGTGGAGCTCATCGGGCGCACGCGCCCGAACCAGTTTGACGGGCAACACGGCATCTTCGGCCTTGGCGAGATTCTTTATGGGCCATTTTTCGATCTGGCGCCGCGCAAGGATCCATGGCCCGCCGAGATAATGAGCGAGTACGGCAAACTCGCCTCTGCAGCGGCGCGCGCGGGCTGGCATGTCCATCAGCACGTCATCAACAACAATGCCGTCACGGATCTGCTCGACACGCTGGAGAAAGTGAACAAGACACAACCCCTTAACGGGCTCCGCTGGACGATGGGTCACGTCTACGACATCTCGCCCAACAACATCGCGCGTGCGAAGGCCTTAGGTATGACGCTCGGCGTGCATGGTGCCGCAATGCAGGCGGGCGCGCATATGCCTCTACGGCAGATCGCAGATAGCGGCATTGTGTTTGGCCTGGGGACGGACGCAACTATCGTCTCGCAT
>Ga0070665_100000982_pt1 | contig 36142 bp, 35 predicted proteins | sample KBSS13metaG_FD_65862 | JGI IMG/M metagenome (GOLD analysis project Ga0070665, IMG submission 65862) | Switchgrass rhizosphere microbial communities from Kellogg Biological Station, Michigan, USA - KBS S1-3 metaG | ecosystem: Host-associated > Plants > Roots > Rhizosphere > Soil ... | reverse complement strand
GGTGATCGGCGAGTCCGAGGGCCATTTCTACAACAAGAAAGTGGACAGCTCGTTTCGCTGGAGCATGAGCTGGTTCATCTTCAGCGAAGTGATGTTCTTCGCCGCCTTCTTCGGCGCGCTGTTCTACATCCGCAACCTGTCGGTGCCCGGGTTGGGCGACGCGATGACCGGACGCGTGCTGTGGCCCGACTACGCCGCGCAATGGCCGACGGTCGGGCCGTATTTCAAGGAGCAGTTCACGCCGATGGGCGCGATGGGCATCCCGCTCCTCAATACCATCATCCTGCTCACGTCCGGCGGCACCCTGACGCTCGCGCACCACGCGCTCAAGGCAGGACACCGCGGCGCGCTCAATTTCTGGCTCCTGGTAACGATCCTGCTGGGGTTCTGCTTCCTGGGCTTTCAGGCTTACGAGTATCACCACGCCTACACCGAGCTCAACCTGAAGCTGTCGACGGGCGTCTACGGCTCCACCTTCTTCATGCTGACGGGCTTTCACGGTCTCCACGTGACGATCGGCGCGATCATGTTGTCCGTGATGCTGGGCCGTGCCCTCAAGGGACATTTCAACGCAGGACACCACTTCGGATTCGAAGCTGCGGCGTGGTACTGGCACTTCGTCGACGTCGTCTGGCTGCTGCTGTTCGTGCTGGTGTACTGGCTGGCGTAACCGACATATTCCACCGCGAAAAGCCGCACGGGCACCCGTGCGGCTTTTTGTTGTCGAAGACGTTACGCAGAAGTGGGCGAGGTCACCGAACGGCGGGCACGATCCAGCCCATCCAGTAGGAAAATACGAGAAAGGCCACCAGCGACATCGAGAGCACCACTCGCACCGCGAGGGCGATCAGCACGCGATTGCCGCTGCCGCGATCGCGATTGAGAAAGTAGCCGGCTGCGACAAGCGCGCCGATGATGGCAAAGAGGACGATGATGACGATGATCTTCATGGCGGAAGTCCTGACAAGGTCCTAGTGTAGAGCCTGTGGCGAACTCCGAATCCGGAACATCCGCCCGCGCCGATGCGCCGTCGGCCGAGATCCTCCCCGTTGCGGCGACGGCAGCGCGTGGCTGGAGGCCGCGCATGCTGCCGACTTTTGCGATGCTGGTCGCGGTCGCGGTGTTCGTCGCCGCGGGCAACTGGCAACGCGGCCGGATGGCGGAAAAGTCCCGCTTGCGCGCGCAGATCGACGCGGCCGCGCAGATGCCCGCAATCCCGTTGCCGACCGGTATCCCCGACTGGAATGCCTGGCGCTACCGCCCTGTCACCGCTGCCGGCAAATTCGATGCAGCGCGCCAGATCCTCATCGACAACCGGGTTCAGGCGGGCGTGGTCGGATACGACGTGGTGACGCCGCTCGACCTTCAGGACGGACGTGTCGTGCTCGTCAACCGTGGATTTGTCCCAGGCGGTTCTCTCAGGAGCGAGCTGCCGAGCGTGCCGGCACCTGCGGGAGAGGTCGTCGTGCACGGGCGCATCGACGTCCCGGTCGGCGGCTATTTCGAGCTCGGAAACACGGTCGCCTCGGGTGCCGTCTGGCAGCACCTCGATCCGCGACGCTACGCGGAAGCCACCGGCGTGCCCGTGCTCCCGCTTGTCATCGAAGCGACCGCTCCCACAGGCGACGATCAGGCGCTGGTTCGCATGTGGCCCGCACCGGACGTCGGCATCGAGCGGCACCAGATCTACATGGTGCAGTGGTACGCGTTCGCCGCGATGGCGCTCGGACTGTGGCTCTGGTTCGCGTTTCGTCCGCAAAAATCCGAGGCCGCCCGCACATGAGCCTCACGAAGACGCAGCGCTCGCTCGTCCTGATCGCCGCCGTCGCGCTCGCGCCGATCGTTGCCTCCTATGCCGCGTACTACTTCTGGCCGCGCGACGCGCGCGTCAACTACGGCGATCTGATTGCAGCCCCGGCGCCTGAGATAAGGGGCCTGCGTCTCGATGGCTCGACATTTCGCCTGAGCGATTTGCGCGGCAAATGGCTCGTCGTCTTTGCCTCCGGCGGCGAATGCGACGCCGCGTGCGAAAAAACGCTCTACGCCACGCGGCAGGCACGGACGATGCAGGGTCGCGACCAGGACCGCATCACGCGCGTCTGGCTCGCCACGGGCGGCGCGACGCCCGCGCCGGCGCGCCTCGGCGACCATCCGGGACTCGAAGTCGTGCGTGCCGAGTCCGACACGCCCGCGTTGTTTCCGGGGGCGCGAGGGCGGAGCTACCTGATCGATCCCCTCGGCAATCTCGTCCTGTCCTGGCCCGCCGACCCCGACGTCAAGGCGCTTGCGAAAGATCTCGAGCGATTGCTCCGCGCGTCGCAGATCGGATGACGCCGTCCGGCAGTTGGCCATTGCGGGGCGTCCATTGCGCACGGTCATCCGGGCTAGAATGCGCGCCACGGGACGTGCGGCGCGACCGCCGCGCGTCAAAAAATCCAGTACCGACGCAGGAGGACGATCATGCATGTCACGAGACGCCAGGCGCTCCTGGCTGCGGCCGCGACGCTGCTTTCGCTGGAGGCTTTTGCCCAGGCGGCCGAACCCGTCAAGATCGGGCTCATCCTCCCGATGACCGGACCGTTCGCATCGACGGGGCGCCAGATCGAGGCCGCGGCTAAGCTCTACATGCAACAGAACGGATCGACCGTCGCCGGCCGGAAGATCGAGCTCATCGTGAAGGACGACACCGGCACGCCGGACGTCGCCAAGCGTCTCGCGCAGGAGCTCGTCAACGACAAGGTGGCGATCCTGGCGGGATTCGGCCTGACGCCGCTCGCGCTCGCGGTCGCGCCGGTGGCGACGCAGGCGAAGGTGCCCGAAGTCGTGATGGCGGCGGGATCCTCGATGATCACCGAGGCCTCGCCTTACATCGTGCGCACGAGCTTCACCGTGGCGCAGTCGGCCGCGCCGATGGCGGAGTGGGCGGCCAAGAACGGGGTCAAGAAAGTCGTGACGATCGTCTCCGACTACGCGCCGGGCATCGACGCGGAGAAGGCGTTCAGCGAGCCGTTCGTCAAGGCCGGCGGAAAGGTCGAGAACGTGCGCGTGCCGCTGCGCAATCCCGACTTCGCGCCCTTCCTGCAGCGTGCCGCCGACGAGAAGCCCGACGCGCTTTTCGTCTTCGTGCCCTCGGGTGCCGGCACCCAGCTCATGAAGCAGTACGCGGAGCGCGGCCTGGACAAGTCCGGCATCAAGCTGATCGGCCCCGGCGACATGACGGACGACGACATCCTGAACGACATGGGCGACGTCGCGCTCGGCACGATCACGACGCAGTTCTACTCGGCCGCGCATCCGAGCGCGGAAAACAAGGCGTACGTCGAAGCGTTCAAGAAGGCGAACAACGGCATGCGTCCGAACTTCATGTCCGTCGGGGGTTACGACGGCATGCATCTCATCTACGAGGCGCTCAGGAAGACCAAAGGCTCGACCGACGGTGACGCCCTGGTCGGCGCCATGAAGTCGATGAGCTGGACGAGCCCGCGCGGGCCGATTTCGATCGACCCCGCGACGCGCGACATCGTCCAGAATATTTATGTGCGCAAGGTGGAGCGGGTCGGCGGCGAGCTCTACAACGTCGAGTTCGCCACGATTCCCAACGTCAAGGATCCGGTGAAGGCCGCCAAGCAGTGACGCTGCGGCGCGGCGAAGTCCCGTGTTCCCCATCAACGATCGTCCTTCCCGAGTAAGCGGAGTCCCGGGTTCCCTATCCACAATCGTCATTCTCGCGAAAGCGGGAATCCAGTGTCTTCGGGACGCACGACACTTGCGCTCCTGTTCGCCGAAATGACGAGCGCGATGGACCTTCCCGCGCAGTTGAAGTAAGTCAGTCGGCGCATGCTGACGATTCTCTTCGACGGCGTTGCGTACGGCATGCTGCTCTTCGTGCTCGCCGTCGGACTTGCGGTCACGCTCGGGCTGATGAATTTCGTGAATCTCGCGCACGGCGCGTTTGCGATGGCCGGCGGCTACGTCACCGTCGTGCTGATGAACCGTTACGGCGTTCCGTTTCTCGCCTGCCTGCCGCTGGCATTCCTCGCGTCCGCGGCGATCGGTGCGATCCTCGAGCGCACGCTCTACCGCCGTCTCTACGATCGGCCGCACCTCGATCATGTGCTGTTCTCGATCGGGCTCGTGTTCATGGCGGTCGCCGCCGTGGACTATGCGATGGGATCGCAGCAGCAGGTGGTGCGGCTGCCGGCGTGGCTCACGGGTCGCTTCGACCTGGCGGGCATCGGCATCGGCAAGTACCGAACCTTCCTGATCGTGATCTGCGGGCTCCTGGCGCTGATTCTTCAGCTCACGCTCTCGTTCACCCGCTTCGGCATTCGCCTTCGTGCGGCAGTCGACGATCGGCGGGTGGCGCGTGGCCTCGGCATTCCGGTCAACGCGATTTTCGCCGCGACCTTCGCCGTCGGCTCGGGACTTGCCGGTCTCGGCGGCGCGCTCGGCGCGGAGATTCTCGGCCTCGATCCGACGTTTCCGCTCAAGTTCATGATCTATTTCCTGATCGTGGTTGTCGTCGGCGGCAGCGCCAGCATCATCGGTCCGTTCGTGGCCGCGCTGGTTCTGGGCATCGCGGACGTGGCGGGCAAATACTACGTGCCTGCGCTCGGCACGTTCGTGATCTACACGCTGATGATCGCGATCCTGATCGTGCGCCCGCAGGGACTGTTCGCAAGGCCGCGGTGAGCGACGCGCGTATTTCGGGCACGACGGCGGAGGTTGCGGCGGCTCTCGCGGCTGCGCCGCGCTGGCGCGCCGCGGAGATCGCTTTCTGGGTCCTGACGGTCGCTGCGCTGTTCGCTCTTCCGCGGCACCAGCTGATCGGCAACGAGATCGCGATCCTCGCCCTGTTCGCGCTGTCGCTCGATCTCATCCTCGGTTATGCGGGTGTCGTCTCGCTGGGTCACGCCGCATTCTTCGGACTCGGCGCATACGTCGCCGGACTGCTCGCAAAAGCAGGGTACGGCGATCCGCTTTTCGGGCTCGTCGTGGCCGCGCTCGCCGCGACATCGGTCGGGTTCGCGACGAGCTTCCTGGTGTTGCGCGGGGCCGACCTGACGCGCCTCATGGTGACGCTCGGTGTCGCGCTGCTTCTCGGCGAAATCGCAAACCGTGCCGCGTGGCTCACCGGTGGCGCGGACGGCCTGCAAGGGATCGCGATGAAGCCGATCTTCGGCATATTCGACTTCGACATGCGTGGCCACACCGCGTTTTCCTACAGCCTCGCCGTCCTGTTCCTGCTTTTCGTCGTCGCGCGGAGGCTCGTGCATTCACCTTTCGGATGGTCGCTCCGCGCCATTCGCGACAATCCACTGCGTGCGGCTGCGATCGGTGTGCCGGTGGGCCCTCGCCTGCGCGCCGTCTATACGCTGTCGGCAGCCTATGCCGGCGTGGCCGGCGCGCTGCTGGCGCAAACCACCCAGTTCGTATCGCTCGACGTGTTCGCGTTCGATCGCTCCGCCGACGTGCTGCTCGTACTCGTGATCGGCGGCGCGGGCTATCTCTACGGAGGTTTGATCGGCGCGCTGCTGTTCAAGCTGGCGCAGGACGTACTCTCCGGGCTGACGCCGCAATACTGGCACTTCTGGGTCGGCTTGCTCCTGGTGGTGCTCGTGCTGGTCGGGCGCGAGCGAATTGCGCGCGGCGCGAAGAGCGTGTTGAAAGGCCTGACGCGCCGCTCCCGAGGGCCCGCCGTCGCGCCGAAGTCCGAAGGTGCCTGACGTGGCGCCCGCGCTCGAAACCCGCGGCCTTTCCATGTCGTTTGGCGGCGTGATTGCGACGAACGACGTGTCGTTTCGTCTGGAGCAGGGCGCGCGGCAGGCGCTGATCGGACCCAATGGCGCGGGCAAGACGACGCTTGTCAACTTGCTGACCGGCGTGCTTGCGCCCAGCTCCGGGTCGATTTTCCTGGACGGCGTCGACATCACCGGCATGCGGAGCGACGCGCGCGTGCGTCACGGGCTCTCGCGCACATTCCAGATCAACCAGCTGTTCGGCACGATGACGCCCCTCGAGACGCTTTGCCTCGCCGCGTCGGAACACGCGGACGCGCGCGGACGAGGGTGGCGTCCCATGGGTGCGAAATCGGAGAACGTGGCGGTGGTGGCCGGTCTCGCCACGCGGTTCGGCCTCGCCGACGTGCTGGAAGTACCGACGTCAACCCTTTCCTACGGCAAGCGGCGGCTGCTCGAAATCGCTGTCGCGTTCGCTTGCCGCCCGCGCGTGCTGTTGCTGGACGAGCCGGCCGCCGGCGTGCCGGAGGCCGAGCGGCAGGAAATCCTGGCGGCAGTTGCGTCGTTGCCGCGCGACGTGTCCGTGCTCCTGATCGAGCACGACATGGATCTCGTGTTCAGCTTTGCCGACCGGATTTCCGTGCTCGTCGGTGGAAGTCTGCTGACCGAAGGCCCTGCGGAAGCAATCGCCAACGATCCCCGCGTGCGCGCCGTCTATCTGGGCGAAGCCAATGCCTGACGTGCTGCGGCTCACAGGCGTGGCGGCCGGCTACGGCCAAGCGGTCGTGATCTCGGACATCTCGCTTGCCCTCGCGCCGGGCCAGGCGCTCGCCCTGCTCGGCCGCAACGGTACCGGCAAGACAACGCTCGTGAACACGATCGTCGGCGTGACGCGGCGCTTTGCTGGATCGCTTGCGGTCGACGGACGCGACGTGACGACGGCGCGGCCCGAGGAGCGCGCCGCCGCAGGTATCGGATGGGCTCCGCAGGAGCGCAACATCTTCCGGTCGCTCACGGTCGAAGAGAATCTTTTGGCGGTCGCGCGGCCCGGTCCATGGACGCCGGCCCGCGCCTATCGGATGTTTCCCCGGCTGTCCGAGCGGCGGCGGAATCTCGGCGGCCAGCTGTCCGGCGGCGAGCAGAAAATGCTCGCGATCGCCCGCGCGCTCATGCTGAACCCCAAGGTCCTGCTGCTGGACGAGCCCACCGAAGGCCTGGCGCCGATCATCGTGGCGGAGCTCTTGCGTGCGCTGACGATCCTCTTTCGCGACGAAGGCCTCGCGGGCATCGTCGTCGAGCAGCGCGCGCAGGAGGTGCTCGCCATCACCGACCGCGCGGTGATCCTCGACCGCGGAACCATCGTCCACGCCGATACGAGCGCCCGTCTGCGCGCGGATGCCGCGGCGCTGCTGCAGCATCTGGGCGTCGCCGGGCGCAGCATGCCCGCGAGCCGCAAGGTCGCGATACCCGACTCATGACCGGGGCGCGCGCCTCGACGCGACGGGACCTACAATGGGGCTGCCCGTGGAGCCCGTGATTGCGCTCACCCCGCGGCGGCGCGGAAGGCGAGACACCATGACTTCGACCAACGCCCCCAGCGACAGCCGTACGAACCCGCGCGACCTTCCGTTTCGCATCCGCAAGATCGGCCACGTTGTCCTGCGCTCGCGCGATCTCGAACGATCCGTCGACTTCTACACGCGCGTGCTCGGGTTCGCGATCTCCGATGTCTATCCCGATGCGATGGTGCCGGGCGGGATGGTGTTCATGCGTTGCAACGCGGACCATCACGGCATCGCGCTCGTGGGCGGGATGCCGGAGACTTCGCAGAAGCGCGAGCTCCATCACGTCGCATTCGAGGTCGACACGCTCGACGAAGTGTTTCTTGCGCGTGCCCGGCTGCGCGAGTCGGGCGCGCCGATCGTGTTCGAAGGCCGTCGCCGCGCCGGCGTGCAGATCGCCGTCGAGTTCCTCGATCCCGACGGCCATCATCTCGAGATCTACTGGGGCCTCGATCGCATCGGAGCGGATGGCCGGGTGCGGCCCGCGGCCGAGTGGCGCGAGGCTCACACCCTCGAGGACGCGCTCGAGGATCCGCCGCCTGGCCAGAGCGTTCGCCTGAACGATCCGTCGCTCGTCGAAAGGCGCTGATCGCGCGAACGATGCCGTAAACGCCGGCGATGGCATCGCGATTCGGAGTTCCTTGCGCATGACAGTGAGCGAGCCTTCGCTGCCGGAGCGCCCTGCCCCGGAGCGTTACCTTCGACGCTGCCCGCACTCCACGACATGAGCAGTCCTTCACCAGCATGCGAACTGCCATGGAGCGAAGCGCGGATACCGGACCGGGAAATGCTAAAATCCATGTCGCCTCCGATCGCGCGAGGCCATCCTCGACGTGCTCACATGACCGCATTCGCGCTTGCTCCACACCGCCTGCGCCAGTTCCTCGCGCTCACCAAGCCGCGAGTGGTGTCGCTCATCGTGTTCACGGCGGTGATCGGCATGTTTCTGGCGACGCCGGAGCTGCCGCCGGCGTCCGCAGTTTTCTTCGGCACGCTGGGTATCGCCCTGGTCGCGGGCGCGGCGGCCGCGATCAACTGCCTGGTCGAGCAGAAGATCGATGCGGTGATGCAGCGCACCCGCGCACGGCCCTTGCCGCGCGGCGAGCTGACGACGCGTGCCACGCTTGTGTTCGCGCTCGTGGTCGGGGCGCTCGGCCTGTGGGTGCTGTTTCGCTTCGTCAATCCGCTGACGATGTGGCTCACCCTGGGCACGTTCATCGGCTATGCGGTCATCTATACGATTCTGCTCAAGCCCGCGACGCCGCAGAACATCGTGATCGGCGGCGCGTCGGGCGCCATGCCGCCGGTGCTGGGCTGGGCCGCGGTGACAAACGACGTCGCGCCCGAGGCGCTGCTGCTGTTCCTGATCATCTTCGTGTGGACCCCCCCGCATTTCTGGTCGCTCGCCCTCTATCGCCGCGACGACTATGCGAAGGCGGAGTTGCCCATGCTGCCCAATACGCACGGCGCGCGTTACACGCAGCTCCAGATCGTGCTCTACGCGCTCGTGTTGTTTGCGGTGACGCTGATGCCGTACGTGATCCGGATGAGCGGCCTGCCGTACCTGATCGCCGCGGTAATCCTCGGCGCGACGTTCATCTGGCATTCGATCAGGCTGTATCGCGACTACAGCGACGAGCTGGCGCGCGCGACCTTTCGCTTTTCGATTCTCTATCTCGCCGCGCTGTTCTCGGCGCTCCTGCTCGACCACTACTGGCGCTAGGCGCGACGCCGCAAAGCCGCCCGAAATCTCGCGGATCCGCGATGGTCTGGTCCAGGATGCTCGGTGTCGCGCTCGTCACGCTCGCGCTGGCTGCGTGCGGCCCCGACAAGGCGAAATTCCAGTCGTCGGATGTGAGCGGCGCTTCGTTCGGGCACGACTTCTCGCTGGTCGATCACAACGGGAAGACGCGTACGCTCGCCGATTTCAAGGGCAAGGCCGTGGTGATTTTTTTCGGGTACACGCAATGCCCCGATGTGTGCCCGACGACGCTTGCCGCGCTCGCAGACGCCATGAAGCAGCTGGGCCCTGACGCCGATCGCGTGCAGGTGCTGTTCGTGACGGTCGATCCCGAGCGCGACACGGCGGAACTGCTATCGAAATACGTGCCGGCGTTCGACCCTCGTTTCCTGGGACTTCGCGGCGATGCCGACGCGACCGCACGCACGGCGAAGGAATTCAGGATCCTGTATCAAAAGCAGCCGGGCAAGGCGCCGGGCACGTACACCATGGATCATTCCGCGGGTACGTACATCTTCGACCCGCAGGGACGGCTCAGGCTTTATGTCGGCCTCAACCAGGGGCCGGACGTGGTGGCGCACGATCTGCGCGAGTTGCTGCGGACGAGTTAGCGCGCCCTGCCGGGCCGTCGTTCGATCAGCTCGATCTTGTAGCCGTCGGGATCCTGCACGAAGGCGATCACCGTCGTGCCGCCCTTCACCGGGCCCGCGTCGCGCGTGACGTTTCCGCCTTTCGCGCGCACCGCGGCGCATGTCGCTGCGGCGTCGTCGACCTCGATCGCGATGTGACCGTAGCCGGTGCCAAGATCGTAGGCGTCGACGCCGTGGTTGTGCGTGAGCTCGAGCACCGCCTGCTCCGATTCGTCGGCGTAGCCCACGAACGCAAGGGAGTATTTGTGATCCGGCCGCTCGGTCGTGCGGAGCAGCTTCATGCCCATTACGCTCGTGTAGAAATCGATCGACCGGGCCAGGTCGCCGACGCGCACCATCGTGTGCAGGATTCGCATTGTGCGGCGACTACGCTAAAACTCGATCATCTCGAAGTCCTCCTTCCGCGCGCCGCACTCGGGACACGTCCAGTTCGGGGGCACATCTTCCCAGCGCGTCCCCGGCGCGATGCCCTCGTCGGGCGCGCCGGTCTCCTCATCGTAGATCCAGCCGCAAATCAGGCACATGTATTTCTTCATTGGGATTGTTGCAGTGCATGCGCCGGCTACGCTTGGACGTAATGGCGCGCCCGACCGGTGGAGTAGAATACGTAAGTGTAGCAACCCTCCCGCGAGATCGCTTCACCGACGGTCGAAGGCACTTCCTCTCGCGCAAACGATCTCCCATGGACGACCCGTCGACTGAATCTCCGCCGATCGTGCTGACGTTCGCGGCCTCCGATCCCTCGGGGGGCGCCGGACTGCAGGCCGACGTGCTCACGCTGGCCAGCATGGGATGCCATCCGCTCTCCGTCGTCACCGCGCTGACCGTGCAGGACACGGCGGGCGTCGAAGGCGTTCTTGCGATCGATCCGGAGTGGGTGTCGGACCAGGCCCGCTGCCTGCTCGAGGACATGGAGGTGGACGCGATCAAGATCGGCGTGCTCGGAAGCGTCGAGAACATCGCGGCGATCGCGGAGATCGTGTCCGATTATCCCAACGTTCCGCTGGTGCTGGATCCGGTGCTGGCCTCGGGCCGCGGCGACGAGCTTGCGAGCGACGAGATGGCGCACGCCCTGCGCGAGCTCTTGCTGCCGCACACGACCCTCGTCACGCCGAACAGCATGGAGGCACGGAGGCTGGCCGACGCCGAAGACGAGGATGAGGATCCCACCCTCGCGCAGTGCGCGCTGCGGCTGATCGCCGCCGGCTGCGGCCACGTGCTCATCACCGGCACGCACGAGGCCACGCCGCAGGTCGCCAACACGCTCTATGGCAAGAACGGCGTCGTGCGTACCGACACGTGGCCACGGCTTCCGGGCAGCTATCACGGTTCGGGCTGCACACTGGCGTCCGCGATCGCGGCGATGCTCGCCAACGGCCTCGCCTTGCCGGAAGCCGTGCGCGAAGCACAGGAATATACGTGGCAGACGCTTAGGAAGGCTTATCGGCCCGGCATGGGGCAATACGTTCCCGATCGGCTGTTCTGGGCGCGCGACGAGGACGACGCGCGCCCCGACGATCCCCCGGACGCGCCGCGTCTCACCGATGTCCGCGGCAGCCACTGAGGCTTCCTCCGCGCTACGCCGCTCGCGACTTCATAGGCTCGCGGGCTTGTATGTGCTGACGCCTGACACCGACGACACCGACGCGCTCGTCGCGAGGGTCGCTGCCGCGGCGGAGGGAGGAGCGGTTGCCGTGCAATACCGCCACAAGCACGCATCACGTGCGAAGCGTCTGCAGCAGGCTTCCGCGCTCGCGGGCATGCTCGCCGCACGCAACATCCTGTTCATCGTCAACGACGATCCTGCGCTGGCGGCCGAAGTCGGGGCCGACGGCGTGCACATCGGCGAAGACGACGGATCGCCGGCGGCGGCGCGTGCCCGGATCGGAGCAGACGCGATCATCGGCGTGTCCTGTTACGGCGATCTCGACCGGGCTGTCGCTGCGGTCTCTGCCGGCGCCGACTATGTCGCATTCGGGAGCTTTCACGCGTCGGCGACCAAGCCCGCCGCGCGCCGCGCCGATTTGTCGCTGCTGCCGCGCGCCCGTGCGCTGCGGGTGCCGGTCGTTGCGATCGGCGGCATCGATGCCGCGAACGCCGGCGCACTGTTTGCCGCAGGCGCCGACGCCGTTGCCGTCGTCAGCGCCGTATTTGCGAGCGAGGATCCGGCGTCGATACGCAATGCGGCGGCTGCCATCGCCCGTGCCGCAAGCTTACCGATTCGTTGACGCAATGACCGACGCCAGCCGGAACGACGTCCTGTTCGAGCGCGCGCAGCGCACGATCCCTGCCGGCGTCAACTCGCCCGTCCGCGCATTCCGCTCGGTCGGCGGAACGCCGCGCTTTTTTGTGCGCGGCGAGGGCGCCTATCTCTGGGACGCCGACGGCAAGCGCTATATCGATTACGTCGGATCATGGGGTCCGGCGATCGTCGGTCATGCGCACCCGTCGGTGGTGAAGGCCGTACAGGACGCCGCCAGGAGCGGATTGTCGTTCGGCGCGCCCACGGAAGCCGAGATCGATCTCGCAGAAATGCTCGTGCGCCGGATGCCGTCGATCGAGCTCGTGCGCCTCGTGTCTTCCGGAACCGAGGCGACGATGTCGGCGCTACGCCTTGCTCGCGGCTACACGGGGCGATCGAAGATCGTGAAGTTCGAGGGCTGCTATCACGGTCATGGCGACAGCCTGCTCGTCAAGGCGGGCTCGGGTGCGCTGACCTTCGGCCAGCCGTCGTCGGCGGGCGTTCCGCCCGCGATTGCGAACGAGACCCTCGTCCTTCCATATAACGACCTCAATGCCGTCGAGGCTGCGTTTGTCGCAGACGGCCCGGAGATCGCAGGCCTCATCGTGGAGCCGATCGCGGGCAACATGAATCTCGTCACGCCCGCGCCGGGCTTCCTGCAGGGATTGAGGCGCGTATGCGATCGGCATGGGAGCGTGCTGATCTTCGACGAGGTGATGACGGGGTTCCGCGTGCACGCGCAGGGGGCGCAGGGACTCTACGGAGTGAAGCCCGACCTGACGACGCTCGGCAAGGTGATCGGCGGCGGCATGCCGGTCGGCGCGTTCGGCGGCCGCCGCGAGATCATGGAAAAGATCGCGCCCCTGGGTCCGGTCTACCAGGCCGGGACGCTGTCGGGCAACCCGGTCGCGGTGGCGGCCGGCCTCGCGACGCTCGCCCTGACGGAATCGACGGGCTTCTACGAGCGGCTGGCGCGAACGACGACGGCGTTCGTCGAAGGCATGACGAAGGCCGCGCGCCGCGCGGGCGTGCCTTTTTCGGCGCAATCGGTCGGCGGGATGTTCGGGTTGTACTTTGGTCCCGACGTTCCCGATTCGTACGAGAAGGTGTTGGCCTGCGACAAGGACCGCTTCGGACGGTTTTTCCACGTTATGCTCGACGCAGGCGTTTATCTCGCTCCGTCGGCGTTCGAGGCGGGCTTCGTCTCGGCCGCGCACACCGAGGACGACATCGCCGCAACCGTTGCCGCGGCGGCCGACGCATTCGCGCGCGGCGGCGCGTGAAACTCGGCCGGCCGCTTTCCCGCGCCGCGCGCTAGCTGCCGATCTTGTCGCCGCGACGATCGACCGGCGTTGCGACCCGCAGCTTGCTGACGTGATTGGAATCGGGCTCCGAGCCGTCGGGCATCTTGCCCAGGAAATAGTAGCGCTGCCACGCTTCCTTGAGGGTCGCCGGGTCACGCGCGCGAAAGCGCTCCATGAAGTCGTCGCGACGCGCCTTCCACGTCATCATCTGCTCGCGTAGCGCCGGGTCGTCGTCCAGGTTCCGGATCTCGGGCTCGGTGTCGATAACACCGCCCGCCGCCACCGGAAACAGCATGACGAAGGTCTCGTCCTTGTCGAATCGAACCTTGCCAGGCCGCGTCATCTGCCAGTTCATCGTGAACGGATAGGGAAGCCAGTCGGTCTCAATCACTCCGGACAGGGCCGTGATGCCATCCTTGGGCGAGTTGGTCGGCCCGGCGGCGAAGAGATTCCAGCCGGGCTCGGTACGGAACAAATAGGTGAGATGGAAGGTCACGATTCCGGACGCAAAATGTGACGAGACGTAGCGGTCGAGGTGTTGGTAGCCGTCCAGGGCGCGCACCTTCAAATCGAGGGCGCGCGGTCCGCCATCCCATTCGACCTCGAATGCGCAGGGCGCGCCGATCTCCCAACCATGGCCGTTCGCGATGTTGAGCGGCAGGCAGCGGTAGGCGTGCCGGTCCGGAATGCGATCCATCCAGGCGCGGGAAGCGGGCGCGGGCCGAAGCGCGAGCGGCTCCGGTGCGAGGGCGTAGCAGGTGAGCTTCATTCGGGTGGGGCGGTCGCGTAGGTATCCGTGCATCGCATTCTATCGTCGGGTTACCCCCCGAATCCCGGGATCCGGACGCGCCATTGGACGAAAAGTCCTTTTGCGACGCGGGCTTCCGTAACTTTGTAAAAGGCAACTGTGCTATCATCCTCGACCGCAATTTCGCCCTCAACGCCGCCCCCAAGCATGGATGCGCCTGCTCGCAAATCCCTGGGTGAGATCCTGATCGACCGCGGCAAGCTCGACGCCGCGGCGCTGGAACGCGCCTTGAGGTTGCAACAGGACAGTGGAGAAAAGCTCGGTCAGCTCCTGGTCACCCTCGGGCTGTGCGCGCAACGCGACGTTGCCGAGGCCGTGTCCTCGCAGCTCGACGTTCCGCTCCTCGACGCCGGCGGCTATCCGGAATTTCCGATTCTGGAGGAGCGCATCTCGGCGCGCTTCCTTCGCGAGTCGCATGCGCTGCCCGTGCGCGAGGACGAGACCGAGTTGACCCTCGCGATGGCCGACCCGACCGACACGTACACCATCAGCGCCTTCGAGATGGTGACCGGCCGCGCCGTGCGGCCGATGGTGGCAATCCCGACCGAGCTCGAGGCCGCGCTCGAGCGCCTCTACGGGAGCGGCAAGTCGGCGCAAAGCCAGATCATCGGCGATGTCGAGACGCGCGTCGACGAGCTCGCCTTCGATGCCGACGTGCAGCAGCTGAAGGATCTGGCGTCGGAGGCGCCGGTGATCCGGCTTGTGAGCCTTCTCATCACCAACGCGCTCGAGACGCGCGCCTCGGACATCCACGTCGAGCCGTTCGAGAACCGGCTGCATGTGCGCTATCGCATCGACGGCGTGCTGCACGACGTCGAATCGCCGCCCAAGCGCCTCTCCGCGGCCGTGATCTCGCGGATCAAGATCATGGCGAACCTCGACATTGCCGAGCGGCGGCTGCCGCAGGACGGCCGCATTCGCCTCCGGGTGCAGGGCAAGGAGATCGACCTGCGGGTGTCCACGGTGCCGACGATGCACGGCGAATCCGTCGTGATGCGGATCCTGGACAAGGGCGGCGTCGCGCTCGATTTCGAGCGGCTGGGCTTCGAGCCAGACACGCTGAAGCGCTTCATCGACGTGCTGATGGAGCCGCACGGCATCCTGCTCGTCACCGGGCCGACGGGCTCCGGCAAGACGACCACCCTGTACACCGCGCTCGATCGCATCAACAAGCCCGACGTGAAGATCCTGACCGTCGAGGATCCGGTCGAGTACCAGATGGCCGGCATCAACCAGATCCAGGTGAAGCCGCAGATAGACCTCACGTTCGCCAATGCGCTGCGCTCGATCGTGCGGCAGGATCCGGACGTGATCATGATCGGCGAGATCCGCGATCTCGAGACCGCGCAGATCGCGGTCCAGTCCGCGCTGACCGGCCACATGGTGCTGTCGACGGTCCACACGAATGACGCTCCGTCGACGATGAACCGGCTGCTCGACATGGGCGTCGAGGATTACCTCCTCACGTCGACGATTGTCGGCATCCTCGCGCAGCGGCTCGTGCGCACGCTCTGTCCGCATTGCAAGGAGACCTACGTCGCGCTGCCGGAGATAGCGGAGCAGCTCGGCTTGCACAAGTACACGCAGGCGGGCGATATCACGCTGTGGCATGCCAAGGGCTGCAAGCTGTGTGCGCATACCGGCTACATCGGCCGCATCTGCATCCTCGAGATGCTGCCGATGACCGACGAGATCCGCAGTCTCGTCATGAAGCACGCCACCGCCACCGACCTTCGCGCAGAGGCCATTCGCGGCGGCATGCTCTCGATGTACGAGGACGGGCTTCGCAAGGCGCTGAAGGGCGTCACCACGTTCGAGGAAGTTCTTCGCGTCACGCGCGAGAACTAGTCCCGCGCCATGCCTCTTTTTCGTTATCGCGCCGTCAACCCCGGTGGAGAGATCTCGACCGGCGAATACGACGCCGCGAACGAGGCGGACATCGTCGAGCGCCTGCGCGAGCAGGGCCTGATGCCGATGCAGATCGCGCAAAGCGTTGCGGGCGGCGTGCAGGCTGGCGCGGCGAACGCGCCGCGCGTGGCGCGCCGTCGGTGGTTCGAGCCGAAGCACGTCACGCGCGATCAGGTGCTGGCGATCACGCGCGAGCTCGCGACCCTCTTGCGCGCGGGACTTCCCCTCGACCGGGCGCTCGAGATCCTGATCAGCCTCGCGCCGACGCCGCCGGTCACGACGCTGCTGCAGGGCGTGCGCGACAGCGTGCGCGGAGGCAAGTCGCTGTCGCAGGCGCTCGACGCAAGGCGTGAGATCTTCTCGCGCTTCTACGTCAACATCGTGCGCGCCGGCGAAGCGGGCGGCGCACTCGGTCTCGTGCTGCAGCGGCTCGCGGAGACGATGGAGCGGAACAAGGAGCTGCGCGAATCCGTGCGCTCGGCGCTCATCTATCCGATGATCCTGATCGGCGTCGCGGTGCTCTCGGTGTTCGTGCTGCTGATCTACGTCGTGCCGCAGTTCCAGCAGACGTTCGCGCAGGCCGGCAAAGCACTGCCGCTGGCGACTCAGGTCGTCGTGTTCCTCGGTACGTTCATGCGGAATTGGTGGTGGGCCGCGATCGGCGCCGTCGTCCTGGGCGTCATCTGGTTCCGCCGCCGCGGACGCGATCCGGTGGTGCGCAGGGCACGCGACCTGCGCATCCTGCGCGCGCCGCTGCTGGGCGACGTGATGGCGAAGCTCGAGATCGCGCGCTTCGCGCGCACCCTCGCCACGCTTCTCGGCAACGGCGTGACGCTCCTCGCCGGACTTTCGATCGTCAAGGAGACCATGACGAACGTCGTGATGGCCGGCGCGCTCGACAACGTCACCGCCAAGCTGCGCGAAGGCAAGGGCTTCGGCCGGCCGCTTGCCGAATCGGGCATCTATCCGCGCCTTGCGACGCAGATGATCATGGTCGGCGAGGAGAGCGGGCGCCTCGAAGAGATGCTGACGCGCGTCGCCGACATCTACGACCGTGAGGTGCAGATCGCGGTCAAGCGTTTTCTCGCCGTGCTGGAGCCGGTGATGATCCTGGGCCTCGCGGTGATGGTCGGAGGCATCGTGTTCTCCATCCTGCTGGGCGTCATGGGGATGAGCGAACTCGTTGGATAAACCATGTCTAAGTCTTGCCCCGTCGCATCGACGCCGGGGCCACACGGCGGGAATGCCGAGGAAACTATGAACCTTTCAAAAAAACACATGTCGGGCATGACGCTCATCGAGATCCTCGTGGTGCTCGTGCTGATCGGCGTCGTACTGGGCATCGTGGGCGGCAACTTCATCGGACGCGGCGAAAAGGCGAAGGCCGATGCGGCGAAGATCGAGATCGGCCAGATCGGCCAGTCGCTCGACCTGTTCAAGCTCGAAGTGGGGCGCTATCCCACCTCGCAGGAAGGTCTGCAGGCGCTGATCACCGCGCCGCCCGGTACCAGCAACTGGAACGGCCCGTACTGGAAGAAGACTCAGCTGCCCAAGGATCCGTGGGGCAACGAGTACAAGTATTCCGCACCGGGCCAGCACGGCCCATACGACATCATGTCTTACGGCGCCGATGGCAAGGAAGGCGGAGAAGGTCCGGAAAAGGACATCACGAGCTGGCAGTGATGCCGCGTTCGCGCCGCACGGAACCCGTCCATGTCAAGGCGCCCGAAGCTGTCGTCGATGTCCTCGTCCGATCGCCCGGACCCGCGCGTTGCGCATAGCGCTGCATCCCCGCCGGTGATTCGCGGGCGCGCGCGCAGCGCAGGCGTCACGCTCCTCGAGTTGCTCGTCGTGCTGTCGATCATGGCGCTGGTCGCAGGACTGGTGCTGCCCACGTTCGGCAGCGGAGTGTCGACGAGCGAACTCAGGTCGTCAGCGCGACAGCTCGCCGCGGGTCTTCGCATGGCGCGCAGTGAAGCGGTCTCGCAAAAGCGCGAGACTTTTCTGGTGCTCGACCTCGAAGGACGGCGGTTCAAGGTCGATCACGATCCGCAAGAGCATGCGTTGCCGCCGCGGCTCGAGCTTGCGCTGTTCACGGCACAGAACGACATCATCAATGACAGGACCGGATCGATTCGATTTTTCCCCGACGGCGGAAGCAACGGCGGCCGCATCACGGTCGCATCGGGCGAACGCAAGTTCGAGGTCGACATCGACTGGCTGACCGGCCGCATCGCCATCCTCGACTGATGATCATGGAAATTCGAAGGCAACGCGGCGCAGGCGCGCAACGGGCGCACACCGGCGGCTTCTCGCTGCTCGAAGTGCTCGTTGCCTTCGTGATTCTCGCGCTGGTCGCAACGGCCGTCTTCCGCCTGTTCGGCGGCGCGCTCAACAACGCGGCGGCCGCGGACGAATGGAGCCGGGCGCTGCTGGTCGCCGAGAGCCAGCTCGCGTTTGCGGCGAACGGGAAGACGCTGCGGGAGGGTACCGACCAGGGCACGGAGAGCGACGGCCGCATCCGATGGCAGACGGTGGTGGCTGCCTACAATCCGCCCAACACGCCCGACGAGCTCGAACGCGCGTCGGACGCCCTGCCGGCGCGTCTCTACAAGGTGAGCGTCGACGTGCGTTTTCCCGGGGACAACGGCCGCGAGCGCGTCGTCTCGCTGTCGACGATCAAGCTCGGCGCGAGGTCGCCGCCGTGATCCGCACGGAAAGAGGATTCACGCTCGTCGAGCTGACGATCGCGCTGCTCCTGCTCGCGCTCATGTCCGCGGTGCTCTTCGGGTCGTTCGGGCTTGCCGGCAACAGCGTCGACCGTGGCGAGGCCAAAGTGGACGCCTCGTCGGCCATGCGAGGGGCGCAGGCGTTCCTGCGCGCGAACCTCGAGGAGCAGCACGCGCTGCGCATGCGCAAGATGGTCGAGTGGCCGCTTCTCTTCGGCGGCGACCGCGACGAGGTCCGGTATGCGGGCGCGCTGCCCGCTCGCGTCGCCGGCGGCGGCATGTGGTACTACCGCCTGTCGTTGAAGCGCGACGAGGCGCGCTCGCCGCTGGTCCTCGAACGCGTGGTCCCTGACGTCAGCGCTCCCCAGCCTCCGGACTTCAACAACGCCGAACGCTCCATCCTGGCGCAGGACATCGCCACGCTGCGCATCGCCTATTTCGGCCGCGACAACAACGTCGCCGACTCGACCGATCCGACCTGGCGCGATACCTGGGACGATCCGCAGCGCCTGCCCGCCCTCATCCGGATCGACGTCGTTCCGAAGCGCGGCGACGCCTGGCCGTCGATGTTCGTCGCGCCGCGCGAGTCGCCGGAAGCGGGCTGCCGCGCGTGGGATTCGACGCGCGGACGATGCGCGCAGATATGACGGCCATGGCAAGGTCGCCCTCCATGAGGCTCCGTCGCCAAGGAGCCCGAGCGCGCGGCGCCTCGCCACGGCGCGATCGCGGGATTGCGCTCGTGCTCGCCTTGTGGCTCACGGTGCTCCTCACCGTGATCGCGAGCGGATTTGCGTTTTCGATGCGCGGCGAGGCGCTGGCGGCGCGCAATGCGATTTCACTGGCGCAGGCACGCGCAGCCGCTGATGGCGCGGTCGAGCGCGCCGTGTACGAGTTGAGCCGCCCGCGGCTTCCCGATGCCTGGGGCCCCGACGGCGCGCGGCACACGTGGATGGAAGGCGAGACGCAATACCTCGTCACCGCCGTGGACGAGGCTGCCCGCATCGATCTCAATTTCGCGAACGACCTCTTGCTCAAAGGCCTGCTGACGACGATCGGCGGCCTGGATGACCTGGGCGCGGCCAAGGTCCTGGACGCGATCGTCGACTGGCGCGATGCGGATGACCTGCGCCGGCCCAACGGCGCCGAGGAAGCGGATTATCGTGCCGCCAATCTCAAATACGGGCCTTCGAATGCGCCGTTCGAAACGGTCTCCGAGCTGTCGCGGGTGCTGGGCGTGACGCCGGAGCTCTTCCGCAAGATCGCGCCGTCCCTGACCGTGTACTCGAGGCAACCTGGAATCAACGCGGCGACCGCGCCGCGCGACGTGTTGCTCGCCGTCCCGAACGCCACAGCCGACGCCGTCGACGACTACATCGACCGCCGCCGCGAGGCGCTGGAGAACCGGCTGCCTCCTCCGCCGTTCGTGCCGGCGCAGGCGTTTGGCAGCACCCCGGTTCCCGTGTGGCGCATCCACGCGGAGACGCAGCTCCCCGATGGTGTAACCTTCGTGCGCGAAGCGGTGGTGCGCCCCACCACCGACGCGCGCCGACCGCTGACTGCGCTCGCCTGGATGGAAGCCGCCCGCCTTCCCGTCGCGGCGCCGCCCGTCGCGCAGAATTCGCTGTCCACCCCGTCTCTTCTCAAGTCCGCACGCGATGGCCGCTGACCGCGAATTTGCCTTGCCCGGCGCCGGCGCGCGAGTCCGCGATTTCGCGCGGCGGCGCGGCATCACCGGCTTCTGGCACTGGTGGACGAAGGAACTCGCGGCGCTCGTGCCGGAGAGTACGCGCGCAGCCGTGCAGCGTCGGCGGATGCGTCCTGTGGTCGCGTTCGACGGTGATACGGCGACGCTGTGGCAGCCCGGTGTCGATGATGGACAGTTCTCGATGCGCATCCTGGGCGCGATCAGCGTAGCGGGTGATGCCGAGACCGTCGCGAGCCAAGGGCGCGTCCTGCTGGCCAAGCTCGCCACTCGTGGCAACGGTGCCGCGTCAGCGCCGCCGCGCGTTACGGTCGCGCTCGGCTCCCGTGGCGTGTTGCGTAAATCGATCGTCGTGCCGGCGGCCGTCGAGGAGAATCTGCGTCAGTCGCTGGGCTACGATCTCGACCGCCATACGCCGTTCAAGGCGGACGAGCTGTATTTCGACACGCAGGTCGTGACGCGCGATCCTGTGCGCAACCAGATTGGTGTCGAGCTCGTGGCCGCGCTCCGCGGACAGGTCGACTCGGCGCTCCGTCACGTCGAGGCCTGGGGCGCGTCCGTTGCGTCCGTGGTGCCCGAGTCGCCGACCACGGCGGCGCTGTCGCGCTTCAACCTGCTGCCACCGGAGCGAAGCAGAGGCAAGGCGTGGTGGCGCCGCTGGCAATTCTGGCTGCCGATCGCAATCCTTGCGACGGTCGCCTTGGTCGCCGTGGTCCTGCCCGTGTGGCAGAAGCGGGAATACGTGATTGCACTGAACGACCTCGCGGGACAGGCGTTTCAGCAGGCTGCAGCGGCGGATGCGCTGCGAAGCGAACTCGACAGGCAGGTGGGCGACTACAACTTCGCGCTCGAGCGCAAGTACGCCTATCCGGGGGCGGTGCAGATCCTCGAGGACGTGACGCGGCTCCTGCCCGATGACACCTGGCTCACGCAGCTCGAGATCAAGACGGCCGGACGCGGCAAGGACACGCAGCGCGAAGTTCTTTTCCGCGGCGAGTCGGCCAACGCAGGCCGGCTCGTGACGCTCCTCGAGGACTCGCGGCTCTTCACGCAGGCTGCGCCGCGGTCACCCACGACCAAGATTCAGCCAGGCCCCGGCGAGATTTTCGACCTGGGCGCGCAGTTGAAGCCCGTCTCGCAGCCGGTGCCGACGCCGCTCGTTGCGCCGCCGGCGCCTGCGCCCGGCGGCACGCCCGGACCGGCCACGTCTGCAGCCCAGTCCGCAACAGGAACGATTCCGCCAAGCGCGCCCCCGGCCGCGGTTGCGCCGGCCAATCCCGCGGCCATTCCCGACGCCGCGAAGGCGCCGGGTGCGCAAAAGGCCGTACCATGACGCCGGCCTTGGTTGCCCGTCTTTCGCCCGGGCGCCAGCGCGCAGTGGCGTTCGCGATCTTCATTGCGCTGGTGGCGGTCGTGCTGGGCGCGGTGCTCGGACCGGTGATGGTCCTGCACCGGCACTACGACGAGGCGATTGCGGACACGTCGTCGCGCATCGACCGGCTGCGGCGGGTGGCGGCGCAGGCGCCGGCGCTGCGCCGCGGTCTCGAAGCCATGAAGGAGCGCGACGGTCGCCGCTTCTTCCTCAAGAACACGGCGCCGAATCTGGCCGGGGCGGAGCTGCAGGAGGTCGTCAAGGCCGCGATCGAATCGAATTCGGGGCGGATCACGACCAGCCAGAATACGTCGGCCCGCGAGGATGGCCGCTTCAAGCAGATCGGCGTCAACGTGCAGTTCTTCGCGACGACGCCGGCCCTGCAGAAGATCCTCAACGTGCTGGAATCGCAGCAGCCCTACTTGCTCGTGGACAATATTACGGTGCGGCCCTTGAACGCGTTCCGCGGTTTCAAGCCGGGCGCGGGGCAGGAGCCCGAAGTCAATGTTCAGCTGGACGTCAGCGCCTTTGCATACGCCGAGCCCGTGAAACCCGCGGCACCGGCCAAGTCCTGACTGGAGATTTAACGATGAACCGAATCGACTCGCGATTGATGACATGGCTCGTCTGGGCGCTTCCGTTCCTGGTCATTTCGGCTTTGATTGGCTGGGAGACGGACTGGGGCCGCGCGTTGAAGCGCGTCCCGAGGCTCGACCCCAACGTAACGCCGCAGCCCGTCAGCGTGGCGCTGCTGCCTGAATACCGGATCAACGGCGGCGTGGATGTGAGGCGCGAGACCGTGAACCGGACGCTTTTCAACCCGACGCGCCGCCCTGCGCCTCCGGCGATCGCCACGGCCGCCGCGAGCTCGCTGCAGCCCGGCCAGTTCGTGCTGACGGGAACGACGGTCGTCGACAAGAAGGCCACCGCATTCCTGCGCGAGGTCAACGGCGGCCGCTCGCGTCGCGTTCAGCTTGGCGAAACCATCAACGGCATGCTCGTGGCGGAGGTTCGCGCCGACGGCGTCAAGCTGACGCAGGGGGGCGAGTCCGAAAATCTCACGCTCAAGGTCGCGTCAGGTCCCCGCGTGACGATCCAGCCGGTGCAGCCTGCAGCGGTTGCGGCAGGACAGCCGGCGGCACAACCCGGCAACGCCGCGCCGGTGAACGCCGTGCCGCCGCAGGCGCCGCAGGTACAGGACGTCGCCGATGTGCTCGCCAATCGGCGGCGCGCCGCGCGCGCCGCCGAAGCCACGACACAGGGCGCGAGCGGCGTGCAGCCGGCCGTGCCCGCCGTGGCGCCCGCCGCGGTACAGCCGCAGGCGGAAGCCGCCAAACCCGATCCCGCGTGGAACGAGGTCTATCGACGCTACATGCAACCGCGCCAATGATGCGATCGCTGCACCGAACGCGACCTGCCGCACTGCCTTCCCGTGAATGTCGCGGGGGCCGCGGTCCAACCATTCGCACCGGATTCCAATAATGCCCGTAACACCCGTCTATCGCGGGACCCTCGTTTGCGCGGTCTCGCTCGCCGTGGCGTCCTGCGCCACGCAACCCGCAGAAGACACGCGATATCCATTGCGTGCCATTCCCAACAAAGGTGTCTCGAGCATCTCGCCGGCGCTCGCCGATGCCGTCACGCGCTCGAACGATCCCAACGTCGCCGATCGGGCGAAGATCTACACCGGCACAGGCGTCGTCATCAAGGGCCAGCAGCCAGGCGCCGCGGCGCCCGTGCCGCCGCCGGCGGCGCAGGTGACGGGCGGCGGCATCGTGCTGAACTTCGAGGCCGCCGACCTGCGCGAAGTGGTGCGCAATATCCTGGGCGACATCCTGAACGAGAGCTATACGATTGATCCGGCGGTGGGCGGCCAAGTGACCATTCGCACCAGTGCCGGCATTCCGCGCGAGGCGCTCCCGGCGACGCTCGAAACGCTCCTGCGCATGAACGGGGCGACGATGGTGAAGGAGGGCGGCCTCTACAAGGTGCTGCCCTCGGCCGCGGCCGTTCGCGGCAACGTCACGCCGCAACTCGGCAGTTCCCAGCGAACGCTTCCGTCGGGGTTCTCCGTCCAGATCGTGCCGCTCCGCTACGTCGGCGCGCGCGAAATGCTGCGCATCATGGAGCCCTTCGCGAAGGACGCTGCGGCCATACGCGCCGACGACACGCGCAATCTGCTGATCCTCGCCGGCACGGAGATCGAGCTGCGGCACCTGATGGACACGGTCGCGATGTTCGACATCGACTGGATGTCGGGCATGTCCGCGGGCGTGTTCACGCTGCAGAACTCCGACGTCAAGTCGCTCATGCAGGAGTTCGACAAGATCCTGGGCGACCGTAACACCAGCCCGCTCGCCGGCGTCCTGCGCGTCATTCCGATCGAGCGGATGAACGCCATCCTCGTCATCTCGCCCAATCCGGCCTATGTCGAGGAAGCCAAGAAGTGGATCGAACGACTTGACGGCGGCTCCGGCGAGGGCGTGCGCTTCTACGTCTACAACCTGCAGAACACGCGCGCCGAGCGGGTCGCGCCGCTGATGCAGCAGGCTTTCACGGGCCGCGTGACGCAGCAGGCGGCAAACGCGCCCCCGACCGTCGCGCCCGGAACCCCGCCGGGCCAGATCGTGAATCCACCGCTGTTCCAGACGCAGCCGTCCGGAACCACGGCGACACCGCCCGCACCCACCCCCCCGGTGCAGGCCGTGACCCGCGCGGGCGCGGCAGGCGAGGGCACCGGTATCGCCCGCAACGTCCAGGTCGTCGCCGACAAGGACCAGAACACGATCCTGATCGTGGCTACGCCGTCGGAGTACGCCGTCGTCGAGCAGGCGCTGAAGAAACTCGACGTGCAGTCGCGGCAGGTGATGATCGACGTGACGATCGCCGAAGTCGTGCTATCCGACGACCTGCAGTTCGGCGTCGAGTGGCTGTTCAAGGGCGGCGCGCCGTCCGGCCGCGGTAGCGGTGGGTTCTTCGCCCCCGGCGGCACCTCGCCGTTCAATCCCGCCATTCCGGTGGGCGCCATCGCCGCCGGGGCGGTCTCACCGGTGCTTGGGCTTGCGAGCGGGTTCAACTACATCATCAACAACGCGAACTTCTTGGGCGGCGTGCAGGCGGTCCTGCACTTGCTCGACACCTATGGCAACACGCGGGTCGTCGCCAATCCGCACCTCGCGGCGCTCGACAACCAGAAGGCCACGATCAAGTCGGGCGACCGCATTCCGATCAGCCAGCAGACATTCGTCGGCTCCGGTGTCGGCACGGTCACGAACGCAGTGACGACGACCTCCCAGTACATCGACACGGGCGTGCTGTTGCAGGTGACGCCGCACATCAACGCGGGGGGGCTGGTCACGCTCGACGTGCAGGCTGAGGTCAGCAACCCCGGCACGCCCGCGAGTGCCGGCGAGGCGCCGCCGATCGCGACGCGGTCGGTCCAGACGCTCGTTTCCGTTCCGTCGGGCCGCACGATGGTGATGGGCGGCCTCATCCGCGACGCGAAGTCCAACACCACCAACGGGCTGCCGCTGCTCGACCGCATTCCGATTCTGGGCGGGCTGTTCGGCAAGCAGGAGCTCCGGAACGATCGCACCGAGCTGATCATCTTCATCACGCCTCGCGTGATCGAGAACGAGATCGACTACGACGCGGTCATGCAGGACCTGCGGCGGAAGATGGACAACCTGGACCGCGTGTTCCCCGGCACGCCGGGATGGCCCGCTGCACCCGCCAGCTACGGCGATCGACTGGACAAGATCCTGACGCCCAAGGAATACCCGGCGGTGCCGCCGCCGTCGCCGGAATTCGCCTATCCGCCGCCGGCCGGCCAGCCGACGCCACAGCTGCCGAGCATACCGTCGGCGCCTTGGCCCAACCTGACGCCCCCGCAGTCGATCCCGATCCCGATCCCGCCGCCCTGACCTCTTCGCGTCCCTTGATTTCCCGGCGAAGTCGGGTCGGCGGCCTATGGCGAGTTCGGGCAGGGCGATCGCGCCCGTCTACCAGGTCTCCGCTCGTTGATCCTCGGTACCGGGGTGGCGTCCCGGCATGAAAAGCGGGCTCGAAAACGCCTCCGATCGGCATGAATGCTCCCCGCCCGGTCCCTCGTCCGGCGACATAAAATTGCTGTGGCCGGTCACCGCGAGCGCACGCCGCAGCGTAACTCGAGCCATTCGCTGATTGACGAAGTAAGACGATTTCTATACGCTTCGGTCCGGATTGAAGTGCTGGCGGACGAACTCCGATTTGTGTTTTGTCAGACTCTGGCCCGACGGCACACAGGTGGTAGAATCATGTTTTCGGCGGTAAATGCGCGAATTTGCAATTTTTGGACAAAAGGCGTCGCCAAATGGCGACACCCCGCCGCTCCGATACTGCTTTTGGTTGTAAGTTTTGGACTTGCCTCATGCGCAGTGTCGCCAGTTGGCGACGGATCGGCTCCGGCGCTGTCGCCCGAAGCCAAGCGTGAGGCTGTCACGGCAAGAGTCAACGCGCGATGGGACGCGCTCATCAAGGGGGATCTCGACGCTGCTTACGCCCTTCTGAGCCCCACGTCGCGCGAGACAGTGACTCTGGCGCAGTTCAAGGCACGGACCCGCAAGGGGGGCTTCCGCGAGGCGAAGGTAGAATCGGTCGACTGCTCCGCCGACGTATGTCTGGTGAAGCTCCGGCTTACCTATGACGTCCGGCTCATGAAAGGCGTGCAGACTCCCATCGAAGAGACCTGGATATTCGAAAAGGGCGAACCCTGGCTCGTTTACCGGGGATGAGTTGTTGAAATGAGCGGTTCGTTGCAAAAATCCGACAACCGCTGCCACCCAAGCGGTCTGTTTCGTTTGTCAAATGCAGTAGGCTGTAATAAGATTTCATCGCTGTTGGTTCTTAAGTGATCACTTAAATCGGCAACTCAAAGGAGTCATCACCCACTATGAATACGTTCAACAAGAAATCGCTGTACGTCGCCATGGCGGGTCTGAGCGCCCTGGGCGTGACGGGCGCCGCGCAAGCGGTGTCGCTCAACGCCGATGGCCTCGGCCAGGCGCTGGTCTATCCCTACTACACGGTCCGCGAACAAATCGTTGGCGCGCCGTTCAACTCGCTGATGTCGGTGGTCAACTCCACGGCGTCGGCGAAGGCAGTCAAGGTCCGCTTCCTCGAAGGCAAGAATTCCCGTGAAGTCCTCGACTTCAACCTCTTCCTGTCGCCGAAAGACGTCTGGACGGTAGCAATCATCCCGACCGCCGGTGGCGCCGGTATCTTCACGGCGGACAAGTCCTGCACGAAGCCGACGGTGTCGTCCAGCTCGACGGCCCCGACCGAGTTCGTGAACTTCGGCTACACCGGCAGCAATGCCGATCTCGCCGACACGTCGCTCGACCGTACCCGTGAGGGCTACGTCGAGATCATCGAGATGGGCAACCTGACGGGCACTACCGCAGCGGCCATCACCCACGTCAGCGGCGTTCCGGCTTCCTGTGCAACGGTCACCGACACGCAAGCGTCGATCGACACGGTTGCTGGCACTGGCGGCTTGTTCGGCGGCATCAGCCTCATCGATGTGCTGACGGGCGAAGACGTCACCGAAGACGCAGTCGCGCTCGACGGATTCCGTTCGTCCCCGTTCTACACGGACGGCGGCTCGATCCTGCCGACGCTGGCCGATTCGTTCCCGAAGACCTCCGTCGTCACGGCGGGCACGAAGACGTACATCACCGACTGGACCGGCCTGGCTGCTGCAGACCCGGTTTCCGCCGTGATCATGCACAACAACGTCTACAACGAATTCGTGCTCGACGCAGCGACCAAGTCCGGCACGGACTGGGTTGTGACGATGCCGACGAAGCGTTTCTACTACTCGGGCTTGTCCGTTCTCAAGCTGTTCCAGCGCAACTTCGCCGGCAACGCGGGCGCCTGCGACGACGTTCTGATCACGCAATACGATCGCGAAGAGCGTACGGTTCAGTCGCAGTCGAGCTTCTCGCCGCCGCCGCCCACGAACACCGATGCACTGTGCTGGGAAGCGAACGTGATCACGTTCAACAACACGAACGTGTTTGGCTCCAAGAATCTCGCCAACATCCCGACCACGTTCTCGAACGGCTGGGTATCGCTGAGCTTCCCGGTGGTCGGCACCGCTCACCGTCTCCTCGGTGGCGCATCGACGGTGTTCGACACGGCAACTGCCACGACGACGACGCTGGCCGCGACAACCTTCGCGGGTCTGCCGACGATCGGCTTTGCTGCCCAAACGTTCAACAACGGCACGCTTACGCCTGCGGGTCAGCTGCCGCTGCAATCGAACTACGGTGGCAACTTCGTTCACAAGTTCACGAAGGCGATTCAGTAACAGGCCGCAATGCAACAGGAAAGAGGGCGGGGATCAACCCCCGCCCTTTTTCATTTCTCGGAAGCTCCGTTGGCGTGAGTGCTTAGCTTCAGACTCTGCGTGAACACCGGCGCGCCCAAGCAGGTCTAAGAGCAACCCTCGCCCGAAGTACGAATTGCCGAAGGGACGGCGACCTTGCGCAGTCCGGCTGATGGCAGCCGGCGACGCACTCAATCCCCGCCCATTGTCGCGGCGAGATTAGAGTTATTTTCAACGCTATCCGCCGACGTTTTTTCGGCGCTCGCTTTCTTACGACATCCCATGCGTTCACGTACCCGTATTTCGGTTTTCAATGCGCGCCGGCTCGTCGCTGCCGGATTATTCTGTATTGCCACGGGCTTGCATGCGCAAGCCGTTCCCGACCCCGTCCTCGCCGAGATCGGCCAGGCCAAGCTTTACCGCAGCGAATACGAGGCGGAGCTGGAAAAGCTTCCGGCCGATATCCGGGCCGGGTTCGCCAACAGCGCTAAGCGGGTGAACGACCTTATCGCGCGCCTCGTCGTGCAGAAGGCCCTGGCGGCGCAAGCGAAGAGCGAGAATCTGTCGGACAAGCCCGAATACGCCACGCGTTTTCGCGTCGAAACCGACCGGCTTCTCGCGCAGTTGCGAGTGACGGATATCGAGAATCAGGCGGGCCGCGAGTTCGACGCACGGCGTGCGCAGTTCGAGGCGCGCGCCCGTGAGCTCTACCTCGCCGATAGCAAGAAATACGCGACCCCCGAAATGGTCTCCGCATCGCACATCCTGTTCGACACGCGCAAGCATTCGAAGGAGGAAGGACAGCAGCTCGCCAACGCGGCCTACGCGAAGGCCGTGGCTGGCGCCGATTTCAATCAGCTGGCAAAGGGGCAGTCCGAGGACCCGTCGGTCGCGGGCAATGACGGTCGCCTCGGGTACTTCGCGCGCCCCGAGATGGATCCTGCATTCGCTGAGGCCGCGTTCTCGCTCAAGCAGGTGGGAGATATCAGTCGACCCGTCCTCTCTTCGTTCGGCTGGCATGTCATCCGTCTGGACGGCCGGCGGCCGGCAGGCACACGAAGCTTCGACGAAGTCCGCGATGTGATTCTCGCCGAGCAGCGCAAGAAATACATCGACGACAAGCGCGATGCGGTCCTGGCCGCCATTCGCGGCGATCCCTCGTACAAGTTCAACGAGCAGGCCGTGGAAGCGCTGGTCATTCGCATCGACCCGGAGTCGCAGCGGCGAATCAACGAGGAGGCGGCCAAGCCGCGCGGCACCGAGGCGAATCCCAAATAGGCCGTCGAATCCGGATTTCCGATCGCTGTTATTCTCGGTCGATGGCGGTGTCCTCGATTCCCGACGCTCGAAACGGTACCGCGGCCGCGACCCGTGGCAACGCCCGCGATCGCGCGCTCTTCGTCAACTTCTTCCGGCGCGAGCTCACCACGCGCTATCTGGGAAGCGTCACCGGGCTGTTGTGGGCCCTCCTGCATCCCCTCGCGCTCCTCGGTGTCTATCACTTCGTTTTTACGAGCGTCTTTCGCACCACGGGATTCGCGGGTCAGAGCTTCCTTGCGTTCGTCGCAGTGGCGCTCTGGCCGTGGCTCGCGGCGCAGGAGGCGCTACAGCGGGGCACGGTCAGCCTTGCCAACTACGCAGGCATGATCCGCAAAGTCGCCTTTCCACACGAGATCGTCGTGTACGCGTCGGTATCGGCCACCCTCGCTTTGCAGTTCGCCGGTTATCTGGCCGTGCTCGTGGTCCTTCGCGTCTTCGGGGAAACAATCCACTTCGAGGGCTTGATCGTTGCGATACCGCTGTGGGTGGTCCTCGCGATTGCGGTGACCGGCGCCGCGCTCCTGCTGTCGGCGCTGCAGGTATTCGTGCGCGACGTCGAGCACGTGTTGATGCCCGTGCTGATGATCTTCATGTATCTCACGCCGATCCTCTATCCGCTGACGCTCGTTCCCGAGGGGCTGCGGCCATGGGTCGCCGCAAATCCCTTCGGATGGCTGGTCGGGCGGCTTCGCGACGCCTTGCTCGAAGGCAGGGTTTCGTTCGAGTGGATGGATGGCGTTGCCGCCGTCGTTGCGCTGGCGCTGCTCTTCGCAGGCCGCGCCGTGTTTCGCCGCCTGTCGCCTCACTTCGAGGATTTCGTATGACGGACCTGCACGGGATCGGCACGCGGAATTCCGCGCCGCTCCTGTCGCTGGTGGATGTCGGCAAGGACTATGCGAAGGTCGAAACCCGCGGCGGCCGGTTGCGTCTCGTCTTCGATCTGCTGCGCGGGCATGGCGCGGCGCACGTATTCCGCGCGCTCGATGGTGTGACCTTCGATCTCGCACGCGGCGAGTCCCTCGGCATCGTCGGCGAAAACGGTGCCGGCAAGTCGACGCTGTTGAAGATCATCGCGGGCGTCATCAAGCCGACGCGAGGGAGCGTCGAGGTCCATGGGCGCGTGGGTGCGCTCCTCGAGCTCGGCTCCGGATTTCATCCCGAGTACACGGGACTGGCAAACATCGATCTCGCCGCCGCACTGCTGGGGCTCGCGCCTTCCGAGATCGCCGCCAAGCGCGACGAGATCATCGAGTTCGCCGATCTCGGCGAGCATATCGACGATCCGATCAAGCATTATTCCTCGGGCATGGTCGTGCGCCTCGGCTTTGCCGTCGCGACGGCGCTTGCGCCGGACATCCTCATCACGGATGAAGTGCTTGCCGTTGGCGACGAGTCGTTCCAGAAGAAATGCATTGCCTGGATCGAAAAGTTTCTCGCCGAGGAAGGCACGCTGCTGCTTTGCTCCCACAGCATGTATCACATCCAGAAGCTTTGCCGGCATGCGCTGTGGCTCAGGGACGGGCACGTCGAGCGCTATGGCCCGGCCGCCGACGTGGCGCAGGCCTATCTGGCGTATCACGAGGAAAAGAGCGCGGACGCGAAAGCACCCATCGCGCCCGCAGCGGCGTCCGCCGCGGGCGTGTACGCGATCACCTCGCTTGCCCTCACGCCCGGTGAAACCGTTGCGCAAGGCGACACGCTGACGATTCGCGGCGAAGTATTTACGCCCGACGGCCGCGTGCCGGTAGTGCTCGTCGGGATCGTGCGGGCCGATGGCACGCCGGTCTACGGAGTGGCGACGGACATGGATGGATGCGAGCCGCGGCAACTCGATCTTCAGCGATACGCATTTGCGCTCACCCTGCCGGGACTCGCGCTTCTTCCCGGCAAGTATGTCGTGCGGGCGCACGCGCTCGATCCCGAAGGCGTGCGCCTGTTCGACCACGTGGAGCGACCGCTCGTCGTGCGCGGCACGTCGCGCGAGCTCGGGCTCGTCCGGTTGCCGCACCAATGGGAATAGGACGAGCCCCCGCGTAACCTTTGCCGGCGCGCACCGACGGTGGCGACGCATGAGCGGCGAATGACGATCGGCTAGAATTCGCCTGTGCTACACGCTGCTGGCGCGCGGAACCCCGGTCCGCCGACCATTCGAAAATGCCTCCATCCCTCGAATTCACCGGTGAGCGCTTCATACCGGGCACCGAAGGCGAGATTGCGCACGAGCACTGGCATCGCTACGTGTTCGCGCAGCGGCATGTCGCCGGGCGGCGCGTGCTCGATGTCGCGTCCGGTGAAGGTTACGGCAGTGCGCTGCTCGCCGAAGTTGCAGACGCCGTCACCGGTGTCGACATCGACGGGCAGGCGGTGGCGCACGCACGGGCAACGTATCCGGATCGAACGAATCTCGCCTTCGTGGAAGGCAGCGCCACCGCGCTTCCGATACCCGACGCGAGCGTCGATGCCATCATCTCGTTCGAGACCGTCGAGCATCTGCCTGCCGCCGATCAGCCGCGGATGATTGCGGAGTTCGCGCGCGTCCTCGCGCCGCACGGGATCCTCGTGTTGTCCTCGCCCAACCGGACCGAGTATTCGGACGCGCGAAACTATTCGAATCCATTCCACCTGCACGAGCTCGATCGCGACGAGCTCGCGCGTCTTCTCGATCCGGCATTTGCCGCCCGGCGATGGTATCGACAGCGCCGCTATCTGGGTTCCGCACTGTGGGCGGAGGAGCAGGGAGAAGGCGTCGAGACGTTCAGCGCTGATGGTCACACCGCGCAGGTCGCCGATCCACCGGCGGCTCTCTATTTCGTCGTGATCGCCGCGCGCAACCAGGCTTCTCTGCCCGTGGCGGGTCCACGCTTGTCGCTCCTCGCCGATCGCGACGATCGCGAGTGGAAGCGCATCGATGCCCAGGCACGCGAGGTATTGCGGCAGGACGCACTGGTGAAGGAACGCGACCAGGCCCTCGATCGCCAGACGGCGCACATCCATCACCTCGAGACGCTGGTCGTGCAGCATGGGCGCGTGATCGCGGAGCGCGATGCGCAGCTTGCGGCATCGGTGATGGCGCGCGAAGCCGTGGAGCGCGAGCGGGAGGTCGCGCGGGGGGACGCCGCGCGCGCCTCGGACGAAGCGTCGCAGTTTCGCGAAAAGGCCGCGGCGCTGGATGCGGAGCGCGACCGCCTGGAGCGTGCAATCCATGCGCAGGAGCGCATCATCGCGTACCGCCAGAGCGCGCGCTGGTGGGTGAAGCTGCCATGGCTGCGGGTACGCCTGTGGTGGCACCGGATCTCCAATAGCCGATGAGCACGCCGTCACGCCCGTTCTCGCTCGACATCGTCATTCCGGTCTACAACGCGCCCGATGACGTGCGTCGCTGCATCGACAGCGTGCTGCGGCACGCGCATGACGACTGCCGGATCACGCTCATCGACGACGCATCGCCCGATCCCGCGATCGCGAAGTTGTTCGAGGAGATCGAAGCCCGCGATCTGCCGGAAGTGCTGCTGCTCCGCAATGAGCAGAACCTGGGATTTACCGGGACCGCGAATCGCGGCATGCGCAATTCCGAAGCCGATGTGGTGCTGCTCAATTCCGATGCCGTAGTCACGAGAGGGTGGCAGGAGGCGCTCCGGCGCTGCGCCGCGTCGGATCCGCGCATCGGTACGATCACGCCATTTTCGAACAACGCAGAAATCTGCTCGTTCCCACGATTCTGCGTCGACAACGGCGTTCCTGAATCCTCCGAAGCCGAATCGATCGCGGTCTCGATCGCCGCCGCGGCGGTGCCGTCGTACCCGGATCTCCCCACCGGCGTGGGGTTTTGCCTCTACGTGCGGCGCCCGATGATCGACGATGTCGGTGTGTTCGACCCGGCTTTCGGCGCAGGCTACGGCGAGGAAAACGATCTCTGCCTGCGTGCTGCGCGGAACGGCTGGCGCAACGTCCTGGCCGACGACGCATACGTGGTTCATGCAGGTGGCCGCTCGTTCGCGGGCCAAAAGGAAATACTGTCGCCGCGAAACACCGCGCTTCTCCTCGCGCGTCACCCGCATTACACGGGGATGGTCGAGAGCTACATCGCGGCTGATCCGCTGCTCGCGATTCGCGAGGCCGCGCAAACGCTGCGGTCGTCGGAGGCCGCGCCCGCTCGCGGCGTGCTCCACGTCATCCACGATCACGGCGGCGGGACCGAGGTCCACGTGCGCGCTCTGATCGAAGCGTCGCGCGAGCGCTGGCGACACTATCTCGCAATCGCGGTCGGCGACACGTGGCAGATCGAGGAGCATCGCGCCGATGGCCATATCGTCACCTTCGATCTGATGCGTGGCGCGGACGAATCGTGGGAGGCATTCGTCGGCGGCGTCTGCGCGACCTTTCGCATCACGCTGATTCACCTTCACAACATTTCCGCATGCCGCGACGGCCTGTGCGAGGCGCTGGCCACGCTCGGCGTCCCGTATGGCTACACGGTTCACGATCTCAATTTTGCCTGCCCGACGATTACGTTTCTCGGATTCGACGAGATGTTTTGCGGCGGCCAGACGAACCCCGAAGTGTGCGGCGCGTGCCTCGCCGCCCAACCGCCCTTCCGCGATGTGAACATCGTGACGTGGCGTGCACGGCACGATGCGCTCCTTGCGCGGGCCGCGTTCCTCATCGCCCCGTCCAGGTGGACCGCAGCAATGCTCGATCGCTATTTTCCGGGCCGCAGCGTGCACGTGATCGAGCACGGCACGCCCGACGAAGTCCTGTCGACACGCCGCGTCGCGTCGCAACTTTCAGTGCCCGACGATGGCGTGCCGATCATCGCGGTGCTGGGCGCGATTGGCCCGGACAAGGGAGCGCGGCGGCTCGAACGCCTGGTTGCGCTCGCGCGCGAGCGCCATGCGTCGGTGCGCTTCGTCCTGATCGGTTATCTCGATGTTCAACAAATCCCTTGGCAATCGGAAGATTTGCGTTTCACGGTCCACGGGCACTACGAGCGTGCCGATCTCGCGGGGCTTCTCGAGCATTACCGCGTTGCCCTCGTGTTGTATCCGTCGGCGGGTCCCGAGACTTTCAGCTACACGCTTTCGGAGGCGTGGGCCGCCGGCAGGCCGGTGCTCGTGCCGCCGATCGGTGCCCTTGAAGAACGCGTTCGCGGCGGCGGCGCGGGTTTCGTGATGAGCGAGGCCGAGTGGCGCGACGAATCGCTGATGCTCGACCGCATCGAAGCGCTGGTCGCGCCCCAGGCCCGCGAGTTTCTCGCTGCCGCAGGCGAAAAAGCGCGAGCGCATGCGCACGCGACGCTGTCAGAGATGGCCGACGCGACCTTCGCCGTCTATGACGAGGCACTGGCCCGCGCGCCGAATGGGGTGCGTGTCGAGGCGTTCCCGCGCACGCGGATTCGCGATGCGTTGGGCTACGTCGCGTGGACGCCACCGTCGCTCGAATTACCCGTGTCGTCGGACCGCCTGCCCGCTGCCGTGGCCGCCGACTCGATGCCGGACTTCGCGACGCGCGCCGCCCGCGCGGCTCTTTCGATCCGGCAGACACCGATCGGCCGCGTGCTCTATCGCATGACGCCAAGGCCGCTCCTGGATGCGCTGAAGGCCCGTCTTCGCACGTGACCGCCCAAGCGTACTCGGATTGGGTGACTCGCGGACGGCATCATCAATTCCAGGGTCGTCCCGTCGACGCAATGCTGTGTTTCCGGCGCGCAGTGCGGGAGGATCCGCGTGCACCCGACGCGCGATTCCATTTGGGCGAAGTCCTGTGGAATCTCGGGCGCCTTCCCGATGCGATTGCCGTATGGCGCGAGGCGGCAGAGATCGCGCCCCGGGCGATACCGTCGCATCACGCGCTCGCGGAATCGCTGCTCGGCACCGGCGACGCAGCGGGCGCCAAGGCGTCCGCCGACGCGCTGCTCCGGCTGACACCCCTTGACGCGCGAGCCGTCACGCTCGCCGCCGCTGCGGCCTTTTGCGACGCGCGTGACGCGTTCAATGCCGACCTCGTGGCGAAGGCGATCCGGGACGACGAGGGCGCGCTCGGGGTCACGGCGATCGCGGGTGCGCTCGCGCAAACCATCGATCTCGGTGTTCCCACGCCCGTCGCAGCGACTGTTCTCGATGCGATCGCGGGCACGTCGCCGGACGCGGCACGCGTTGCTGCGATGCCTGCAACCGTGCTCGCGCTCGTGGCCGAGCGGCTGGCGGCGCCCGAGGCTTACGATCCCGACCGATTCGCTGCGTGGATTGAAAGAATGGGGGCACGACCGTGGACCGCGGCGGAGCACGACAGCGTTCGTCGCATTGCATTCGCGATCCGGCGCTTCGCGCCCACGCATGCTGCGACGCTGGCGGCGCAGTACGCGACGCTCTGCGCGCGGGTAGCGCGCGACAGTCACGCAGGACCCTTGCGATGGCCGCGACGCACGCCGGGCGCGAGACTCAGGATTGTCGCAGTCGCCGCGCCGGTGCCAGACGTCGCTGCTCAAGCGTTCTTCGAAGCGGTTGCGGCGCTTCCGCGCTCCCAGTTCGACGTCGTACTGGCAACGACCGCTTCGGACGACGAAGCGAAAGGAATCGACCCGACGGGCGCATTCGCACGGTTGGCGCTTCCCGCGGTGGCCGGGGTCGTGGATGCGCGGCGCGTCGCTGCGCTCGACGCAGACGTCATTCTGGATACGGCAGGACTGGAAATGGGCACTGG
>Ga0070665_100000981_pt1 | contig 36145 bp, 38 predicted proteins | sample KBSS13metaG_FD_65862 | JGI IMG/M metagenome (GOLD analysis project Ga0070665, IMG submission 65862) | Switchgrass rhizosphere microbial communities from Kellogg Biological Station, Michigan, USA - KBS S1-3 metaG | ecosystem: Host-associated > Plants > Roots > Rhizosphere > Soil ... | reverse complement strand
CATCTGCTCGGCGACCTGGATGGCGACATTGACCTGCGCCTCATTGGTCGAGGCGCCCAGGTGCGGGGTCGCGATGAGGCCGGGTGTGCCGAACAGGGGGCTTTCCTTGGCCGGCTCCTCGACGAACACGTCGAGCGCGGCGCCGGCGACGTGGCCGCTTTCCAGCGCGTCCTTCAGCGCGGCCTCGTCGATCAGCCCGCCGCGCGCGCAATTGACGATGCGCACGCCTTTTTTGGTCTTCGCCAGATTCTCGCGGCTCAGCACGTTGCGGGTCTGCTCGGTGAGCGGGGTGTGCAGGGTGATGAAATCGGCGCGGGCCAGGAGCTGGTCGAGGGTGACCTTCTCGACGCCCAGCTCCACTGCCCGCTCCTCGCTGAGGAAGGGATCATAAGCGACGACCTTCATCCTGAGGCCCAGGGCCCGGTCGGCGACGATCGAGCCGATATTGCCGCAGCCGATCAGCCCGAGCGTCTTGGAGGTCAGCTCGACGCCCATGAACCGGTTCTTCTCCCACTTGCCGGCCTGGGTGGAGACATCCGCGGCGGGCAGCTCCCGGGCGAGCGCGAACATCAAGGCGACGGCATGTTCGGCGGTGGTGATCGAATTGCCGAAGGGCGTGTTCATCACCACCACGCCCCGGGCGGTCGCCGCCGGAATGTCGACATTGTCGACGCCGATGCCGGCGCGGCCGACCACCTTGAGGTTGGTCGCAGCCTCCAGCACGTCGGCGGTGACCTTGGTGGCGGAGCGGATGGCGAGGCCGTCATAATGGCCGATGATCGCCTTGAGCTCATCCTTGGTGAGGCCGGGCCGTTCGTCCACCTCGACGCCATTGGCGCGGAAGATTTCGGCGGCCTTGGGGTCCATCTGGTCGGAGATCAGTACTCTGGGCATTTGCTGTTCCTTGGAACTGATGTGCTCCGGCGAAGGCCGGAGATCTGCGGTAAAGCGGGTCTCGCAACGCTCCGGCCTTCGCCGGAGCACCGGAGGGCCTAAGCGGCTTTCGCCTCGTGATAGGCCCAGTCGAGCCAGGGCCCGAGCGCGGTGATATCCGCCGCGTCCACCGTGGCGCCGCACCAGATGCGCAGGCCCGGCGGCGCGTCGCGATAGCCGGCGATGTCATAGGCCGCCGCCTCGGTCTCGAGCAGGCTGGTCATCCGCTTGATGAACGCCTCGTCGGCGCCCTCGACGGTCAGGCAGACGCTGGTCTTCGAGCGGCTTGCCGGGTCGACCGCGAGATGGCCGAGCCAGTCCCGCGCCTCCACCAGGGCGTCGAGCGCCGCGGCATTGGCCGCGCAGCGGGCGAGCAGGGCATTGGCCCCGCCTTCCATCACCACCCATTCCAGCGCCCAGATCGCGTCCTCGACGGCGAGCATGGAGGGGGTGTTGATCGTCTCGCCCTTGAACACGCCCTCGGCAAGCGCGCCCTTGGCCATCAGCCGGAAGATCTTCGGCAGAGGCCAGGCCGGCGTGTGGCTCTGCAGCCGCTCGACCGCGCGGGGCCCAAGGATCAGCACGCCATGGCCGCCCTCCCCGCCCAGCACTTTCTGCCAGGAGAAGGTGGCGACGTCGATCTTCTCCCACGGAAGATCATAGGCGAACACCGCGCTGGTCGCATCGGCGAAGCTCAGCCCCGCGCGGTCGTCCGCGATCCAGTCCCCGTCCGGGACGCGCACGCCCGAGGTGGTGCCGTTCCAGGTGAAGAGCACGTCATGGCTCCAGTCGACCTGCGCCAGGTCCGGCAGCTGCCCGTAATCGGCGCGGATGACGTTCGGTTCCAGCTTCAGCTGCTTGACCGCATCGGTCACCCAGCCCTCGCCGAAACTCTCCCAGGCGAGGCAGGTGACGGGCTTCGCGCCGAGCATCGTCCACATCGCCATTTCGAAGGCCCCGGTGTCGGAGCCGGGGACGATGCCGATCCGGTGCGTCGCCGGCAAGCGCAGCAGCTCCCGCATCAGGTCGATGCAATGTTGCAGCCGGGCCTTGCCGAGCTTCGAGCGGTGCGAGCGGCCGAGGCAGCCGGTGGCGAGTTTTTCGGGAGCCCAGCCCGGCGGCTTCGCGCAGGGGCCGGAAGAGAAATACGGGCGCGCGGGACGCGCGTCCGGCTTGGAATACGTCATTTTACAACTCTCCTCACAGAGAGCACGCGCCGCGTTGGGACGGCGTGGCCCGCCGACGGGGATAAGGGCGCCAGCCTTGCTGTCAAGCGTGGCGAGGAAACGCTTCGACTCAAAGGGCTTGACCGGAGCGGCCCCAATTTCCGAAGCCTCATTCCATGCGGTGGGGGATGCTTCTGGTCGCGCTGGCCGCGCTGACGGCGTGCATTCCGCGCGCGGACCGCGGGCGCGAACCGCCGCGCACGGCGACCCGCCCGCTCGCCGACCGGGGCAGCCCCGACACTTTGCAATGCCATATCGACCTGGCCCGCGAGCGCATCCGCTTCCGCCGCCTGCCCGACCGGAATTTCGCCGGCGGCTGCTCGGCGGTAGGCGCCGTCCAGCTTGTCGACATGGGCACGCCGGCGACGGGCCTGCGCGCCATGACCTGCCCGGTCGCCCGCCAATTCTCGCGCTGGAGCCGCGAATCGGTCCAGTCGGCCGCCGAGCAGCATCTCGGCACGAGGGTCACGCGGATCGAGACGTTCGGCACCTATGCCTGCCGCACGCGCAACAGCCAGCCCGGCGAGCGCCTGTCCCAGCACGCCTTCGCCAATGCCGTCGACGTCTCCGGCTTCCAGCTCGCGGACGGGCGGCACATCACGATCGAGCAGGGCTGGCGCGGCGGCGACGACCGGGTCCGGCGCTTCCTCCGCCAGATCCACCAGGGCGGCTGCCGCCGCTTCAACATCGGCCTCTCACCCGAGTCCGATCGCTATCATTATAACCACCTGCACTTCGACATGGGGCCGAACGGGCCTTATTGCCGGTAGCCCGCGCGCGCACTAAAGCCCCGGGATGACCGATCCAGTTCCCCCCAAGCGCGTGTTCGAGCCGGCCCGTACCGAGGCCGCGACCGCCGCGCAGACCACGCTCAGCGCGCAGACCGTCGACCCCGCTTATCGTCTCGCTTTCCAGGACATGGACTTCCTGCTGCGCGAGGATCTTCGCCCCGTCCGCTTCCAGCTCGAATTGCTGAAGCCGGAGCTGTTGCTCGACGAGGCGAACATCGCCTCCACCTTCGTCTTCTACGGCTCGGCCCGCATCCCGGAACCCGGAAAGGCCGACGCGCTGATCGCCGCGGCCTCGACCGACAGCCAGAAGCGCACCGCCGAGCGGCTGAAGGAGAACAGCAAATATTATGACGTCTCGCGCCAGCTCGCCCGCCTCGCCAGCCGGCACGATTTGGACGAGGACGGCAAACGTCATTTCGTGGTCTGCTCGGGTGGCGGCCCGTCGATCATGGAAGCGGCCAATCGCGGCGCGACCGACGAGGGCAAGGAATCGATCGGGCTCAACATCGTGCTTCCGCACGAACAGATGCCCAATCCCTACGTGACCCCGTCGCTGAGCTTCCAGTTCCACTATTTCGCGCTGCGGAAGATGCACTTCCTGCTGCGCGCCCGCGCGGTCGCGGTCTTCCCGGGCGGCTTCGGCACGTTCGACGAGGCGTTCGAACTGCTCACCCTGATCCAGACCGGCAAGGTGAAGCCGATCCCGATCCTGTTCTTCGGCCGCTCCTTCTGGGAGCGGGTGATCGACTTCGAAGCCCTGGCCGAGGAGGGCGTGATCTCGCCCAACGACCTCAAGCTCTTCTCTTATTGCGAGAGCGCCGAGGAGGCCTGGGAGCATGTCTGCCAGCATTATGCGGGCACCCCCGACGGAGTGGACTGCTGAGCCATGTGGCCCTTCGGCACGAAACTGCCGATCGACCAGGACGAGCTGGACTTCCAGCTGGCCAGCTTCAAATGGCTGATTGATCAGTTCGGGCCGGTCGGCGACCGCCCTTTGATCCTGCCCAATCCGGATTTCTTCCCGCTGACGGAGACGGCGGTCAATCCGGCGGTACGCGAATTGTTCGAGCGGGTGCGCGGCTATGCGGGCATGGCCGACTGGCCGTGCCGGCTGGAGGCAGGCGACAGCGATCATCCGCTCGCCGGCGGCGCCAGCATCGGCCTCGGCATGTCCGTCAGCGGCAGCGCGCCCTGCGGCACCTTCCGGGTCGAGGAGGGCCCGGCCGGCCGCGCCGGCGTCATCACCTACAATCCGGACATGGCGCGCGACCGGGCCGGGCTGGCGGCGACCTTCGCGCATGAGTTCGGCCATTATCTGATGGCGACCGCCGCCGCCGATCCGCCGGGCGGCTGGGACCTGCACGAGCTGCACACCGATCTCGCCGCCTGCTACATGGGCTTCGGCGTGCTGCTCGCGAACAATGCCAAATCGTTCGAGACGTTCGGCACCGGCCGGGCCACCGGCTGGCGCAGCTCGATCAAGGGCTATCTGAGCGAGCAGGCTTTGGTCACCGCCACCTGCATCTTCCAGCGGCTCGCGGGCCGCGAGCCCGCCGAAGCGGCGCCCTGGCTCGAATCCCACTTAAGGAGCGTGCTCAAGAATGCCGACCGGGCACTCGCCAGACAGGCGCCGGACATGGCCGCCGCGGTCGCGGCGATGGATCTCGGCGAGTTCGCGTAAATTCTCCCCTCGATTTCGAGGGGAGCACCTGGGCCCTTACTGCGCGTTGCCCGCCGGCGCGGCGGCATTGCCCGCCGGGGCGGCCGCATTGGCGGTGTTGCCGGCCGGGGCCGCCGCATTGCCTTCCGCCGTGTTGCCGGCCGACTCGTTGCCGGCGGCGGCGGCTGCCGGCGGCGGCGGGACGGTCAGGTTGCCGCCCTGCGCGTTCAGATAGAGCAGGAGATCGGCGCGGTCCTGCGGGTTGGCCATGCCGCCAAAGCCCATGCGCGTGCCCGGGGCGAAAGCGCGCGGCGAGGTGAGCCAGGCGCTCATATTCTCCCAGGTCCAGGTGCCGCCCTTGGTGCGCAGCGCGTCGGAGAAGGGGAAGCCGCCATGCCCGGTGCCAATCCCCTCGCCCATCGTTCCCCACAGATTCGGGCCGGTGCCGTTGGCCCCGCCCTGGTTGATCGTGTGGCAGCCCGCGCATTTCGAGAATTGACGCTCGCCGCGGCCGGCGTCGGCGGTCTGCAGGTAGAAAGCGATCGGCTGCTCGGCCTCGCCGCCATTGGGAGATTCCTCGGCGCCGTTCACCGGAAAGCCCATCTTCTCCGAATGCCCGCCCTTGAACACTTCATGGGTGACGAGGTTGGCGCCCAGGAAAACGATCCCCGCGCCCAGCACCCATCCGGCAATCGTGTTGAACCGACCGTCCATGCAGCCTTGACCCTCTGTTCGACAGGAGCGACCCGCTCCGATTGGCGCCTCCTTTATGCGGGCCGCGCGCGCGGGGCAAGCGGCGCGTGCGTGCGGGCAACTCCTCTTTGGCGCGCGCGAAACCGCTTTTCCGGGCGCGGCGAGTTATTCCCATTATCCTCGTTATCCACAGGCTGAATCCGCTTTGCGCGACTCAGATTCCGTGACAGCTTCAAGACGTGGCCGAGACGATCTCCCGGCAACGGGGGAAAGCCTTCCCAGCCACAGCCCAGGCGGATGCCTGGTCCCGTCTTCGGACTGGTGACCGGTGGAAGCGGACGGCAGGGCGGCTGACGAAGCCGCAGCGTAGCGGACGAGGACGGGCTTGCCCTTCAGCGAATGCTAAGGCGGCAGGCTTCGTTAAGCGCCCTTCGGAACCGGGATCATCTTCGGATGCGAACGGAACCGGCACCGGACCAAAGGCCTTCGGGCCGGCGGAACGGACAGGCCGGACACCGGATCTTCGGATCCAGGACCAGCCCGGCAGGAAGCGGTGCCTTCGGGCAGGCGCGCTGCCACCGGCCCCAGGCGCTTCGGCTCCAAAAGGTCGGGCAGGACCGGGTTTCGACCCGGGAGCTGCGAACCCGGCGGACCCAGAGCTTCGGCTCATGGACCGCCAGGCGGAACCGAGGCTTCGGCCAAGGATCCTGCCGGACGCGATTTCACGGGCTTCGGCCCATGGAAACGCCGATGGCCGGGAAAAGGGACGCAAGTTCCTTATCCGCCAAGCGGCGAACCGCCAGGGCTTCGGCCCTGTGCGGGGAGCCAGCGGGGACCCCTGATGAGGCTTCGGCCTTGGACGGACTCCGGAGACGCGGGGCCAGGACCTGTCCTGGTGACCGCCCTCGAAAAAGCCCATTGCGAAAGGCCTGCCTCGGCGGAACCGGACGCGAAGGGACAGTGGGGCCCGGCAGCAATGCCGGGCCCCATTTCTGTTGGGGGCTATCGCGGAGGCTCACCCTCTCGTCGTTTGGCGTGCCTGCCTTGACTCCACCGGCGCACCCCGCCCCAATACCGCTCCCACCTTGGGGAGACCCGTCATGACCCTGCGGCCCGGTGAAACCGCGATCGACACCTGGACCTTGATCTACACGCCCCCGGGCGGCGGCAAGTATGACGGCAAGCTCACCGTCACCAACCAGCGCCTGCTCTACAAGGTCGTGGCGGCGATCGAGGCGCGCTAAGGCCTGCATAGACCCGTCATTCCAGCTTTCGCTGGAATGACGAATTGTGCGCCGGGCATGACAAACCTGGATTAACCCTCATTCCCGGCTCCCCCCGCCGCACTTCGCTTGACTCTCCCTATGTCCGGGCCACATTTCCCTCTCGTCCAGGGGAGGCACCCACCATGTTCTCGCGTGAAAAGACCGGCGTCACTCTGCCCAAGGCGTCCCGCTCGGGCCCGCCCGGGCTCAGCTTCATCGGCCCCGAGGTGTTGGTCAGCGGCGATCTTGCCACCGACGCCCAGCTTCATGTCGACGGCCGGATCGACGGCAATGTCCGCTGCAGCCAGCTCGTCCAGGGCGAGGCCGGGATTGTCGCCGGCAATATCAACGCGGAAGAGGCGCGGATTGCCGGCACGGTCGAGGGCCAGGTCAATGTCCGCACCCTTTTCGTCGAGGCGACCGCAAAGATTCTCGGCGACGTCACCTATGAGACGATCAGCATCGACGCCGGTGCCCAGATCGAGGGCCGGCTCGCCCGCCGCGCCGCGCTCGGCGCGGACGAGGCGCCGTTGATCGCCACCCCGGTCAGCTTCTCGCCCGCCAGGAGCAAGCCCGCGAAGACGACCGACGACCAGACCGACATTTTCGTCAAATCGGCCTGAGGCCAAGCATCGTGCGAAAAAGTGGCAACCGGTTTTTCGCGCCAACGATGCGGCAACAAGGCTCATGAGCCAGCACACGGCCTCCATCTCCTGGCAGGCCGATGGCGGCTTTGCCGACAACAGCTACAGCCGCCGCCACCTCTGGCGGTTCGACGGCGGCGCCGAAGTGGTCGCCTCCGCCTCGCCCGACGTCGTGCCGGTGCCGCGCGCCGATCCGTTCGGCGTCGATCCGGAAGAGGCGCTCGCCGCCTCGGTCGCCTCCTGCCACATGCTCTGGTTTCTCAGCCTCGCCCAGGAGGCCGGGCTCGCGGTCGAAAGCTATGCTGACGAGGCCGTCGCCGACATGGGCCGCGTGGGACCCGGCAAATATGCGATCGTGAAGATCACCTTGCGCCCCCGCATCGCCTGGGGCGGCGCAGCGCCCGATGCCGCGGCGATCGACCGCCTCCACCACGACGCGCACGAGCGCTGCTTCATCGCCAACACGCTGAATTGCGAGGTCGTCGTCGAAGGCTGAGAAGGAGGCTGTCATGCGCAAAGTGACCTGGAGTGCCGCCTGCAGCCTCGACCTCATGCTCGCCGGACCCGATGGCGGGCTCGACTGGATGCGCTGGAGCGATGACGCCGCCGCCATTGCGGCCGCCGGCTGGCGGGGCGTCGACACCCTGCTCATGGGCCGCAAGACCTATGACTTCGCGGCGAAGTCCGGCGGCAGCGACGCGGGCGAGTCCCCGATCCGGACCTTCATCTTCTCCCGCACGATGATGGAGGCGCCGAATGGCGCGACCCTCGTCGCCACTGACCCCACCGCCTTCGTCAAGGCGCTTAAACAGCAGGAGGGCGGCGACATCATGCTGATGGGCGGCGGCGAATTGGCCGGCGTGCTGATCGCGGGCGGCGCGGTCGACGAGATCGGCCTGAACCTGCACCCGGTGCTGCTCGGCGGCGGCGCGCCCTGTTTCGGAGCGCTCGCGGCCCGCGTTGACCTCATTCTGCTGGAGGTCCGGCCGTTGGCCAAAGACTGCGTCTACCTGCTTTATCGGGTCGGTCAGGCCGGCAACAGCGCCCAGACGTAGAGCCGCCAGAGCAACACCAGGACGCCGACCGCCAGCAGCAGGACCGCCCAGAGCGGCGCCTCGTCCGTGTCCCGACGTACGGTCAGGTTGATCAAGGCCCGCGCGCCGAGCCCCAGCGTCGAGGCTGGCGCGAGCGCGACGCCCGCCACGCCCCAGAAGGCGCGGCCATGCGTCATCACCAGCATGATTCCGGCAAGCGGCAGGCAGGCCGCCAGGAAAAATGCCGCCAGGCCGCAGCCCCAGCGTCCGCCCGGAGTGCCGCCGGCGCGAAGGCCTGCCGTTTCCGGTCGCGGCGGGTCGCCTGTCATGCGCCGGAGCTTGCCACGCGGCGGCGCTGCCGGATAGTCTCCGGCCCCGGGGGGAACAGCTTATGCCAGGCAAGACCGATCATCCGCTGGAGCGGCTGGTCTTTTTCTCGGACGCGGTGTTCGCGATCGCGATCACTCTGCTCGTCATCGAAATCCATCCGCCGCATCTCGATGCCGACGGCATGCAGCCGACGCTCGAGGCGCTTGCCCGCCTGATCCCCAATTTCATCGGCTTCCTGGTGAGCTTCGCGGTGATCGGCGCCTTCTGGGCCGGCCATCACCGCGCCTTCAGCCTCGCCGGCCGGATCGGACCCGGCATTCTCGTCTGGAACCTGCTGCTGCTCGGCGCGATCGCCTTCATGCCCTTCGTCACCGGCTTCATGAGCAGCAATTACGGCAAGGTCGGGCCGGCCGCCTGCTACTGGAGCTGGCTGCTGCTGACCGCCCTGCTGAACCTCAAGGTCAACCGCATGGCCACCGGGCCGGCGATGCGCGCCGCGGGCGTGACCGAGGCCGAGGCCGCCGCGGTCCCCCGCCGCAGCGTCGCCGTTTTCCTCGCCGCGGCCGCCGCCCTGATCATCAGCCTCTTCGCGCCGATGTTCGCCCCGTTCGGGATGGCGACCATCCCGCTCTGGATGCTGCTGCTGAAGCCCCGCGCCGGGACACCGGCGCCCGCCGCATGAGCGATTTCGAGTTCGTCTTCTCCCTGTTCGGGCTGATGCTGGGCTTCAGCCTGGCGGAATTGCTCGGCGGGCTGGTCCGCGCCGTGAAGTCCCGCCGGACGGTTCGCCTCGGCTGGTTGACGCCCCTGCTCGCTCTGTTCGTGATGCTGGACCTGACCACCTTCTGGGCCAATGCCTGGGACAATCGCGAGCTGATCCCCGCGCGCTATGGCATTCTCGTTCTCGGCCTGCTCGCCACCGGCCTTTATTATTTCGCGGCCTCCATGGTCTTTCCGGAGCGCGGCGAGGATTGCCCGGATCTCGACGCGCATTTCTACGCCCGCCGGCGCACCGTCCTGCTCCTCGTCGGGCTCTGCAACGGCCTGGTCCTTGTGGCCCTGGCCCTGATCGGCGCGGGCGAGGCGACCCATCCGGTGATGCTCGCCATTCATGGCTTTTACTATGTCATGCTCCTGCTCGCCGCCGGTCCGCGCCTCCCCTGGCTCAATGGCGTGGCGATCGGCCTCCTGATCCTGCTCTACCTGTATGTGGCCGTCGTGACTCTGGCCTTTGGCGCCGCGTCCCGGCCGCCGCCCGTGGAGAATTCCATGGCCGCCGACGCGCTGGACGCCGCGGCCCCCTAGGTCCCGGCGCTACCCTTGCTCCGGGCGCGGCTTCGGCGGCGCGCCTTTCGCGAACAGGGCCGACCGCCGCTCAAGGCTCGCCGCGGGCCAGAGCGTCTTGCTGTCATAATAAGCCTCGAAGGCCGGTACCCCCGCGGGCAAAGTCACCCAGGGCAGTTTCGAGCGCGTGTAGATATGCACGTCCGGCGGCAGCGCGGCGGGCACGTCGAGCGTCCCCACCCGCACGAAGCGCAGCAGGTCCACCGCCCCGCCATAATTGCTCCACACGGCGACCCGGCAGCGCGGGCAGCGCCAGACTTGCTGCCCTTTCCCGCTTTCCGACGGGATCAGCACCGGCTCGGGCGCGCCCGCGCGCAGCTCCACCCCCGCGCTTTCGATCAGGGCGTTGAGCACGAAGGCCGAGCCGGTCTCGGTCTGGCAGGCCGTGCAGTGGCAGCAATGGACGAACATCGGCGCGTCGTTCAGCCGGTAGCGTACCGCCCCGCACGCACAGGCCCCCGCCAGCTCGGTCATCTGGAAATCCCCTGTTCATCCGGCCCCGCCCACTCTGGCACAGGCGTGGCGGCGGGGAAATATGCGCGGACCACGGACCCGACTGCCGCCCCGCTCGTTGCGCCCCCGTCAGGGGAATGATCCGACCTGGGAGATTGGTCTTTATGAAAATCCTCAAGCTTGCCCTCGCCGCGGCGCTGACGCTGTCCGGCTTCACCATCACCGCGGCACCCGCCGCTGCCGCTGCCACGACCACCGCCGCCGACCAGCGCGGCGACCGCTGGGACCGGAACGACAATCGCGGCCGCCGCGACCGCTGGCGCGGCCATCGCGGTCGCAACGGCTATAATCGCGGTTATAATCGCGGCCGCCACCACGGCTGGCGCAACAACCGCGTCCGCCAGTGCCGCTGGGTGTGGCGTCACGGGCATCGGCAGCGGGTCTGCTGGTGGTCGAACCGCCGTTGGCGCTAGCCACGTCTCGCCGAGCCTGAGGGCGCCGGCGCGAACGCGCCGCCGTCCTTGGGCGTAGGTCCGAGATCGGCCGGCCAGCCTGCGCCCCCGGGCTCGCCCCGGGGGCGACAGGACTGACGTCACGGATTTACGTCGTGACGGCCCCTTCCCCTGCCCCCGTCACTCCGGACCCGATCTGGAGCCCACCTTTCTTCTTCCCGCCAAATCCCCGCCAAACCCGACCAGTCTCCGCCTTGCAAAGTAGGATTTCGCGCTATTCCTGACTCGCTCCCTCAGCCCCGAAGGAGCGCCTCATGTCCAACCCTGCGCACCCCGCCCCCATCCCCGTCCTCTGCGACCTTTGCGCCGCCCGCGGCGAAGCCGGCGGCGTGGATTTCACCATGTTCGGCGACCTGCTCGATTTCGAGCCCGTCCCCCGCAAGAAGCAGCGCGCCGACGGCTGGACCCCGGAGGTCCAGCGTTATTTCATCGCCGCCCTCGCCCTCACCGGCTCGGAGCGCCAGGCAGCCCATGCCGTGGGCAAGGCCCAGTTCGGCGTGACCCAGCTGAAGACGGCGGAGGGCAATGAGAGCTTCATGGCCGCGCATGCGAAGGCCATGGCCTTTTACGAGGCGGAGCGGAGCCGGCGCCTGTCCGAAGGCCTGCAGGCGGCTGCCGCGCATGCGGCGCACAATCACGGCCGCGCGCCCGGGCCGCCCTGGTCCGGAGCCGGCCCCCGGCGCGCCCAGGCGCTGGCGGCGCAGCGGCGTCATACGCCGGTGCTCCCGGCCCCTGCGGCGACCGAAGCCGAAGAGGAGGCGGCGCAGATGGAAGCGCTCGCCGGTCTTGCGAAGACCTATATGATCAAGCTCGGCCAGGAGCGCGAGGCCAGGCTGGCCGGCAGGATCGCCGAGGCGGATTTCTACGTGCGCCAGATCAGCTGGTTCGAAGCGATGCTGGATCTGGCCAGCGGCGACGGCCTGGCCTTCCTCCGCGAATTCCGGCCTCAGGGCCTGGACCCGATCGACATCGCCGCCACCCCCGTCTCGCTATTGCTCGACGACGCCCGCCGCGCGCATTGGGCGGGGACGGGCGAGCCGCCCCGCCCCGAGCACCCGCCCCGCCACCTGATCGAGCTCCGCCCCGACGGCATCGTCACCGAGCCGCTGGAGACCTATGGCGGCGGGCGGCCCGGGAGCCTGGAGGAGCAGAGAGCGGCGTTCGAGGCGCGGCATCGGGAGGATGCGGAGGCGCAGGTGAAATGGGAAGCGCTGGCGCGCCGAGACTATGAGGAACGTCGCGACCGCGACGCGGCCTCATAGGCGAAGAGCCGCGCCGAGCCGGACGGCCTGCGCCACGTCAGTCCTTGATGGCCATCAGCCTAGCCCGCCGCAGGAACGGTTCGACTCCAGCCCCTTGATCGGCGGACGATCCGGGAACATATCAGGAATCGAGAAACTGGGAATGCGCTGTGTATCGAGGCTTATTTCTCCCCATAAAATACACTCTAATCCACAGGGCTCCTGTGTCCCTTCCCCCAGAACCGCACTCGCATTCAGTCCGGGCGCCGGTTCTGAAAAGAACCCGCATCCGGTAAATTCCCGCGATGACGCAGGCGAATCCAAACCGACCCTTGTGGGAGGGCGCGCTGTCGACTGCGCTCGGCCGCTCCATGGTCGGACGCCCGAAGTCCAGCGCCAGCTATCACCCACTTTTCGATCACCCGAACTGCGTGATGTTCCTCGACATCGAAACGACCGGCCTGAGCAAATATTACGATCAGCTCACCCTCATCGGGTACGAAATGGGTGGCCAATATCATGTGATCCTCGCTGGAGAGGATCCCCGCCATTTCCTCGACTCCCTCGCGCGTGCGAGCAGCATCGTCACCTTCAATGGATCGACCTTCGATATCCCGTTCCTCGAGGCGACCTATGGTGAACTGAGGTGGCCGAAGCACCATATCGACCTTCGCTATGCCTGCCGCCGCATGGGTTTGGTCGGGGGGCAGAAGAATATCGAGAAAGAATTGCGGATCACGTGCCGCGACGGTTTCGAAGGTGTCGACGGCGCCATGGCGGTCGTGCTCTGGCACCGCTACCTTCGCGGCGATCTGGACGCCCTTCGTGAGTTGATCGACTACAACCGGGCCGACATTCGGGCGATGACCTACATCCTCGATCATGTGGTGGAGGAATCCGCTCCCTCCGACCTGCTGTCCCGGACGGCCAAGCTTTTCTCGTTCTGCTCCGCCCCGGATATACGCCACGGGATCGCGCGAGCCGGTTCGGCCCTGCCTGCGCCTCCCGTGCACCTTAAGAGCCCGGTGAGCTTTTCCGGATTGTTCGGAGGTATGCCGGCGGCGAACGCCACGGTGGTCGGTCTCGATCTGACAGGCTCCGCAGCACGGCCTTCCGGCCTTGCGGTGATGAGGGGCAATCATGCCGTGACCCAGCTTCTCGCTGACGATGAAGAGATCATTCGCCGCGTGGTCGAAGCCGAACCCGACCTTGTCTCGATCGATTCTCCTCTCTGCCTGCCCGTAGGCCGCACCCGCGTTACGGATGATGATCCGCGGCGCTTTTGCGGAATTATGCGTCAAAGCGAGCGCATTCTGAAAAAGCGGGGCATCAACGTCTATCCCTGCCTGATCCCCAGCATGCAGCGCCTGACCGAACGCGGCATCCAGCTCGCCACTGCTATCAGGGCGCATGGCATCCCGGTGATCGAATGCTATCCCGGCGCGGCCCAGGACATCATGGGAATTCCTCGCAAGGGCGCCGGGACTGAGTGGCTGATGCTCGGCATGAAGGAATTCGGCGTGACCGGCCCCTTCACGACAGAGGCCTTGAGCCATGATGAGCTTGATGCGATCACTTGCTCGCTCGTCGGCTTCTTCCATCTGGCCGGAAAAACGGAAGCGCTTGGCGGCAAGGGGGAGGAACCGATGATGGTGCCCAACCTGAAGGCGCCGGATGGACTGGTCGTTGGGTTCAGCGGCGAGATCGCCGCAGGAAAGACGACAGCCGCACGCTTCTTGGAGCGAGAAGGCTTTGCGTATACCCGCATCAGCTTGGTGATCGACGACGAGTTGAAGAGCCGGGGCATGGAATTTTCCCGGGAGAACAGGCAGCGTGTCGGGCTCGAATTGCATAGTGATAAGGGTCAGCGCTGGCTTTGCCGCAAGGCTATCGAACGCGTCGAAGGGTCCGCTACTCAGATTGTCGTTGATGGCTTGAGATGGCCTGAGGACGTCCAGTATTTCCAGGAAAGATATGGCGGCCGTTTTCGCCATATCCATCTCCTCGCGGCCTATGAAACACGCCGGAAGCGCGCAGTGGCAACGGGCAGCACGGAAGCTTTCGATGAGGCAACGTCCCACGCGGTCGAGCAGGGCGTTGCCCTCGTTGAAGGCCTGTCGCAATGTAGGATTTCAAACGATAGTGATATCTCAGCCTTGGAGGCTCAGATTCGGGAAGCGATTTTAGCGCAGGAGATCGCACCTAATGCCCATTAGCATTGTAGTGGGGGGGCAGTACGGCTCTGAAGGCAAAGGAAAGGTCGCTCTTGAATGGGCTCGGAAGACGACCGCGACACATGTTGCCGTGGTGCGAGTTGGGGGGCCAAATTCAGGGCATACGGCGTATGATCGCTCAGGGCGAAAATTTGCCCTTCGACAGATGCCGGCCGGTGCGATCGACCGTAATGTGGATGTGGTCTTTCCGCCCGGCTCGTTCATTGATGTCGATGTTTTGCAACGCGAGATCGCACTTCTCGACTATCCCCGCGACCGAATATTCGTCAGCCCATACGCGAACGTCATTACGCCTCAGCAAAAGGCTTGGGAGACAGAAGCCGGGCTGGTAGAAGGCATCGGCTCAACCGGCAGCGGGGTAGGCGGTGCAGTAATGGCCTCCGTCGCCCGCGGCGCATCGAGTTTTAAGCTACATCGCCACGATGCTCAACATTGTGAGCCGCTCGAATCCTATCTCCACGATACAACATTGCTGATGCGGCAGTGGCTCGACACGGGCGCACGGGTCATAGTTGAAGGCACCCAAGGCTTCGGGCTGTCCCTTTACGATGGTGGTTTTTGGCCGAAGGCGACATCCCGTTGCACGACGGCGGCATCAGCCTTGGCTGAATGCGGCTTGAGTCCGCTTGATGTCGACGATGTAACGCTTGTCATTCGCTCGTTTCCGATCCGCGTCGCTGGAAACTCGGGGACGCTACCCGGTGAGACGACATGGCAAGCGATAGCTACTTCCTTGGGTGCAGATCAAGATCTTCGGGAATTTACGACAGTAACGAACAAGCTAAGACGCGTGGGTACGTTTGATGCAGAGTTGGTCAGGATGGCGATTGCAAGCAACAATCCAAGCACCATTGTCTTGAATCACATGGACTACGTCTCGAAACCCGACATCGTTCGTCTGGAAAATCTAGCTGCTAATGAGTTTCTGGACTTCGTTGAACGCGAAATCGGACGTAAGATCGACTTCGTCGGCTTCTCGCCGAAATCGCTCGAAGCACGGAGCTTGCTAGTTGGCTGACGTCCCTCTTACGGAAGAAACGGAGCTTGTTTCTCGTTCGCAAGGGAGGAAACTCGCCGAAGCTTGGGCAAAGGCTCCCCGGAAACTCGAAATCCCCGACACCTTGTTGAACTCACATGATATTATAACGGTAGTCAAAGAGACGGGGCTGATCTCACCATTTTTCACTAGCGAACTTCCCAAGGCCCGCCTAAAAAAAGCCGCATATGAGGGGCGCATGGGCTCCAAGGCCTATGTATACAAGGAAAGAAACGCACCTGAGCTGATTTTTGACGCAGTCAAAGACGACTGGCTTTTGATTCCGAAGAACAGCATTGTCTTTGTCGAAAGTGATCTCGATTTTAGACTGCCCGATTTTATCGCGCTTCGGTTTAACTTACAAATTCAACACGTCCATAGAGGGTTGTTGCTAGGCACTGGCCCGCTTGTCGATCCCGGATTCTGGGGAAAGCTGTGTATACCGCTGCACAACCTAACTGACGAAGATTATGAAATACCAAAGACAGAAGGACTGATTTGGCTAGAATTCACAAAAACTACCCTGTCGTCTGAGAAGACCGACAAAGCTAGGGTTCCGCTTAAAGGGTCCTCTAAGGACGAAGATGGAAATTGGGAGATTGAAAAGTTCCTGAGCAAGGCCGCAAGTCAATATCGGGGGCACAAAGTACCGATTAGAAGTTCGCTGCCTAGCATGTTTTACGAGGCAAATACTGCGGCTAGTAAGTCGGCTGAAGATGCCAAGTCAGCCAAGGATGACGCTAAGGGCGCGTTAGAGGCTGCAGACAAGTTTAGATATTATAATCTACTGTCTATGATCGCCGCAGCAGTCGGATTCGTTGCGCTGTGTATTGCAGGGGCTGGATTTTTATTTAATCTCTCCTCTCGAAATGAGGAAATTGCCAACTCCCTTAGGACTAGGGCCGAAACGGCGCAGAGTTCCATAAACCAGCACTTGATCGAGGTGGATCGTAATGGAACTGGGCCTATGGAGGGGCGCGCTTCTGTTGCTTCTTTACGTGACATTGCTAGCCAGCAGCAGCGTGAGATTACCGAGCTCAAGCGGCAAGTCGATTTGCTAAATGCGCAAATCAATTCCCTTCAAGGGCGATCATTACAGTGGCGCACGCTTTTGCAGCGCTAGCTACTCCTCCCCCATCCGCAGCGCCGCGATAAACGCCTCCTGCGGAATGCTCACGCTGCCATACTCCCGCATCCTTTTCTTGCCCTCCTTCTGCTTGTCGAGGAGCTTCCGCTTGCGGCTGATGTCGCCGCCGTAGCATTTGGCGGTGACGTCCTTGCGCAAGGCGGCGATGGTTTCGCGGGCGATGACCTTGCCGCCGATCGCGGCCTGGATCGGGATCTTGAACAGGTGCCGCGGGATCAGGTCCTTCAGCCGTTCGCAGAGCTGCCGCCCCCGCGCCTCGGCCGCGCCCCGGTGGACGATCATCGACAAGGCGTCGACCGGCTCGGCGTTCACCAGGATGTTCATCTTCACGAGGTCGCCGTCGCGATGGCCGATCTGGTGATAATCGAACGAGGCATAGCCGCGCGAGATGCTCTTCAGCCGGTCGTAGAAATCGAACACCACTTCGTTCAGCGGCAATTCGTAGGTGAGCTGCGCCCGCCCCGCGACATAAGTGAGGTTCTTCTGGATGCCGCGCCGGTCCTGGCAGAGCTTCAGGATCGGCCCCAGATGCTCGTCCGGCACGTAGATCACCGCCTCGATCCACGGCTCCTCGACCGCGGCAATGCGGTTCTGGTCCGGCCAGTCGGCGGGATTGTGGATCTCGATTACCTCCAGCCCGGCCTCGTCCACGCCCACCCGGCGCTGCGAGCCGGTGGAGGTCACCGCCTCCTTCGATTTGCCGAGATGCACCTCGTAGACCACGCTAGGCGCGGTGGTGATCAGGTCGAGGTCATATTCGCGGGACAGCCTTTCCTGGATGATCTCCAGGTGGAGCAGGCCGAGAAAGCCGCAGCGGAAGCCGAACCCAAGCGCCGCCGACGTCTCCATCTCGAAGGAGAAGCTGGCATCGTTCAGCCGCAGCTTGGCGAGGCTGTCGCGCAATTTCTCGAAATCGTTCGCGTCGGCGGGGAAGAGCCCGCAGAACACGACCGGCTGCACCTCCTTGAAGCCCGGCAGGGCCGCGTCCGCCGGCTTCTTCGCGTCGGTGATCGTGTCGCCGACGCGGGTCTCGCTGATGTCCTTGATCTGCGCGGTGATGAAGCCGATCTCGCCCGGGCCCATGGCGGCGAGCTGCTCGATCTTCGGGCGGAACACGCCGACCCGGTCGACCAGGTGCCGCGTGCCCGACTGCATGAAGAGGATCTCCTGGCCCTTGCGGATCGTGCCGTCGATCACGCGGATCAGGATGACGACGCCCAGATAGGGATCGTACCAGCTGTCGACGAGCATCGCCTTCAAGGGCGCGGTCGCGTCCCCCTTGGGCGGCGGGATCCGCGCGACGATCGCCTCCAGCACCTCGTCGATGCCGATGCCGGACTTGGCGCTGGTCAGCACCGCCCCGCCGTCCCGCCAGTCGCCCTTCGCCGGCAGGCCGACAATGTCCTCGATCTCCTGCCGCACCTTGTCAACGTCGGCCGCCGGCAGGTCGATCTTGTTGATCACCGGGACGATCTCATGGTCGTGCTCGATCGACTGGTAGACGTTGGCCAGCGTCTGCGCCTCCACGCCCTGCGCCGCGTCGACGACCAGCAGGGCGCCTTCGCAGGCCGCGAGGCTGCGCGAGACCTCATAGGCGAAATCGACATGGCCCGGCGTGTCCATCAGGTTCAGGACATAATCCTGCCCGTCGGAGGCGCGGTAATCGAGCCGCACCGTCTGCGCCTTGATCGTGATCCCCCGCTCCTGCTCGAGCTCCATATTGTCGAGCACCTGCCCATGCGTCATCTCCCGCGCGGTCAGCCCGCCGGTCTGCTGGATCAGCCGATCGGCCAGGGTGGATTTCCCATGGTCGATGTGAGCGATAATGGAGAAGTTGCGGAGCTTGCTAAGGTCTGTGGTCATGCGCGGCGGCGCTTAGCAGGGTGGGGGGCAGAGGGCAAAGGGGGTGGCGTCCATGGCGTGGCCGGCCAACCCTCGACGGCTTGCAGGTTTGCCGCAGCCTTGCCATTGTGCCCCATCCTCTCATCCGTTCCGATCTAGCGCACAGGTGCCCTGATGATCCCGTTCACTGAACTCAATGTCGGGTTTGCGAATGCGGAAAACTATCGGAAGAGGGAAAATAAGGAGCTTCTTACTAAGTTCTTCGTCAGAGACGATTTTCTAGAAAAACTTCTCAATCATAATGTGTATTTTCTGGTGGGCGAAAAGGGCACAGGGAAAACTGCCTACTCGACATATCTCCGAAATAATAACTACCGCGGAAGGAAAGCGTTCACTTTCGACGTTCGACAAACGGAATATCGAAAACTCCTAGAGCTGAAGAGAGGAGGATATCTCCCTCTCAGTCAATACTCTGAACTTTGGAGAGCTCTCCTGCTTATTTTGGCAGCAACTAGCGTGCTCGAAGGTTCCGGCACTCCCGAATTCCTACGTAGATTTACAAAATTGGGTGCACTCAAGCAGATCATCGATGACTTCTACCGCGATGCGTTTTCTCCAGAGATTATTAAGGTGATTGACTTTCTCGAGGCGTCCGAAGAATCGTCGGGCCTCATGTCCAAATATCTTGGCCTAAAAAGTGAACTTCGATCCAAATCAAAAAAGGAGCAGAAAGACTCAAAGTCCTTATTTCAGATAAGCCTAATGGACATACGTCGCGAGTTTGAGTCCATTCTTGATTCGATTAATTTGGGCGAAGACCATATAATCTTCATAGATGGAATTGATGTTAGGCCGTCCGACATACTTTATGACGATTATTTCGACTGTGTCCGAGGCCTGATAGAGGCTGTCTGGAATATAAATGCTGACTTCCTGTCCAACATTAAGGATTCAAACGGCGTAATCAGAGTAGTTCTGCTCGTTCGGCCTGATATTTTTCTAAAAACGGGTCTTCACAACGTCAATACAAAGCTGAGAGATAATTCCGTATTTCTCAATTGGGGAACGACCTATAAGGATTATCGGGATTCGTCGCTCTTCAAGGTCGCTGACAGGCTACTGTCTGCTCAGCAAAGCGAGATGCTAGCCCGTGGGAAGGCTTGGGATCACTATTTTCCTTTTCATGCGGAGAATGTCAGGGCTGCTGAGTCGTGGGACCAAGCAAGCTTGAACTCATTTTTGGCCTTCTTGCGGTTTAGCTACTATCGACCCCGTGACATCAGTGCGATGATCGGAACTATGAGAGATTTCTTGGCACGACGGGGACTCGTTGAATACGTAAGCGCAAAGGATTTTAATGATCCGTCGTTTCGAGATGCGCACGCGGACTATCTATTGGGAGAATTGAGAGATCAACTTCTTTTCTATTATTCACAAGATGAATTCGATCTCTTCCTACAATTCTTCTCTCACCTTAGAGGTAAGAAGAAATTTTCCTATAAACAATACATGGAGGTCTTCAATTCCTTTGTCGCAGAATGCGTTGCCTCCGGTCGACAGCTACCGAGATTCTTTGAAAATGCGGATGTGTTTCTGCAATTTCTCTATGAGCAGAATGTGATCTGCTACATTGAGTCTGATGATACCGAAAATAAGAAAGAGAGATTTATTCGCTGGTGCTTCAGAGAAAGGACATTGTCCAATCTTTCACCCAAGGTGCGGACTCACGTAGATTATGAGATTTTCTATGGTTTGACGAAGGCCCTCAACGTGGGACGTCCGATTCGGGTTTCGAAGGCTAAACCAAATAGGGAGGTAGGCACCATCATTAGCTATAATGAGGATGGTCGCTTCGGATTCATACGCGGTGGGCCAGACCAGGCCGAGTACTATTTTAAGTTTGATCAGGTGTTCGGAGACAGAATGTTCCGCGTGGGAGACAAGGTTTCTTTTGAGGTGCGTATCAAATACGGAAAGCTCAGGGCAGAGGTCGTCAGGGCGAGTCGGTAGTCTAGTGGCCGCTCCCCAGCGAGCTTCGGCGCTTCAGGCGTCAAACTCCACCACCCGCCACCACTTCCCCAGCGCGATCGCCTGCGGTTCCTCCCCCGCCCGGAGCTGGCGAAGCGTGCTGACGAAATACATGTCGTCGAAGCGCGCGGATTCGAGGATGGCCAGCACCGGATCCCCCTTCGCGCCGTCCGGATGGTCGGCGCCGATCCTGAGCCAGGGCTCGGGCGGGTCGTCGTCATTGTCCCACCAGTCGATGGCGACGATCCGGCGGTCGGTGGTCGGGCGGCCCCGTTCGGACAGCCGATCGCGAATGAGGGTCCGGAGCCGGGCCGCGGCGGCGTCAGCGCGGGCGCGGGACGAGCGGGCGGCCATCAGGCGCGCACCCGCCGGGGTCCGCCGCCGCGATGGCCCGCGCTGTCGTCGAAATCCACGACCCGCCAAAGCGGATCGAGCCGGATCGCGCGGGGCGGCGCTTCCGTCAGCATATCGCAGAGCGTGACGACATGGACGAGGTCCGGCTCGGCCGCGTCCTCGAGGATGAGCAGCACCGGGCAGTCCTCGCCGTTCTGGCAATCATGGGGGCTGGCGCCGACCAGGAGGATCTCGTCCTGCTCGCCATCGTCCCAGATCAGGGCCCGGATCCGTCGCCTCGTGACGGCGCGGCCATAAGCGGCGAGGCGCTGCTCCACCATCTCCAGCACGACATCGGCTCTGGCGTTGAGGCGCGGATCCGGAAGATAGAAGTTCATGGCGCGGGGTCTGGATCGTTAGCGGGCGCATCACCGGCGCGGCGCTCGGCCTCCGCCTTGGCTCTCGCTTCCCATTCCGCCTGCGCCTCGGCGGCCAGCCGGTGTTTCTCCGCCTGCCTGCCCTCCCACGCCTTGCGGTCGCCATCCCGCTCGGGATCGTAGCGGTCCTCCCCGGTGGCGAAACGCTCATTGTGGCGGCCGAGCGGGGCCGGCGGCGGGCGATCGGCCTCGCCTTTCTCCAGCCAATAGGCGCGGCGGAGCTTTTCGAGCAGGGCGCTGCCGGGCGTGGCGCTGACCTGGAGGAGGTGGAGGCCGTCCCAGCTCATGCCGTTGAGCAGCATCTGCATCCGGCCGCCGACGTCGAGGATCAGCTCGATCTGGGTGAGCTGGCGCACGTAGAAATCCGCCTCGACGATGCGGCCGGCGAGACGGCACTCGCGCTCGGCGCGGAGCTTCAGGACATAGCGCCTGAAGATCTCGTCGAGCAGCGCGAGCCGCTCGGCATCCTCCATGTCCTCGGGCTCGCCGGCCGCGCGGGCGCGGGCCTCGCGCGCAGGGCGGGGCGCTGGCTTCGGCGGGGCCGGATCTGACCAGGGCGGGCGGGCGCGGCCGCCGCGGCGGGAGAGGTTCGGGTTGCGGCGGTGGAAGAGCGCGAGGGCGCCGTCCCAGGCGTCGGCGAAGCTCTCGGCACCCGCGGCCTCGCGCACCTTCCAGGCGCCGCTCGAGGTGCGCTCCACGCTCTGCGCGGCGAGATCGACATTACCCAGGCGGGCGAGCGCGGCGATGAAGCCGCGCTGATGATATGGCCACCAGCCGTCGTGGCGCTTGTTCTTGCGCACGACCGGCTCGAAATCCAGCAAGGCGGCGATCCCGGCATCGCCGTCGGCCCAATCGGGCTCCTGTTCCTGTTCCATCTCTGCCCTCCGTTCGGAAGGCCGGAACAAGAATAGGGGAATTTCCTACATTGCAAGTTTGGGGCGCGGGGAATTGGGTCCGGTCTGGGGGTAATTCCCGGTCCCCGGCGGGGAGGAACGACTCTCACTCGTCACCCCGGACGTGATCCGGGGCACACCTTCTTTTCCGTCCTCGGCAAAGGCAGGCGGCGCTACGCGCCGCTCCGGCGGGGCCTTACAGCGGGCGTCGCTGCGCCCGGCGGGGGCCTGGCGTTACTGCCCCGGTATCGGCGGGGGGCCGCCCTGCTGCTGCTGCTGCTGCACCCTTGGCCCCTGCCCCGGCGGGCGGAAGCTCCAGGTCAGCGCCAGGGTCACGCGCTGCGGCGAGGGCGGCGCGAAAAGGTCGCGGGACAGAGTGGTGAGGCCCGTGCTGATCGATTCCCGCCCTTCCGTCAGGCGAATATTCTGGACGGTGAGCACGCCGGACAGCCGGTCGGTAAAGGCGTGCGACCAGGTGAAGGTGGCGAGGCCGAAGGATTCGACGCGGGTGAAGCCGGTGTCGGTCGGGCCGAAATAGCGGGCCGTCAGGTTGATCCGGTCGGCGCCGGCGCGGCCGTCCTGGCCGTCGCGATATTCGAGCTGGCCGGTGCCGGACCAGGTGCTGCTGCTCCGGCTCGGCAGCGGGCCGCCGGCGTCCGGGTCGAGGCTCTGGTCGGAGAGGTTGCCGGTGAGCACGTAGCGCAAGCCCCCGACGATCGGGCCGCGCGCGGAGAATTCGGCGCCGGTCAGCGCCTGCGAGCCGAAGTTGAACGGGCGGGTGACCAGCACCCCCTCCGGGCTGACCTCGCCGCGGAAGGACCAGATGTCCTCGGTCGTGCGGCGGAAGGCGGTGAGCTCGAGATTGTGGCGGGCGACCTGGCCGCGCAGCCGGATCTCGTAGCTGTCGGTGAGCTGCGGCTGGAGCAGGGGATTGCCGGCCTGGGCGGTGACGCTGTCGTTGAAGTTCAGGGCCGGGTTGAGCAACTGGATCGGCGGATAGGTGATCCGGCGCGAATAGCTGGCCGAGCCGGTCAGCCAGGGGGCGAGCTGCCGCTCCGTGTGCAGGCTCGGGAAGAATTTCGTGGTCTTGAGGTCGGGCACGCCGGTGGTGCCGCCGAGATCATATTCGCGGCCCTCGAGGCGCAGGCCCGGCATGATCGTGAAGCCGCCCAGCTCGAACTGGAAGGTGGCGTAGCCCGCATATTCGAACCAGCTGCCGTCCACCACGGACGTGACGGCGAAAGGCGCGCCGTTGGGCAAGGTGCCGGTCGCGGTCTGGGCGAAGCGGTTGCTGGTGGTGACCAGTTGCGCGCCGACGGAGAGCCTGTTGCTGCCGCCGAGCGGGCGGACATAATCCACCTTCCCGGTCCAGCTCTCGTCGGACATGGTCCGCTGCTGCTGGAAGATATTGGCCGGGGCGGCGAGCGGGTCGACCGAGAACAGATTGTCGAAATCGCCCGAGAAGCGCGCCCATTTCACCGAGGCGGTGAGCAATTCGCCCTGGCGCGACGTGGTGCCGCGGAAATCGAGGCCGAGGTCGCGATAGTTGAAGTTCGCCTCGTTGGTCGAGAATTGGTCGGCGCCGCCGCCGGGGACCGCGGGCGCGATCAGGGTCGAGGGCCGCTCCGAGGCGAAATCGGTATGGGCCAGCGTGCCGCTGAGCGTGATCGTGCGCTTGTCGTCGGGCCGGTAGCTGGCCTGGCCGTTGCTGTAATAATAGCGGCCCTCGTCGATCTGCTCCCCCAGTTCGGAGGAGAGGAGCACCGGGCCGCCGGGGGTCAGGGCGAAGCGCTCGCGCTCGAAATCGCTGTGATTCTCGAAGCGGCCATGGCCGAGATTGCCGGTGAAGGTCCAGTTGCCGGCGCCGTAGGTGGGCGAGATCCGGACATCGTAGCTGCCATAGCTGCCGATGCTCGCCGTCGCCGAGCCGCCGAGGCCGTTCTGGGTGTTGCGCCGGGTGATGATGTTGACGATGCCGCCCGTCCCCTGCGCCGGAAATTGCGCCCCGGGATTGGTCAGCACCTCGACCCGCTCGATCTGGTTGCCCGTCATGTTGCGGAGCATGGTTTGCGGATCGGCGACACGGCGGCCGTCGATCAGGATCGTCGCCTGGCCCGCGCCGATCAGGCGGACGGTGCCATCCGCCTGCACCTCGACGGAGGGGATGCGGGCGAGGATGTCGTTCGTCGAGGTGCTGCGCGCCTCGGCGGTGTCACGGACGATATAGGTCTGGCGGTCGATCGAACTCTGCTGGGTCGGCGCGGTGACGACGATATCGTCCTGGCCGGACGGGACCGCGGGCTCCGGCTCGGCCGCGGCCTCGGCCGGCGGCGGGGAGGGCGCCGGCGCGGGTGCCGGCGCAGGCGCCGGGGGAGGCGGCGCACTGGTTCCTTGCGCCTGGGCCGCCGCCGCCGGAGCCAGCACGCCCAACGCCACGCCGGCGCATAGAAGCAGCCTGCGATTCATTCCCCACCCCTTGTTCACGCTTACACTACTCACACAATGGAAACCGGCCCGACTGTATGAGTGATATCATACACCTGCAATTGATCGCTCTTGCTATCTTTGTAGCAGCTCTCGGCAAAACGTAGCAGCCGGGACGGCTTTTCTCCGCCTTAGCGAGGGCCTATCCCCCCTTCATGGCCTTCAGCACCCGCAGGCCGGGGCCCGGCGCGCTTGCCTCCGTCACGGGGGTGACGGCGGGTTTGCTCTTCTTCCTGGCCCTGCTCGCGCCCTGGCTGCTCGCGGTCGCCTGGGGCGGAATGCATTGCTCGCCGGCCCCGGGTTGCCGCAGCGCGGTCGCCGTCGATTTCGCGACCCGGGCCTTGCTCGCGCTGGCGCCGGCCATAGCGTTCGGCGCCGCGCTTCGCTCATTGCTCGGTTGGCTGGGCGCGCGGCTCAGGGCCGGGAAAGCCGGCGGCAAGACCGGCGTTCGCGTGCCCTGGTTCGGGCTGGGCGGAATGCCGCTCGCCATCCTCGGCGGGGTGCTGCTGGTCTGGGGCGACCTGCTTTTCGCTCAGGCGTAGCGGGCACCGCACGGGCTGGAGGCGCCCCGGCCGTCCGCGCCCCATTTGCGGAAGCCGTTGCTGTCCACGTGGAAGCGCTCGCCATTGTAGAAGCCGAGACCGGTATTGTAGCTCTGGCCGTCCCGGGCATGGGCGGCGCAGATCTCGCGGATCATCGTCGTACGCGTCACCGCCGGGTTCACCGGGGCGAGATCCAGCGCGAAGAAATTGCGATGGGCGCTTTGCGGGGCGCCGGCGGAGCAGCGGTTGAGCTGCTCGTTGCGATAGCCGGAGACGGCCTCGACCGGACCGAGCGCGGGCACGACCTCGTCGCGAACAAAGCGCAAAGTCGTGGTGATGTGCGCCCACTTCTCGCGCGGCGCGACCTCGAAGCGCTCGGCATTGCAGGCGCGCCAGGAGGAGGACGTGCGGATCAGCTGCCAGACCGGAACGACCTCCTCGAGGCCCTGGGCGGCGAGATGGTCGCGAAACTCCTGCACCTGCCGGCCATGGGCCGGATCACGGGCGAGCCAGGCATAATAATCGGCGCGGGACTGGCCCGGTGCCATGTCGCCGCGGCTCTCCGGAAAGGCGCGCGTGCGGACGCTGGGCACGTCCGGGTCGGACGGCAGGTCGCGGGCCTCAAGGGCTGGGCTGGGCGCGCCGGTCGGCACCGTCGCGGGCATGAGCCGGAGCGGCGTGTCGAAGCGGGCATGAGCCGAAAGCGGCACGAAAAGGAGCATCGCCGCAATCGCGGCCGCTCGAACAAATTGTCGCATGCAGGGCAGGTGGCGGCGGGGGTCCGCAGCCGCAACCCGTAGAAGTACGAGTCCACGGCGAGCCGGGCCTGACGCAAGTCAAGGCGAGCCTCGTTACGGGGCCGCAGGGGAACCGGCCGGTTATTTCGGGTCGGCGGGGACGCTCTCGGGAGCGGGTTGAGCCGGCATGACCGGGTCCGCAGGGGGCACCGGCGTCGTCGGCGGCGGCAGCGGCGGGGCTTCCGGGTCGCCGCCGCGCTCCAGCACCGCGCAGGGGCTCTCGTTGCCGGCCGGGCCGGCGCTCCCCCAGCGGCGGAAGCTGCGCGTGTCGATGTGGAAGCGGGTGAAGCCGTAAAAGCCGAGCCCGGCGGTCGAGGCGCGGCCCCAGCGCGCATGGGCCGGGCAGATTTCCTCGAACAACTGGCGGCGCGTGGTCGGGCGGATCGGCACCAGATCCAGCGCGAAGAAATCCAGATGCGCGCTGCCCCGGGCCCCGCGCGCGCAGCCGTTCAGCGTCGGATTGCGATAGCCGGACACGGCCTGCACCGGCCCGACCGCGGGCACGACATGATCGCGGATGAAGCGCAACGTCTTCACCATGCCCGGCCAGAGCGTGAAGGGCGGCACTTCGAACGGCTCGCCCCCGCACTCCCGCCACATGCTCGCGGTGCGGATCACCTGCCACGTGGGCAGCACGCCCTTCACGCCGGTGACTTCCTGCCAGCTTTCGAACGACAGCACCTGCGCGCGGCGACCAGGGCCGGCGGCGAGCCAGCGCTGATAATCCGCCTCGTTCTGCCCCTCGGGCATTTCCTGCGCCATGGCAGGCCGGATGGCGGCGAGGAGGGCGAGCGGAACGAGGAGCAAGCGGCGCATGAAGAGAGCATAACCGCAAGATCGGTAAGTGACAGCCCCGCTCCCACCGGGCTAGTTTTGATGCCTGATCCCGGAGACCGCACCGATGAAACTGCCCGCCGCTCTTGCCGCCGCCCTGCTCCTCGCCACGCCGGCCGCGGCGCAGACCCTGCTGATCGGGAACAAGGGCGAGAACACGCTCTCCTTCGTCGACCTCGGCACCGGCCGCGAGCTCGGGCGGGCGGCGACGGGGCGGATGCCGCACGAGATCGCGGTGTCGCCGGACGGGCGGCAGGCGGCGGTGGTGGCTTATGGCGGGCAGACGATCGACGTCTTCGACGTGGCGACGCGGACGAAGCTCAGGACCATCGACCTCGCCCCCGGCCAGGGCCCGCACGGCATTTTCTGGCTGAGCGACGGGCGGATCGTGGCGACCACCGAACGCAGCCAGTCTCTGACCATCGTCGACACGCGCGACCGCGACCGCGTGTCCAGCATCGTCACCGGCCAGCAGGGCACGCACATGGTCGCCGTGACGCCGGACCGGCGCCGCGCCTTCACCGCCAATATCGGCTCCGGCACCGTCAGCGTCATCGACCTTGCCGCCGGCCGCAAGCTCTCCGACCTCGCGGTCGGCGGGCGGCCCGAGGGGATCGCGCTGACCCCAGACGGGCGCACGCTGTGGGTCGGCGACCTGGAGGGCGCGCGGGTGCAGGCCTATGACGCGCGCACGCTGCGGCGGCTGGCGGAGGTGCGCACCGGGCAGGTGCCGATCCGGGTGCTGGCCAGCCCCGACGGGCGCTGGGTGGTCACCTCCAATCTCGGCGACGGCTCGCTTTCGGTGATCGACGCGCGGACCCGGCAGGTGGTGCGCACGATCGACGTCAGCGGCGAGCGCGCGGCCGGGCAGGTGACCATCCTGTTCTCGCGCGACGGGCGCCGGCTCTACGCTGCCGAGACCGGCCGCAACCGCGTCGCCGAGGTAGACATGGCCAGCGGGCGCGTGCTGCGCCGGCTTGAGGCCGGGGCCAATGGCGACGGGCTCGCCATCGCCCCCTGAAGCTGCGGCAGACCGCAGACTCACCGTAAACCCCGCAGCAAGGATGAGCGGGCGTTAACCATAAGCCTTGGGCGAAGATTAGCTTTGATCTGACATGAGCGAGCCTTCGAAGAGTCCCTTTGGGGACCTGGAGGACCGGAAGCATGTTCGGATTTTGGCGCAGGAAAGCCGCGGATTCTCGCCGTGGCGGGGGATTCCTGGGCAGGCTTGCCCGCGATTCGCGGGGCAACACGCTGGCCATTGTCGGCGCCGCCCTGATTCCGCTGACCGCGATGATCGGCTCGGGCGTGGACATGAGCCGCGCCTATATGGCCAAGACCCGACTGCAGATGGCCTGCGACGCCGCCGCGCTCGCCGCGCGCCGGGTGATGAGCAACGACACGCTCACCGCGGCGGTCCAGACCGAGGGCGTCCGCTTCTTCAACTACAATTTCAACCAGGGCCTGTACGGCACCTCCGCCTTCACGCCCGCGGTCACCCGGCCTTCGTCCGGCGTGATCCGTGTTTCGGCAGCGACCAACATCCCGACCACGATCATGCGCATGTTCGGCTTCACCACGCTGCCGCTCAGCGTGACCTGCGATGCCGAGCTCAACTTCGTGAACACCGACGTGATGCTCGTGCTCGACACGACCGGGTCGATGAACGACGACATTAACGGCAACAGCACGTCGGTCGACGCCAACCGCAAGATCACCGCTTTGCGCAATGCCGTGATGGCGCTCTATGACGAGCTGCGCCCGACCCAGACCCAGCTTGAGGGGCAGAATCTGCGGCTCCGCTATGGAATCGTGCCTTATTCGAGCTCGGTCAATGTCGGCACCGCGATCCGTGCGATGAGCGCGGACCATCTCAGGAACTCGACGCCCTACCAGACCTGGACCGCCAATTACGGCACTTACGGCACGCGGACGAACAGCGACACGACCATCACCGAAACCTACAGCTCGTCGCTCACCTCGGCGCAGTGCGACCAATATGGCGTGAATGCCGGCTATCCAACCCTGAACGGCCAGCCGGCGAATACCGGCGGCCCAAATCCGGCGCCCGTCACTCAGGTCGTCTATTCGAAGCGTGACTGGGGCGGATCGGGGACCGCCGACACGTCCGGCAGCACCATGACCTGCCGTCGCTACAGGCGGACGCTGGTGACCCAGACCGGTTATATTCCGACCAGTCAGACCTGGCGGCAGGCGAGCGTCGACACCAGCCAGTTCAAGCTCGGCAACACGGTCAACGTCGCCATCGACGATGTCGGGGCCATGGCCAGTTCCGACGGGCAGGCCGATCCCCGCGAAGTCGCGTTGAACGCCTATAGCCAGAACGTCACGCCGACGATCTGGAATGGCTGCATCGAGGAGCGCGACACGTCGAGCACGATCACCGGCTCCACCGGGGTCAACAACATCCCCTCGAGCGCCTGGGACCTCGACATCAACATGGTCCCCAACAATGAGGCCCAGCGCTGGCGGCCGATGTGGCCCGAGATCGTCTGGCGCCGCTCGGCCGGGTCGACCACCGCGTCCAGCGGCACCCAGATGAGCACGCAGGACAGCTCCAACTGGGCCTGCCCGGCCGCGGCCGCCCGGATGCAGGCGTGGAGCCGCGAGAACATGCTGACCTATGTGACCAACAACCTGACGCCGTCGGGCGGCACCTATCATGACATCGGCATGATCTGGGGCGCGCGCATGATCTCGCCCAACGGGATCTTCGCGAGCGACAACCCCAACCAGTTCGGCGGCATGTCGGTGTCGCGCTACGTCATCTTCATGACCGACGGCCAGCTCGCGCCGAACTGCAACACCTATACCAGCTATGGGATCGAGCAGAACGACATGCGCGTGACCGGCAGCAGCTCCTGCTCCGAGCAGACGGCGCGCCACATGATCCGCTTCAAGATGGCCTGCGACCAGGCGCGCGGCATGGGCTTCTCGGTCTGGGTCATCGCTTTCGGCGTGACGCTGACCCAAGACATGACGGATTGCGCAAGCAATCCGAACCAGGCATCCGCTGCCGCGGACAGCCCGGCCCTGATCGCGCGCTTCCGCCAGATCGGCGCGAATATCGGCGCGCTGAGGCTGACCCAATGAGCAAGCTCCTCGCCCTTTCCCGACGGCTGCGGCGCGACGACAGCGCCGTGACCATCCTGGAATTCGCCTTGGTCGCGCCGGTCATGCTGCTGCTGCTGCTCGGCTTCTTCGACCTGGGCTACCGGGCCTATGCCTCCTCGGTGCTGCAGGGCGCGCTGCACGATGCGGCGCGCATGGCGACGGTCGGCCGGGTGCCGATCGCGGACATCGACACGCGCGTGAAGCAGCGCCTGTCCAACTTCGCCACCCGCTCGACCGTGACTGTCGCCACGGACAGCTATTATCAATTCTCCGGGGTCTCGCAGCCCGAGCGCATCACCGGCGACACCGTCCCGCTCAACGCCTATAATCCCGGCGACTGCTTCGAGGACCAGAACAGCAACAATCAATATGACACGGACCGCGCCCGGGGGGGCCTTGGCGGGGCCGACGACATCGTGCGCTACCGGGTCACCATCACCTTCCCCCGCGTCTTCCCGCTGGGCGCCCTCATGGGCTGGCCGAGCACGCAGACTTTGACCTCGGAGACGGTGCTGCGCAACCAGCCCTTCGCCGGGCGCAACATCCAGATCCGCGAGATCAACGTCGCCACCGACGGGACAGTCACCACATGCTGAAATCTCCCAGCCTCGCCGCGCGCTTCGCCGGCTCGCTCCGCGACTGCCGCAGCGGCCTCGCCTTCATCGAGTTCGCCTTCGCGCTGCCGGTGCTCCTGGCGCTCGGCCTGCTCGGGCTGGAGACCGCCAATTATGCGATCGCGAACCTCAGGGTCAGCAACATCGCCATGCTCACCGCCGACAATGCGGCGCGCGTCCGCGAGTCGATCGACGAGGGCGATGTCACCGAATTGCTGACCGGTGCGAAGATGAGCGGCAGCAGCATCGATTTCGCGCAGAACGGGCGGATCATCCTGACCGACCTGGAGCCGACCACGACCGGCGGCCTGCAATGGATTCGCTGGCAGCGCTGCGACGGCGCGCTCAACTATACGAGCTCGGTCGCCGCGCTGCGCCCGCTCACCGCGGGCGGCGCCGCGATCACCAACGGCACTGAAATTTACGGCACCGACCGCGTCGCCGCGTCGACCGCGCCGAGCAGCCCGACCAAGGCCAGCCTGACCCAGGTCGGCAGCGGCTCGAATGTCATCTCCGCCCAGGCGGGGACCGCGGTCATGCATGTCGAGGTCGCCTATAATTACCAGGCGGTGATCCCGAACAGCTTCCTGGCGAACCGGCGGATCAGCTATGTGAGCGCGTTCAACGTCCGCCAGCGGACCGACCAGACCTTGCGCAACATCAACCGCATCACGCCGAAAAGCTGCGGCACCTTCGCCGCCTGACAAGCCGGGCATAGACGGCTAGGCTGGCCGCATGAGCCAGCCGTTCAGCGTCGACGTCCCGCACACTCTCGGCGCAGCCGAAGCGAGACGCCGCGTTCAGGCCAATCTGCACAGGCTGGGCGGGAAATTGCCAGCCGGGGCGACGGTAAGCCCGGCCTGGCAGGGCGAGCGGCTGAGGCTCGACATGGCCATGCTCGGCCAGAAGGCGGAGGCCTGGCTCGACATTTTCGACGACAAGGTGCGGATCACGGTGACGCTGCCGCCGGCGCTCGCTTTCTTCCGCCAGGCAATCGAGGCCGCCCTGCGCCAGTCCGGCGGGGCCCTGCTCGAAGACCGCTCCAAGGCCTAGCGGCGGTTGCGGTTGCGGCGCGGGGGCGGGCCGTCGGCGCGGGTCAGCGAGACGATCCGGCAGCGGTCGCGGCCGACGATCAGGCTGGACGTATTGTCCAGCGTGCTGCCGTTGAAGCGCGTGTCGAAGCCGATCCGGATCGCGCTCTGCAGCTCGTAGCAGCGCGGCGACAGCTCGGCCCGGTACCAGCGCCGGCCGGTACCCTCCAGATAGACGACATCGTCGCCGACCGGGCGGAAGCTCCGGATCGTGCCGAAGGTGGCGAAGGGAATGCGGACCTCCTCGCGGGCCGGGGCGCGCCCTGGCGCCTCTGCGGCAAGGGCCGGGACGGCCGCCGCCAGAAAGGCGGCGGTGGCGGGAAACAGCAGCTCTTTCATGCGCGACTCCATGACATGCCCGGACTGAACGCAGGCTGACCGGCCGGGGTTGCCTCGACCGGCAAGCACGCTAGGTTCCGGCTTCCCTGGGGAGAGGAAGCGGATGCGCCATATCGCGGTGATCGGGTCCGGGCCGGCCGGCTATTACAGCGCCGAGGCCCTCCAGAAGCTTTATGGCGACGATGTCCGCATCGACATGATCGACCGGATGCCGGTCCCCTACGGCCTGATCCGCTTCGGCGTGGCGCCCGATCATCAGTCGATCAAGGCGGTGCAGAAGCGCTACGAGAAGGTCGCGCTCAGCGACAATGTCCGCTTCTGCGGCAATGTGCTGGTCGGCCGCGACGTCTCCATCGCCGAATTGCTCGGCCTGTACGACGCGGTGATCCTCGCCACGGGGGCGCCGAACGACGCGCCGCTGGAGATTCCGGGCGGCGACCTGCCCGGCGTGATCGGCTCGGCGGGCTTTGTCGGCTGGTATAACGGCCATCCCGAATTTGCCGGCCTCGCCCCGCCCCTCCATGTCGAGACCGCCATCGTGGTCGGCAATGGCAATGTCGCGCTCGACGTCGCCCGCATCCTCTCCAAGACCCCGGCCGAGTTTGTCGGCTCGGACATCGTCGCCCATGCCTTCGGCGAGCTCGGCAATGCCGCGATCAGGACGATCCACATTCTCGGCCGGCGCGGCCCGCACCAGATCGCGATGACCCCGAAGGAGCTGGGCGAGCTCGGCCATCTGGAAGCGGCGGTGCCGCAGGTCGATATGGACGATTTCCCGCCCGAGCTGGACGACGCCCTGCTCGAGCCCGGGCAGCGCAAGTCGGTGACGCACCTGCGCGACTTCGCTTCGCTTCCCCCCGGCAAGCCGAAGACCGTGATTTTCGATTTCTTCGCCAAGCCGGTGCGCATCGAGGGCGACGGCAAGGTCGAGCGGATCGTGCTTGAGAAGACGAAGCTGGACGAGCGCGGCGGCGCCGTCGGCACGGGCGAGATCTATAGCGTCGATTGCGGCCTCGTCGTCACCTGCATCGGCTATAAGACGCCGCCGATCGAGGGCGTGCCCTATGAGAAGGACCGGGGCCGCTTCGCCAATCATGACGGCGTGATCGGCGACGGCCTCTATGCGGTCGGCTGGGCGCGGCGCGGCCCTTCCGGGACGATCGGCACCAACCGGCCCGACGGCTATGAGGTGGCGGACAGGATCGCGGCGGATCTCGCCAATGTCTCCGGCCGCAAGCAGGGCCGGGCCGGCCTCGATGCTCTCCTCGCCTCCCGCAATGTCGACCTGGTCACCTTCCGGGACTGGCAGAAGATCGAGGCGGCCGAGATGGCGCGCGCCCGCGAGGGCAGCCCGCGGGAAAAGTTCGTCGCGATCGAGGAGATGCTCGGTGCGCGCAAGGGATAGGCGCCGGTGAGCCTGGACGACAGGCAGCGCGCCGGCATTTCCGCGCCCCAATCGAAGCTGCCTTACGCGCTGGCGGCCTTGCTGGCACTGGCCGCGATCGGCGCGGCGGTCTGGTTCCTGCTTGGCCGCCAGGCTGAGACGCCAGCGGGCAATCTGAGCAATGCGGCCGCGCCGGTCGCCGACCCACCCGGCCGGGGCGAGCGGCTGGCCTCCGGCCTCCGGTTCGAGACGGTCCGCGAGGGCAATGGCGCGCTCATCACCCGCGCCGACGCCGTGCTCCTCCGCTACGAGATGCGCGTGGTCGGCGGGCCGGTGATCGACGGCAATATGGACGCGGCGCAGGGCAATGCGATGAGCCTCAACCAGGTCATCCCCGGCTTCGCGGAGGGCCTGGCCCGGATGCGGCCGGGCGGCATCGCCCGCTTCTGGGTGCCGCCCCAGCTCGGCTATGGCACGAATATTCCCCCCGGCGCGCCCTTCGGCCCGAACGACACGCTGGAATTTCTGGTCAGGATCGAGCAGGTCGCCCCCGGCCGGGCCGCCGAGCTGGAAGCGGGCCCCGCCCAGGCCGGCAATGCGGTTCTGGGCAATGACGTTCAGGGCAACAGCATGGCAGCACGCGGCGGGCGCTGAGGCGCTGGCCGGAAGACGACAGGAAATGGACAGGACATCATGAGCAAGACCGACAACAAGCCCGCCCCCGAGACGCCGGCCGCCGCGCCGGCCCCGGCACCCTCCAAGGGCCCGCAGGGGCTGCTGATGGCGGGCGTGGCCCTGGTCCTCGCCGCGCTGGCCTTCCTGATCTTCGTGATCACCACCGGCAAGGGCGCCGCGCCGGCGAACCAGAGCGCCGAGGCCAATGCCGCGGCGCCCGCCCCGGACGCGCTGCCGGGGCCGACTCCGGCACCCGAGGGCAATACGGCCGCGCCGGCCCCGCCAGCGCCGACGCCCGGCGGCGGGCAGCTTCTGCCCTCCGGCCTCAGGCTCGAAATCGTCCGCGAGGGCCGCGGCCGGCTCGTCGCGCCGACCGACACCGTCTATTTCCGCTACGAGCTGCGCAAATTTGGCGGGCCGGTGCTGGAAAGCAATCTGAACGCGCCGCAGCCCGCCGTCATGCCGGCCGCCGGCCTGGTCCCCGGCTTCCGCGAGGGGCTCACCCATATGCGCCCCGGCGGGGAGGCCCGCTTCTGGGTCCCGCCGCATCTTGGCTATGGCAATGAGGTCCCGCCCGGCGCCGGCTTCGGCCCGAACGACACGCTCGAATTCCGGGTCAGGCTGGAGCGGAGCACGCCGGCGGGGTCGGAACCGGCGCCCGCGCCGGCGGCCGGGCAATAGCCGCCGCCTTGCCAAGGCGGAGCGCATCCCTATAGCCTTGGCACTGGCACAAAGAGGGGCGTATGGCCGGCCACGTCTTCATCAGTCACGGCTCGGAGAATAGCGAGGAAGCGAACGCGCTCTGCGCCTTCATCGAAGGCAAGGGCGTGAAATGCTGGATCGCGCCCCGCGATGTCCGCCCCGGCATCGATTATTCGGAGGAGCTGCAGGCGGCGATCGAGAATTGCGCCGCCTTCGTGGTGCTGGTCACGGACCATGCCAACAAATCGCCTTATGTCCGGGCCGAGACGGAAATGGCCTTTTCCTGCCACAAGCCGCTCTTCCCGATCCGCCAGGCGGACGTGAAGCCGGCGGCGGGCCTGGCCCTGTTCCTGAAGATCCGCCACTGGACCGACGCTTATGGCAAGGCGCGCGACGCGGCGATGGACCGGCTGGCGCTGGAGCTGCAGACCGTCGCCGGGGTGACGGCGCTATCGCCTGCGCCCGCCCCAGCGCCGCCCGCTCCGGCGCCCGCACCCGCTGCGCCGCCCAAGCCAGTGCCCGCCCCGCCGCCGGCTCCGGCGCCCGCGCCCGCGCCTCCGCCCAGGCCGTCCGAGCCGCCCGGCTCGCCCGGCCAGGAAAGGCTCGCCGCGGCGATCGGACCCAGGGCCGCTTATTATCAGGAACGCTGGCAGGCCATGGACGCGCGTGGCGCCCAGGTCAGCTGGAACTGGGCCGCCTGTTTCGGCAGCTTCCTCTGGTTCGGCTATCGCCGGATGTGGGTGCCCGCGATCGTGCTCGCTCTGGTGTTCATCGCCGCCTGCGCTCTGGGCCTGCTCTCCGTGCCGCTGGGCGCGGCCGGCGGCGGGCTGATGTTCCTCTCCGGCCTCGCCGTCGGCGCGCTCGGCACCTCTTTCTACCGCCAGCATGTCGTGCGGCTGGTCAACGGAGCCGCCGCCTTGCCGCATGACGTGGCGCTGACCCAGCTCCGCGCGAAGGGCGGCGTCTCGCAGGGAGCGGTGCTCGTGCTTGCCATCCTCGCCATCGCGGTCTCCGGCGGCACCGCCTTCCTCAGCAGCCGCCAGGCCAGCAAGGCCGCCATGTTCGAGACGGAGCCGCCAAACGGCCTCTCCCCCGGCTCCGGCGACACGCCCGCCGGTACGTCGCCGGGCATCAATCCAGGCACGGTGCCCGGCATCGGCGCCAATGGCGAGGTCGACGAGGAGGCGCTGCGCAACGCCCTGAACGAGGCACGCAACCTGCTCGAGCAGCAGGGCGCGGGCCAGGACCCGCTCAGCGAAGCGCTGACCATCCCGAACCAGTGAGCCGTAGGGCCCGAACCAGTGAGCCGTAAGGCGAATGGCGGCTTGCGCTCCCCGAAACCCCTTTCTATAGACGCCCGGCCCCGCGGGCCTTTCTGAGGCCCCGCGTATCGGTCGGGGAGTAGCTCAGCCTGGTAGAGCACTGTCTTCGGGAGGCAGGGGCCGGAGGTTCGAATCCTCTCTCCCCGACCA
>Ga0070665_100000979_pt1 | contig 36153 bp, 34 predicted proteins | sample KBSS13metaG_FD_65862 | JGI IMG/M metagenome (GOLD analysis project Ga0070665, IMG submission 65862) | Switchgrass rhizosphere microbial communities from Kellogg Biological Station, Michigan, USA - KBS S1-3 metaG | ecosystem: Host-associated > Plants > Roots > Rhizosphere > Soil ... | reverse complement strand
CACGGGCCCACCCATCCGTCCAACACCGGGCTCAAATGCCGCATCCATCACCTACTCAAAACCTTCTGCGGCTGGAGTGACCGCCAACGCCCCGACGGCAGCATCGAATGGACCTCACCACGCGGACGCACCTACACCACACCACCGGCCGGGGCCCGCTTCTTCCCCCAACTCGCCACACCCACCCAAACGCTGACCCTGCCCAACAGTCCACCACCAAGCCCGAACCGGGCCCTGGCGATGCCCCAACGACACCGCACCCGAACCCAAGACCACCAATACCGCATCGACTACGAACGCGCACAAAACCGCGCCCGCTACGAAGCCGACCCACCACCCTTCTGAGAGGTTGGCGCGTCGAGGAAGGCTTCCTTGATCTCCTTGGGCCCGAACGGCCAGGTGTGCTCGGCCTTGGCGTAGATCAAGAACGCGATGGCGCCGATGGCGATCCAGCACAAGGACAGCCCGATCGACAGCCAGCTGGCGGATACGTAGATGTAGAACCACCCGAGTAGCGCAATGATCGTCGGCACCGGATACAGCCATTGCCGGTATGGGCGAACAAGATTCGGCTGGCGAAGCCGCAGCACGATGATCGCGGCGACCTGAGCCAACGATTGAATGATCACCAGCGTTGCAACAGCGGCGTTGATGATCGTGGTCAGCGTGAACAGCGAGCCGATCATCGTGATCACACCCATCGTGAGCACACCCGCAGTGGGCAGATTCAGTTTCGGGTGCAGATGACCGAACACCGGCAGGAAGACCTTGTCACGGGCGGCTTCGAACGGGACGCGCGAGCCGCCGAGCAATCCGGCGAAAACCGAGCCGATGGCCGCGATCACGATCAGCGCGGTGATCGCTTGCGCGACACCCGATCCCCACGCCTGTTCCAGCACCGTGGACGCTACCGACGTGGCGCTCTTCAACTCGTCCAGAGGCACTGAACCGAGCACACCGATCTGCAGCAGGAAGTACAGACTCATGATGCCGAGGATCGAGAACACGATGGAGCGTGGAATGTTGCGGCCGGGGTCGCGGATCTCGGCACCGAGGTAGGCCGTCGTGTTGTAACCGAGGTAGTCGTATATCGCGATGATCAAGCCGGCACCTAGTCCTGCCCAGAACGTGCCATGGCTGCCGAACGCGCCCGGCGTGAACGCGAACGCTTGCGCGCCGCTGAAGTGGCTGAACGCCGCGACGATGGTGCTGAGCACCGCGATCAGCATGACAACGAACAGTCCCGTCGTGAGCTTGCCGATCTGCCCGATCTTGCGGAACAACGCCACCATGATCAGCAGCGTGATGCCGACTCCGATGACCTTGCCCAGCGCGGTGTTCCCGGACGCATCCGTCACGCCGGGTATCAGGTAGCCCAGATACTGGACCAACCCGATGATGCCCGTTGACATGATCAGCGGAATGAAAAGCACTGCGCTCCAGACGAATAGGAACGGCATCAGCCGTCCGGTCCGGTACTGAAACGCCTCGCGCAGGTAGATGTAGGTACCGCCGGCACCGGGCATGGCGGCGCCGAGTTCGGCCCAGATGAGGCCGTCGGCCAGCGCCACGATGGCCCCGATGATCCAGCCGAACATCGCCTCCGGACCGCCGATGGTCGCGACCATCGCCGGGATCGTGACGAACGGACCGATGCCGCACATCTGCGTCATGTTGATGGCCGTGGCCTGCAACGACCCGATCTTGCGTTCGAGCGCCGGTTGACCGGACACGGCCACGGAGTCGAGGGATGGGGAACTCACGAGATCCTCCTAAACACTTTGTTAGGAAAGTTTCTTAACATACTATCGGCGGGTCTGGAAGAGTTGGTTTGTAAATTCCCTGCGACTGGAACGGAGACGGTCACGGTGGTGGGTCAAGCCGCGCCGCAGGCGGGCACGCCGGCGAGCATGCGGGCACTGAACCAGCGATTGGTGCTGGAGCGACTCCGGGGGCATGGCGAAGCAACCCGTCCTCAGATCGCCAACGACACCGGCCTTTCGAAACCGACAGTCGGTCAGGCACTGCTGGATCTGGAGCAGCACGGCCTGGTGCGCGCGATCGGACGAAGCGCATCGGGTCCCGGCCGCGCCGCGGTCATCTATCAAACCGCCCCTGACGCCGGGCATATCGTCGGTGTCGACATCGGGCGCCGCGTGATCCGCGTCGCGGTCGCCGACCTCGACGGCACGGTCGTCGCCAGGGTCGATCAGCCGAACCAGAGCCGCTCTGGCGCTATGTTGCAGCGCACCGCGTGCGAATCGGTCGAGCGCGCGATCGCCGACGCCGGCGTGAAACCCGACGGCATCGTCGTGACTGTGGTCGGCACACCGGGCATTCCCGACGTCAGCGCTGGAACCGTGCACCGGTCGCCCAATCTGCCCGGTTGGGAACGCCGCGGACTCCTCGGCCAGTTGGTAGACGCGCTCGGCGCGGCGGGCTCCGAAGTGATCGTGGAAAACGACGCGAATCTCTGCGTGGTCGGCGAGCACGCGCGCGGCGCAGCGCAGGGCGTCGACGTCGTCGCGTGTCTGACGGTCGGCACCGGCATCGGAATGGGCCTCCTGCTCAACGGAAAACTCTTCCGCGGCGCGCACGGCGCCGCAGGCGAGATCGCGGATCTGCCGTTCGACCGGGTGCCCGCCGGGGTGGCGCAACACCGACCGGGACCAGTGGAGACCGCGGCCGCGGCAGAGGCGGTGGTTTCGGCCGCCAACGAGGCCGGCTTGAAGCAGGTGCGCTCTGCGAAGGCGGTCTTCGACTTGGCTCGCAAGGGCGATCAGCTGGCCATGCAAGTCGTCGCCGAGGAAGCCGCCAAACTCGCCCACGTGGTTTCGATCGTCACCGCCGTCCTCGACCCCGGTCTTGTCGTGCTGGCGGGCGGCATCGGACGCAATGCCGACCTGCTGGCCGAGCCGATGCACCGCGAATTGGCCCAGAAGATCCCTGTCGTCCCCGACATCGTCGGAGGCCATCTCGGCGCGGATGCCGTCCTCGTCGGCGCGATCGCGTCGGCGAAGAACACCGCGTGGGACCTGGTCTTCGATCGTCGGGTGCGCAGAACCGCGAGTGGGGAATAGCCAATGGAAGTTGTCATCAGGAACCACGAACATCAGTGCGGCGCAACCGCAGCCGACATCGTCGCCGACGCCATTACGTCGGGTGCTGCCACGCTGGGGCTGGCCACCGGCTCATCGCCGCTGTCGGTCTACCGCGAGTTGATCCGCAGGCATCGCAAGGAGGGCCTCAGTTTCGCTGGCGCACAGGCATTTCTGCTCGACGAGTACGTCGGCTTGCCGCCCAGCCACCCGCAGTCATACGCACATGTCATCCGCACCGAGTTCACCGACCATATCGACATCGACTCCGAGCGGGTGCACAGCCCCAACGGCGTCGCAAACGATATCTTCGCCGCCGCAGAGGAATACGACGCGCTGATTCGCGACTCCGGCCCGGTCGACGTTCAACTGCTCGGCATCGGCGGCAACGGCCACATCGGATTCAACGAGCCTGGATCGTCGTTGCGCTCGCGCACCCGGGTCAAGACGCTGACCGAGCAGACACGGCGCGACAACGCCCGATTCTTCGCCGGCATCGACGAGGTACCCCGGCATGTCATCACTCAAGGTCTCGGAACCATCTGCGACGCGCGCCATCTTGTGCTGATCGCGACCGGCGGCCACAAGGCTGAGGCCATTGCCGCGGCCGTCGAAGGCCCGTTGACCGCGAGTTGCCCAGCATCGGTGCTGCAGCTTCATCCACACGTCACGGTCGTGGTCGACGAGGCCGCCGCCGGTCAGCTCAAGAACGCAGACTTCTACCGGTATGCACTGAAATACAAACCGCCCCAACAGAAGTACTGAGTCGTTCAGTCCAGGAAGCCGTGCAGCAGCGCGGCCGAACCCGCGACGTGTGCACGCATCGCCGCGGCCGCACCGTCACCGTCGGCGGCCAGTATCGCGACGACGATCGCCTCGTGCTGTTCGTCGGAGTGCGCGATATTGCGGGGCAACAACGGAATCTGGTCAAGCAGTCCGTTCAGTCGCATCCGGTTCTCGGCAACCAGCGGCACCAACGACGGCGAGCCTGCCGCCTCCGCGATCGCCAGGTGCAGCCGCGAATCCAGCCGACGGTAGTCGTCGGGCGGTGCACCGCGGACATCGGTCATCCGCGACCACAACACTTCCCGATCCGCCGCGGTCAGCGTGCGGCTCGCGGCCATCCGCGCCGCCCCGACCTCGAGAATTTCACGCAGGCGCAGCGCGTCGTCGATTTCGTCGCGGGTGACGCGCGGGGTTTCGGTGTGCCGAGGCAACTCGTCGGCCAGGAATGTGCCGCCGTACCGCCCGCGGCGCGAAACCAGGTAGCCCGCGTCAGCCAATGACTTGATGGCTTCCCGGACCGTGTCACGGCTTACCCCCAGCCGCGACGCCAATTGACGTTCGGGCGGAAGGGATTCGCCCGGTTGCAGCACACCGAGCCTGATGGTCTGCAGCAGCCGTTCGACGGTGTCCTCGAAGGGGTTCCCGGGCCGCACCGGGCGCAGCAATGCCTCACTGGCCAATGGGACGTCCGGGTCGGCAGACATTAGATCGGCGTGACGTAGTGGCCGCTGATGCCACCGTCGACCAGGAAGGTGGCCCCGGTGATGAACGACGAGTCGTCGCTGGCCAAGAACGCCACCGCGGCCGCCAGTTCCTCCGGCTCGGCGAACCGGCCCATCGGCACGTGCACGAGGCGACGCGCCGCCCGCTCCGGGTCCTTGGCGAACAGCTCCTGCAGCAGCGGGGTGTTCACCGGTCCCGGGCACAGCGCGTTGACCCGGATCCCGCTGCGTGCGTACTGAATTCCGAGCTCGCGCGACATCGCCAGCACCCCGCCCTTGGACGCGGTGTAGGAGATCTGCGAGGTCGCCGACCCCATCACCGCGACGAACGAGGCGGTGTTGATGATCGAGCCTTTTTTGGCGGGCACCATGTGGCGCAGCGCCGCCCGGCAGGACAGGTACACCGACTTGAGGTTGATGTCCTGCACCTTCTGCCAGGCCGGCAACTCGGTGGTCTCGATGACGTCGTCGTCGGGCGGCGAGATGCCCGCGTTGTTGAACGCGATGTCGACCGAGCCGTACGTGTCGGCCGCAGTGTCGAACAGGTTGTCGACGGCAGCCTCGTCCGAGACATCAACGGGGACAAACAATCCGTCGAGTTCGTCGGCCGCGGCCTTGCCGGCCGTCGGGTCGATGTCACCGACCACGATTAGCGCGCCCTCGGCGTGCATGCGCCGGCCGGTGGCAAGTCCGATGCCTCCGGCCCCGCCGGTGATCACCGCTACCTTGCCGGCCAGTCGTTGGGTCAAGTCCATCAGGCATCTCCGATCGCGTAAAAGACGTTCTTGGTTTCGGTAAACGACAGCGGCGCGTCGGGGCCGAGTTCGCGACCCAATCCGGACTGCTTGAACCCGCCGAACGGCGTGTTGTAGCGCACCGACGAATGCGAATTCACCGACAGATTGCCGGATTCCACGGCGCGCGACACCCGCAGCGCCCGCGACAGGTTGTCGGTCCAGATCGATCCCGACAGGCCATAGGGCGTGTCATTGGCAAGCGCGATCGCGTCGGCCTCGTCCTCGAACGGCAGCACCGTCACCACCGGGCCGAAGATCTCCTCGGTGACGGTGCGGTCGGTGCGCGACGGCGTCAACACGGTTGGCGGGAACCAGTAACCCGGGCCCGACGGCGCATCGCCGCGGAACGCAACCGGCGCGTCGTCGGGCACATAGGACGCCACGGTGTTCCAATGCGGCTTCGACACCAGCGGACCCATCTCGGTCTTCTTGTTCTTCGGGTCACCGACGACCACGCCCTTCACAGCAGGCTCGAGCAGTTCCATGAACCGGTCGTAGACACTGCGCTGCACCAGGATTCGGGACCGCGCGCAGCAATCCTGCCCGGCGTTGTCGAACACACCGTACGGCGCGGTCGCCGCGGCCTTCTCCAGATCACAGTCGTCGAACACGACGTTGGCGCTCTTACCGCCCAGTTCCAGCGTGACCCGCTTGACCTGGGCGGCGGCACCGGCCATCACCCTGGTGCCGACCTCGGTCGACCCGGTGAACACGATCTTGCGCACGTCGGGGTGGCTGACGAAGCGCTCTCCCACCACCGAACCCTTGCCTGGCAACACCTGGAACAGGTCGGCAGGCAGACCCGCTTCGACAGCGAGCTCGCCGAGCCGGATCGTGGTCAGCGGCGTCCACTCCGCCGGCTTGACCAAGACCGCGTTCCCAGCGGCAAGCGCGGGCGCGAACCCCCACGATGCGATCGTCATCGGGAAGTTCCACGGCGTGATGACGCCGACGACGCCCAGCGGCTCGTTGAATGTGACGTCGAGCCCGCCCGCTACCGGAATCTGTTTGCCGGACAACCGCTCCGGAGTTGCCGAATAGTACTGCAACACATCGCGGACGTGGCCGGCCTCCCACTCAGCGTTGGTGATCGGGTGCCCCGAGTTGGCGACCTCCAGCTGCGCGAGCTCGTCGACGTGCGCGTCGACCGTGGCCGCGAACGCCCGCAGCGCGACCGCCCGCTCGGCAGGGGCCAGCCGCGCCCAATCGCGTTGTGCCGCCTTGGCGCGGGCCACCGCGTCGTCGACCCCCGCCTCGTCGGTCTGCTCGACAGTGCGCAGCACCTCTTCGGTGGCGGGGTTGATCAGTTCTGATGCGCTCACGCTCTTGCCTTCCCCCGAGTCGTCCCCTGCCCTGCGGGCGTGGGCCCATCGCTCCTGCCCCAGCGGGCCTCCTTCGCATATGCTGCCGCGGCCTCGACAACCGCGGCGAACAGCCGCAGATCATCCAGCCGCTCCTCGGGATGCCACTGGACCGCCAATACAAAGTTCTCGCGAGGGATTTCGACTGCCTCGATCACGCCGTCCGAATCCTGGGCCGACACGATCAGGCCGTCGCCCAGCTTGTCGATGGCCTGGTGGTGATAGCACTGCGCATCCGACGATTCGCCGATCAGCGACGCCAGCCGTGTTCCCGGCACGGTGCGCACCGCCGAAGTGGCGAACACGGCATTGCCCTGCTGGTGGTGCGTGTGGCCGATGACATCGGGCAGATGTTGGTGCAGCGTCCCGCCCAGCGCGACGTTGATCACCTGGGCCCCGCGGCAGATTCCCAACACAGGCATGCCCCGCCGGATCGCCTCGCCGACCAATGCAAACTCCAGAACGTCCCGCATGCGGTTATCGGCCACCGCCTCATCGGTGGCCGGATGTGGTTGCTGCCCATAGCTTTCCGGACCCACATCTCGGCCGCCGGTGACGATCAGCCCGTCCAGTCCATCGAGGATCCGCGATGCGATCTCGCCGTCGACCGGCTGCGGCGGAAGCAACGCCGCGATGCCGCCTGCCAGGTTGACCCCTTCGATGTAGATCGCGGGCAGAAAGCTGGCCCGCACGTCCCACACCCCGGTCTGGGCCTGCTGGAGGTAAGTCGTCAACCCAAGAACGGGTCTAGAGCCGCTCAAAGCCACGCACCCTTTCCCAATCCGTCACCGCCCCGTTGAACGCGTTCAGCTCGATCCGTGCGTTGTTCAGGTAGTGCTCGACCACGTCGTCGCCGAAGGCCTCGCGGGCCACCTCAGACTTGCCGAACAACGCCGCCGCTTCGGCCAGTGTGGTCGGCAGCCGCTCCGCGCCTGACGTATAGGCGTTGCCCTCCAACGCTTCCGGCAGGTCGAGTTCGCGCTCGATGCCATACAGCCCGCCCGCGATCAGCGCCGACACGGCGAGGTACTGATTGACGTCGCCGCCAGGCGCCCTGTTCTCCATCCGCATGCCGTGGCCGTGGCCGACGACCCGCAGCGCACAGGTCCGGTTGTCCAGGCCCCACGCGATCGCGGTCGGCGCGAAGCTGCCCTCCACGAATCGCTTGTAGGAGTTGATGTTCGGTGCGTAGAACAACGTCAGTTCGCGCATCGTCGCCAGCTGTCCGGCGATGAAGCTGCGGAACATCGGCGACATGCCGAGATCGTCATCGGAGTCGGCGAACACCGCAGCGCCGTCGTCGCCACGCAGCGAAATGTGGATGTGGCAGCTGTTGCCTTCACGCTCATCGAATTTGGCCATGAAGGTCAGGCTCTTGCCGTGCTGATCGGCGATCTCCTTGGCGCCGTTCTTGTAGATCGTGTGGTTGTCGCACGTGACGCGCGCGTGGTCGTAGCGGAATGCGATCTCCTGCTGGCCGTAATTGCACTCGCCCTTGACGCCTTCGCAATACATGCCCGCGCCGTCCATTCCCACCCGGATGTCGCGCAGCAGCGGCTCCATCCGGGTCGATGCGAGCATCGCGTAGTCGACGTTGTAATCGGTGGCCGGGGTCAGACCGCGGTAGCCCTTCGCCCAGGCCTCGCGGAAACCGTCGTCGAACACGATGAATTCCAGCTCGGTGCCGACGTAGGGCACCAGCCCCCGCTCGGCGAGCCGGTCGATCTGGCGATTGAGAATGCTGCGCGGCGCCTGCGTGACGGGATTGCCGTCGGTCCAGGACAGGTCGGCCATCACCATCGCGGTGCCGGGCAGCCACGGCAGCAGCCGCAGAGTGGTGAAATCGGGCGTCATCACCATGTCGCCGTAGCCGGTCTCCCAGCTCGAGATCGCATAGCCGTCAACCGTGTTCATGTCGACGTCGACGGCGAGCAGATAGTTACAACACTCGGCGCCGTGGGCGGCAACGTCCTCGACGAACAACCGGGCCGACACCCGCTTGCCGGTCAGCCGGCCCTGCATGTCGCAGAAGGCGACGATGACGGTGTCGATGTCGCCTGCGGCCACCAGCGACTCGAGCTCGGATTGCGACAGCATGCCAGTCATGACCAGAAGTCAACCATTAGAAACCGCATCCCGCCTGCCTGACCTTGGACATTTACCGAATTCTCACCCTAAAGGTAGGGCATCAGACCATTAGAACTCAATAATGCTGCTCAGATCGTCGTCGACGACGAGGCGGCGCGCACCGTGTTGGCCCTCCGGTTGATCCGGACGTCGAAGGCTTCCGACACATGCCACTCCCGCGACAGCATGACCGGAGTGCCGTCGCGGCCGTAATCGACCTCCTCGATGTACAGCAGCGGTCTGCCCCGCCGCACACCGAGCACCTTCGCGGTCTGGCCGGTGCTTGCGACTGCGCGAAGCGTCGCGGTGGCGTGGTCCGCGGCGTGCCCGCAGGAACTCAGCAGCGCGAACAGCGACGGGTCCAGGTTCTGCAGATCGAGCTCGGTGCGCAGCAGCCGCGCCGGGATGCGATCGAGCGAGTAGATCACGGGCTGCTCGTCGGCGGTACGGACCCGTTCGACCGCCAATACGGTGTCCCCCGGTTTGAGTTGAAGCGGCGCATCATCCGGACCACACGGCTCGAAGGCTGCTTGCAGGATGCGCATGCCGGCGCGGGCACCGGCCGTCTCGATCATCGCCAAGTAGCTCAGCGTCGCGTCGAGTCCGTGCGGCATGCGCTGTCGCTCGGTGACGTAGCTCCCCGATCCACGACGACGGCTGACGTATCCGGCCTCGACCAGTCCGCGCACCGCTTCTCGCACCGTCGCACGAGATACGTTGAAACGCTTGGCGAGTTCGCCCTCGCTCGGCAACTTGGCTCCCGGCTGCAACTGCGAACTGGAGATCTCCTCCAGCAACTCGTCACGCAGCCGGTCGGCGAGCAGAGTACGGCCGGACACGCTACAAAGCCTACGTCCGGCCCTCGCGTGCGGCGCCGGCGGTCGTCGCCTCCATGACGCAGCGAACCTGGTCCGCTACCGACGGCGCACCGGGCAACAACCCATCGAAGATGGCGCTGCCGATGGTGAAGCCCCACGCCCCCGCATCACTGACCGCGAGCACCCGGTCGATACTCGCGATCGATCCCGCGACGATCACCGGCCCACTCGAGCGCCGCACCACTTCACGGATCAGCTCCTCGTGATCGGCGCTCGGATGGCGATACGCCAGCAGGTCGAGCCCGCTGACGTGGTCAAGCGCGGTAAGCCTTTCGGCATCGCCTGCGATTTCGTCGATGCTGCCGAGTAGAACGCTCGGATGGTCGACGACCTTGCCAGGGAACGGGCAGTAGCGCACCCCATCCGGGAGCAGACCCGCGGCGTCTGACGCGTGGGTGCCGCCGAGTACCCAGTCCACGCCCGCCGCGGCCGCCGCGTTCAGCGATGCCAGCTCGTCTTCCTTGCTGGTCGACACCACCTCCAACATCACCTCGAAGCCGGTGTCGTGGGCCAGCGCCGTCAGCTCCCGCTGCCGTGCCGCATCCGCGCCGACGTCCTTGAAGCCGATGTAGCGCAGCCCGGTGTCGGCCAACTGCGGCACCACCTCGGCGGCGTTTTCGATGGTCCGGTCACCGTGGGTGAGCATGAACACGAATTCAGACACGGCAGCGCTCCTATTCCATTGCTTTCGCGGCGTCGGCCACGATCGACCGCGCCGTCTCGTCCGACCACACGCCGAGCACGTCGGCGAGGTCCGCGATCGAAATCCGTTCCCGCAACAGGTGGGAATTCCGCAGCGCCCAGAACAACAGGTCGTCGTCGTAGCCGGCACCCAGGTCTTCCGCCCGGGTGGGCAGGCCGCTCGCCTGGCTGATCTCGTCGAACTGTTCCGGTGTGGACAGTCGCAGCGACCGCGCAAAGGCATCCCAGTCCGAAACCACCGTCTCGAGCTCGGATTGATTCGCCAGCAGCCAGTCTCGCTTGGCCGAATACGCCGTCCAGCACTCTTCGGCCGTCTGCGGGTCGAATTCGGCGAACGCGCGAGTCACAGCGTCACGGCTCGTCGCTTCGTCGGGTATGTGCACCTTCGCATCACCAGACCGGATCGTGGCATCGACGAGTTGCCAGACCCGAACGGCCAGCCGGGTCGCGACCGTGACCTGCATGCCGTGCGCTGCGGCGGGGCGGCCCTGACGGCTGCGCGCCATCTCCATCAAATGCGAGACCGCGTGCTCGGTACCCGAGGCCGGCGCCGTCGAACCGACGATCCCCATCGACAATCCGCTTGCCGCCAACAGTCGGGCCAGATCGGCGATTCCGCCGGGCTCGGCGTCACGCGCGGCCCTGGCAAGCCTCGGCAGCACCGGGTTGGCGGCGAGGATGTCGTCGACGACCGCTGCGTTGTACGGCGGCCCGTGGCCGAGCCGGGCGGCCAGCCGCCACTCGGCGACGGCGTTGGGGACCGTCGAAAGATCGCCGACCCCAGCGAGATTCAATTGCCATGGCGCCGAGGCGAGGATGTCGGTGTCGGCGACCAGCACGTCGGGCCACCTCGACTGCACGGTGCGCTTCGCGCCTGCGATGACGAGCACACTGCGGTCGGCGATGAAACCGTTGATGCTGCACGCAGTTTGGACGGCGACGTGACGGTTGCCGGTGCGCTGCGCGGTGACCTTCGCGATGTCGGTGAGCGTGCCGGACCCGACCGAGATCAGAAGCCTGTGCTCCCCCACTTCGGCGACGGCCTGCTCGACGGTTTCCTCGTCGGCCCTGACCGTTCCCGCGCCGAGTTGGACCACCCGGCAGCCGAGACGGCCTGCGAGCCGCTCCACCACGGGCCCTGCGGGGGTGCGATACGGTGCGCCGTCGCTGAGGATCAGCGGGTCCCTTCCGATGAATCTCTCGACGCTGTCGGCGATTGCGCCGTCCAACACCGACGCGCCGATCCGGACATCGACATTGGGCAGCCCGTCGTGGCCGTCGGCGCGCAGCGTCGACAACAGCGAAGCCGGATCGGGGACGGTGATCATGTTGGCCGAGCCAATGAACGAGGCTGCGCCAACGCCGATTCCACGGCATCGAAGGCAGCGAGGTAGCGGCGGTAGGCGTCCGCGTAGGTCTTGGTGGCCTCCGGCTCGGGCTCGATCGCGGCCGGAGCGAGCCGGACCGCGACCGATGCTTCGGCGAAGTCAGCGAAGAAGCCGCTGCCGACGCCTGCGACCATCGCGGCGCCAACCGCGGTGGCCTCCTCGGTGAGCACCCGTCGCACCGGTCGCCCGAGCACACTGGCCTTGATCAGCGCCCACAGGTTGTCGCGGGCGCCACCGCCGACGATCCGCACCTCGCCGCGACCGAGACCCAGCGCGTCGAGGCGTTCGACGATGTCGCGCAACGCAAATGCGCAGCCTTCCAGTACTGCGCGGGCGACGTGAGCCGGGGTGTGGTTCATCGCCAGGCCGAGCAGCGCCCCGCGCATCTGGTCGTTCCACCGCGGTGCCGTCGCCCCCGACAGTGCGGGCAGAAACAACACGCCTTCACTGGCGGGCGGCGCCTTGCACGCCAACGGAAACACCTCGGCCTGCGGCATGCCGAGCACGCCGGCAAGCCAGAGTGTGCTTCCGCCGCTGACGAATCCGGGATTCTCGATCAGCCATGCGCCCGGCACCGCATGGCCGTGCGTCTCGACCAGACCGAGCGGGTCGCGCACCGGCGCCGCCGAAACCGTCGTCACCGGTTCGGCGGTGCCGGTGACGTCGACGACGACGCCGGCCTCGATCGCGCCTGCACCCACCGATGCGGCGTGCTCGTCGCCGGTGCCGACGACGACCACGCATTCCGCGGGCAGGCCGAACGCTGCGGCGATGCCGGGCTGTAGTGTGCCGACCACGTCGGTGGAGCGACGCACCGGGGCGAACATCGACGGATCCAGATCGGCTGCGGTGCAGAGCGATTGGTCGAAGCAGCCGCGGGTGACGTCGTACACCATCGTGGACGACGCGTTCGCGGCGTCCTGGGCGTGAGAACCGGTCAGACGATGCAGCAGATACGACCCGACGGGCGCCAGCGTCGTAGTGCGCTGCCAGACCGCAGGTTCGTGGTCGCGGATCCACATCATCTTCGGTGCGCTGTGCGAGGCGTCGGCCACCAGGCCCGTCCGCTCGGCCAGCGCCTCCTCCCCGACCGCAGCGACCAACCGGTCACACTCCTCGGTCGCGCGTTTGTCCAGCCAGATGATCGCCGACCGCAGCGGCTCGCCGTTGACATCGCAGGCGACGATGCCGTCCACCTGGCTGCCCAGACCCATCGCCACCACCCGGGACGGATCGACGCCGTCCATTGCCGTCCGGACGGCCTTTTGCAGTGCGGTGCAATAACTCTGAGGATCCTGCTCCGCCCAACCGTCGTGCAGGTGGGTCATGCTCAGCGCCGCCGACCCGGTGGAGACGACGTCGCCTGCCTCGTCGACGAGGACGACTTTGATGCTCTGCGAGCCGACGTCGACTCCCAGCACTAAAGACACGGCTGTCCCTCAGCTCACGGCGAGCGGGTCGGCGTCTCGTCGGCCGCGATCTGGGTCGCGGACATCGCGCCGTAGCCCTCCTTTTCCAGGTTCACGCCGTACTGCCCATGTGAAAGCGCGAACTCCTCTTCAGGTGAGAGCACCAGCTTGTGCCGGCCCACGATCGCGAAGTACAGCAGACCGATCACGAAATAGATCAGTGTTCCGACGACACCGGGCCGATAGTCCGCATTGAAGAACAACGAGATCAGCGCGACGAGCGCGATGAAAGCGGCGACGGCCGCACCCCCGACGCCCCACGGACTGCGGTATGGCCGTTCGATGTTCGGCAGCTTGCGCCGCAGCATGATGAACGCCATACACTGCATGAAGTAGGAGATCACCGCACCGAAGACGGCCATGTACAGAAGTGCACCGACGATCTTTCCCGCGAGGGCATTCTGGCTCTGGCCGAGCAGATACATCAGCCACACGAGCAGGAACCCGACTACCGCACCCGCGATCAGCGCGACGTATGGCGTGTGTCGCTTGGGGTGAGTGATCGAAAGGACCTGTGGGAAATAGCCTGCGCGCGAAAGCGAATAGGTGTTGCGCCCGTAGGCGTAGATGATCGTGAAGAAGCTCGCGATCAACCCGATCAGCCCGATCGTGGCGAGAATCGCGGCCCCGGTGCCCTCGCCGAAGACCGCTTTGAACCCGTCGAACAACGGGGTCGCCGACGTGCCGATGCTGGCTGCGCCACCCCCGACACCGGTATTCAGGAACAGGGTCAGCACGGCGAACAGCACCAGCGTGTTGAGACCCCAGATCGTGGCACGCGGGATGTCGCGCTTCGGATCGTGCGACTCCTCGGCGGCCAGTGGCAGTTCCTCGATCGCCAGGTAGAACCAGATCGCGAACGGCAACGCCGGGAAGATGCCCCAAAGTCCCTTGGGCAGGAAGCTGTTTCCGCCCTCATCCGGGGGGATGTTGGTGAGCAGACCGAAGTCGAACTTGCCCGAGAAGAGCACTGCGAGGAAGAAGAACCCGAGGATTCCGAGCGCCAGCAATGTGATCACCACCGTGAACCGCATCGTGATCTCGATGCCCATGATGTTGATGCCGACGAAGATGATGTAGAAGACCGCCGCCCACAGCACCGGGCTGTTCCACCACCCGTCGGCACCGGCCAGCTCGAAAACGATGTCGTGGGACAGGAAGCCCATGGCACTGACGACCACTGCCGGTGTGATCACGTATTCCATGTTCTCGGCCAGGCCTGTGACGAAGCCGCCCCACGGCCCCATCGCCGACCGTGAGAAGGAGTAGGCACCACCCGTATGTGGCAAGGCGGGTGACATCTCGGCGATGCTGTAACACAGGCCGTAGTACATGACCGTGATGATGACGCCCGCGATCAGCAGGCCGCCGAATCCGCCGGCGTCCAGACCGACGTTCCAGCCGTAGAAATCTCCGGAGATGACGGCCCCGACACCGAGCGCCCACAGCGACCAGAACGCGGCGTGACGGCGCAGCTTGCGCCGTTCGAAGTAACCGTGTTCCGCGTCCCGATAGGTGACCGATCCGACTGCCCGCTTGTTATCCGCCATGGCGGCCTCCTCGGCAATTTGGCGAAGTTGTCAGACAACTTGGACAATAATGAGGGCGAATGCGCACGTCAATATCGAGACGGAGACAGTTCGGAAACACCCGAAAAGCCAGCTAGCCGCCCCGCCGGTCCTCCCGCGGGGAAGTTTTACGCGGCCGTCATCTCCAAAGGTAGGACGCCAGACCAATAGCGGCCTATTGTCCGTAGGGAACTGCGCTGTCCCCATCGGTGAAGGAGAACCGTCGTGCCAGAGGGCCATGAGCATTTGACTGAAGACGAGCAGCATCTCGCCAAGCTCGGCTACGTGCAGGAGTTGTCGCGGTCCTGGTCGGGCTTCTCCAACTTCGCGATCTCGTTCTCGATCATCTCGATCCTGGCGGGCTGCTTCACCTCGTTCGGCCTTGGCTGGAACAACGGCGGCCCCGCGGCGATCGCCTGGGGTTGGCCGCTCATTTCGGCCTTCATCCTGATCATCGGCCTGTGTATGTCCGAGCTCGTGTCTGCGTATCCGACGTCGGGCGGAATCTATTGGTGGGCAAGCAAACTCGGCGGAGTCAAGGCCGGGTTCTACACGGGCTGGCTGAATCTGATCGGGCTGATCGCGATCTTGGCGTCGGTGGCCTACGGCTGCGCGACGTTCCTGGATCTGACGCTGGGCACCTTCAGCGAGTCTTGGCTCGCGGGCTACAGCCTGACTCGGACGTTCGTCATCTTCCTGATCATCCTGGCCATCGCGGCCACGATCAACATCTTCTCCAGCCACTTGCTGGCGGTCATCAACAACATCTCGGTGTGGTGGCATGTCGCAGGCGCGGCGGCGGTGATCGTGATCCTGTGGCTGATCCCCGCTCAGCACGCCAGCTTCGGTGATGTGTTCGCGAAGACGGTCAACAACAGCGGCATCTTCGGCGGTTCGACATCCGGGTTCGGCTTCCTGCTGTTCGTGCTGCCCATCTCTGCGATCCTCACGCAGTACACGATCACCGGCTACGACGCGTCGGCCCACCTGTCCGAGGAGACCAAGAGCGCAGCCAACGCTGCCGCGAAAGGGATCTGGCAGTCAATCTTCTATTCGGCGATCGGCGGCTGGGTCCTGCTTCTGACATTCCTTTTCGCAGTGCAGGATCCGGATGCGGTATCCGCCAATGGCGGCGCGGTGGCCACGATATTCAGCCAGGCGATGGGCTCGAATTGGGTAACGACCGTACTGTTCATCTCCACGGCCGGTCAGTTCTTCTGCACCGTGGCGTGCCAGACCAGCGCATCGCGCATGCTGTTCGCGTTCAGCCGAGATCGTGCCGTGCCCGGCCACCAACTGTGGTCGAAGTTGAGCGCGAAACGAGTGCCTTCGAACGCCGTCATCATCACGGCGATCATCGCCGCGATCATCACACTGCCCGCGATCGTGGTGGTCAAGATTCCGATCAACGGCCAGGAGGTGCCCTCCCCCGTCGCGTTCTTTGCAGTTGTCTCGATCGGCGTCGTCGGTCTCTACCTCTGCTTCGCCGTGCCGATCTACTACCGCTGGAAGGCAGGCGACTCATTCCAGCAGGGCAGTTGGAACCTGGGGCGGCACTGGAAGTGGATGGCGCCCGTCGCCATCATCGAGATTCTCATCACGTCCATCGTCGCCATGTTCCCGACATCGCTGGGCGGCATGCCGTGGGATCCAAGCTTCGATTTGAAGTTCGTCAACTACACCCCGCTGCTGGTCGGCGGCGTGTTGATCCTGCTGTGGATCTACTGGCATGTCTCGGTGAAGAACTGGTTCACCGGGCCGATCAAACAGGTCGACGAGACGGGCGAACAGCTCGAGGGCGTGTCCTAGCCGCGGCGCAGAGGTTTGACAATCCTCGCCAGTGGGTAGGGTCGGCTGAGTGTGCGGAGCCGCTGGCGAGGTGCGTCTGGACGGTCGGACACCCGATGTTGCTGCCGTCTCGGCGATGGCCGAGGCGATGGCGCCACGGGGTCCCGACGCCGCTGGCGTGTGGTCCCAGGGCCGAGTGGCACTCGGCCACCGACGCCTGAAAATCATTGACCTGTCCGAAGCAGGCGCGCAGCCGATGGTCGATTCCGACCTGGGCTTGGCGGTCTGCTGGAACGGCTGCATCTACAACTACAAGCAGTTGCGGCGCGAACTGAGCGAGCAGGGTTACCGGTTCTTCTCACACAGCGACACCGAGGTGTTGCTCAAGGCATACCACCACTGGGGGGATCGGTTCGTCGACCGCCTCTACGGCATGTTCGCGTTCGCGATCGTCGAGCGCGACAGCGGCCGGGTGGTGCTCGGCCGCGACCGCCTTGGCATCAAGCCGCTGTACCTCAGCCAGGATGCCAAGCGCATCCGGTTCGCGTCGTCGCTGCCCGCGCTGCTCGCAGGCGGCGATGTCGACACTCGCATCGACTCGGTAGCGCTGCATCACTACATGACCTTCCACTCGGTCGTCCCCGCGCCTCGCACGATCCTGCGCGGCGTGACGAAGGTGCCGCCCGCGTCACTGGTCGCCATCGAGCCGGACGGCCGGTGCACCACCACGACGTATTGGGCACCCGACTTCACGCGCGCGGACGAGCGCGCCGATTGGTCCGAACGTGACTGGGAGGACGCGGTTCTCGAGGCGTTGCGGGTGGCCGTCGATCGCCGGCTGGTGGCCGACGTGCCCGTGGGATGCCTGCTGTCGGGCGGCGTCGACTCGAGCCTGATCGTCGGCCTGCTCGCCGAGGCCGGCCAGCACGGCCTCGCCACGTTCTCGATCGGTTTCGAGTCCGTGGGCGGGGTCAAGGGCGACGAGTTCCGCTACTCCGACATCATCGCCGAGCGCTTCGGCACCGACCACCATCAGATCCGCATCGGCACCGAGCGGATGCTGCCTGCGCTCGACGGCGCGATCGGCGCCATGAGCGAGCCGATGGTCAGCCACGACTGCGTCGCCTTCTACCTGCTCAGCCAGGAGGTCGCCAAACACGTCAAGGTCGTGCAGTCGGGGCAGGGCGCCGACGAGGTGTTCGCCGGCTACCACTGGTATCCCCCGATGGCCGAAGCCACCTCGGTCGACAGCTCCGTTCGCAAGTACCGCGAGGCGTTCTTCGACCGCGATCCGGCCGGCTATCAGGCGCTCGTCGCACCGGCCTATCTGGTCGACGGTGATCCCAGCGAGCAATTCGTCACCGAGCACTTCGCGAACCCCGGCGCCGCAACTGGTGTGGACCGCGCACTGCGGCTCGACACGACCGTGATGCTGGTGGACGATCCGGTCAAGCGCGTCGACAACATGACCATGGCGTGGGGGCTGGAGGGCAGGGTGCCGTTCCTTGACCACGAGCTGGTCGAGCTGGCCGCCACCTGCCCGCCCGAATTGAAGACCGCGCACGACGGCAAGGGTGTGCTGAAACAGGCTGCGCGCAAGGTGATTCCGGCCGATGTCATCGACCGCCCCAAGGGTTATTTCCCCGTGCCGGCGCTGACCCACCTGGAAGGCCCGTACCTCGACCTCGTCCGTGACGCGCTGTACGCGCCCGCCGCCAAGGAGCGTGGCCTGTTTCGGCCGGAGGCGGTAGACCGGCTGCTCGCCGACCCCAACGGCAGGCTTACCCCGTTGCGGGGCAACGAGCTTTGGCAGATCGCGCTGCTGGAACTGTGGTTGCAGCGCCACGGCATCACCGGTGCCGCGGCATGACGGCGCTGGATCCCGACCATTCCGAGGCGATCACCCTCGGCCTTCACGATGCGTCGCCGCAGCACATGGTCGACGCGATGGCCGACGATGTCGTCCTTGAATTAGGTTGGGGGCGGCTGATTTTCGGCCAGACGTTCGCCGACCCCAACAAGCTTGCCGAGGTGTTGCGGCACGAGGGGCAAGGCAGACGCGACATCTGCATGTACGCTCGCGAACCGCAGGTCCTCGTCGCGCTCGCACCCGCCGAACTGTTCATCGACCCAAGCCACACCTATCGGCTGCGGTTCTCCGACGACGAATTGGGTGGCGCGCCAACTGGGTTCTCGGTGCGCACGTTGCAAGGCATCGAGGACGCCGACGCGATGAACCGCGTGTACCTGCGCTGCGGGATGGTGTCGGCCCCCGTCGATGTCATCTGGGACAACCATCTTCATCGAGATTCGGTCGACTACCTCGCCGCCGTCCGCGACGACGACGGCACCATCGTCGGCACCGTGACAGGCGTCGACCATCTGCGGCTGTTCTCCGATCCGGAGAACGGCTCGAGCTTGTGGACGCTGGCCGTCGACCCCACGTCGAGCCTGCCCGGCGTCGGCGCGGCCTTGACTCGCGCGCTGGCGGCGATCTATCGCGACCGTGGCAGGGCGTACATGGATTTGTCTGTGGCGCATGACAATGCCGCGGCGATCGCGTTGTACGAGAAGCTGGGATTCACGCGCGTCCCGGTGATGGCGGTCAAACGCAAGAACGCGATCAACGAGCCGCTTTTCACTCACCCACCGGAGACCGTCGACGACCTCAACCCGTACGCCCGCATCATCGCCGACGAAGCCATGCGTCGCGGTATCTGGGTGGAGGTGCTCGACGCCGAGGCCGGCGAGATGCGGCTGAGCCACGGCGGGCGCAGCGTCGTCACCCGAGAGTCGTTGTCGGAGTTCACCTCTGCGGTTGCGATGGCCCGGTGCGATGACAAGCGGCTGACGCGGCGCCTGGTCGCCGAGGCCGGAATCGCCGTGCCCAAGGGCCGATTGGCCACCTTCGACGACGAAGACTACGCATTCCTCGACGAGGTCGGCGACGTCGTGGTCAAGCCGACCCGAGGCGAGCAGGGCAAGGGCATCACGGTCGGTGTCGACGGCCGCGACGAACTCGACGCCGCCCTGGCGCGGGCCCGCGAGCAGCATCCAGATGTGCTCATCGAGCAGCGGGCACCCGGTGACGATCTTCGGCTGGTGGTGATCGACCACAAGGTGGTGGCCGCGGCGCTGCGGCGGCCGGCGGAAGTGATCGGCACCGGGCATCACACGGTTCGCGAGTTGATCGAGGCGCAGAGCCGGCGCCGGGCGGCGGCCACCGGTGGCGAATCCCGCATCCCCATCGACGAGATCACCGAAGCGACGGTGGCCGAAGCCGGTTGGTCGTTTTCCGACGTGCTGCCCGAAGGCGTGCGCCTGCGCGTTCGCCGGACGGCGAATCTGCATCAGGGTGGCACTATTCACGACGTCACCGCCGAGGTGAACCCGGAGTTGTGCGCGGTCGCCGTCACCGCGGCCGAGGCGATCGGCATCCCCGTGACCGGCATCGACCTGCTGGTTCCCGACGTCACCGGAGCCGACTACGTGTTCATCGAGGCCAACGAGCGGCCCGGCCTTGCCAACCACGAGCCGCAGCCGACCGCGCAGGCGTTCGTCGACTTCCTGTTCCCGCAGAACCCGGGCCTGCCGCAGGCGTGGACGCCGGATCAGCCGCCGCAGTAACCCTCTACCAGGTGCTGGTGCGCATCACGATCTCGGCGGCCAGCTGTGCGGTCGACTCCTGCGCATTGCGCCTACCGAGCAGGTCGACCAGCCGGAAGTCGCCGTACACGTAGCGCTGGCTGGCCTTGGCGACTGCTCGCGCCGCAGGAGTGCTGACCAGGGCCGTCGTGTTCATTTCGACGGGCGGGCAGTGCTCGTCGCGGATCACGCCGGTGAGGTCGGCGACCCGCGGATGACCGCGGTCGATCACCACCAGCCCGATGAACCGGTCCAGTCGGGTGGCGGCCAATTCCCACGCCAGTTCACCGCCGATGCGGTCGCCGACCAGCAGTGCCCAGCGCACATCGAGCGAGTCGAGGATGCCGACCACGGATTTGGCGGTCAGCCGCGGATCGGGGCCGATCACGACGGTCCGCAGCGAGGCGGTGTGCAGCCGCTGGCATATCGCCTCGTAGGCCGACGGTGCGTGATGCGCTGCGCCGAGCACCACCACGACGGAGCCCTTGTCGGGGCCTGCGACGTCGACAGGCACGGGAATCCCGTCGACGGTCACCATGGTGGGAGGCATTCGGTCACGCTACAGTGACCGACCGCGTTGGTGGGCGGATTTTCCCGGTCTCAACCCGTGCATCAGACGGCCTCGGCACGCTCGGCCTGCTTTGCCGCGATCTCCAGAAACGTCTGTGGCAGCGTGGCTTTGACGGTGATCGAGGGGTTCGGTGTCGCGAACACGATCCCGAAGACGGCCATCCGCCCGACGTTCTCGAATGAGAAATAGGCGCTGTTGCTCTGGTTGCCCAGACGCATCGTCTGCTCGTACACGAGGGCGTCTGGGCGCGAGGTCTTGAGCCGGGTGGTCGTCATCGGGATGCCGGGTGTCGACGGGTCGAAGAACGTCTGGAACCGCGAACAGCGCTCGGCGGTCGCGGCCAACCGGTCGAGGTCCAACCGCGAGGTCAACACTGTCACCACCATCCGGGCGCCGTCGTAGGCCGCCACATACTCGGCCGCGGCGCCAGGACCCCGCTCGGCCGTGTCTGCGATGGCGCGAGTCAGCCCATCCGAGCAGCCTTCGGGGTCGGACAGCATGGCGGGCGGACCGCCCGCGCCGTCGGGCTGGCCGGGCGGCCTGGTGATGCGGTCGTATTGCACGCCCGGCGGGAAGTCCGCCGCGGTCAGCACCACTCGTTCCAGCGTGGCGCCGGGCCACGTCGGCGTGCCCGACACCACGTGTCCGCAGCCGGTGGCCAGCACGACGAGCAGCGCCAGCACTGTTCGTCGCATCATGAACTTCAGGCTACCGACGCTAGCGACAGGTATAACCTCCGTCGACCGGCAGGCAGACCCCGGTGACCATCGACGCGTCGTCACTGAGCAGGAAGCAGATGGGAGCGGCGACCTCGTCTTCGGTGGCCCACCGACCGAGGGGCATCTGCTCGAGGAACCGCGGACCGACGTCCGGCCGTCCCCAGTAAGACGCCGACATCTCGGTCATGACCACCGTCGGGTTGACGCTGTTGACCCGAATGTTGTGCCTGCCGAGTTCCAGTGCGGCCACGCGGGTGATGTTGTCGAGCGCCGCCTTGGACGATCCGTAGGAAATGTGGCCCGACAACGCGACCAGGCTCGCTTGGCTGGACACGTTCACGATCGACCCGCCCCCACCGCGCTCGATCATCCCGGGCGACACGTGCTTGATGACCAACAGGCTCCCCCTGGCGTTGATGCTGATCACCTTGTCGAACACCGCGATGTCGGTGTCTTGGGGCGTCGCGATCTCCCCGCCGAAGCCGCCGCAGTTCACCACGCCCCACAGCTCGAGGCCCGCGACCGCGGACCGGATCTCGTCTTCCGAAGTCAGATCGAACGGAAGAGGCCGGGCGCCCGTCTCATCACACAGCTTTGTCAGCTGCTCGACGTTGCGCCCGCCGGCATACACGGTCGCACCCTGACCGACGAGCCTGCGCACGGTCGCGGCGCCGATCCCACCGCTCGCGCCCGTCACCAGTACTCCGCGACCCGTGAAATCAGCCATACCAATGTCATACCCTGCTTGCTCGTGACCGGGAACGCGCTGCGAGTCGACGGGCTGTTGCTCGACTGCGACGGCGTCCTCGTCGACTCGCACAACGCGGCGGCGGTCGCATGGAACCAATGGGCCCGACGCTGGGCGCCGGGTTTCGACTTTCATCGCGATATCGAACACGGCCGGCGAATTCGCGACGTCGTCGCCGAATTGATAAGCACCCCAAGCGATGTCGCAGCGGCCACCGCTGAGCTGATTCAGCTGGAGGTGGACAACGCCGCCGACGTCGTGCCGATACCGGGCGCACGCGAACTGCTCGCGTCGATTCCAGCGGGGCGCTGGGCCGTGGTCACCTCCGGCGGTCGGGCCATCGCCACCGCACGCATGGCGTCGGCCGGCCTCGCGCCCGCCCAGGTGCTGGTCACGGGCGAAGACGTCGACCGCGGAAAGCCCTTCCCCGATCCCTACCTGCTCGCCGCCGAGCGCCTGGGCCTACCGCCCGAACGCTGTGCGGTGTTCGAGGACGCACCCGCCGGCATCGCAGCCGCGCGCGCCGCCGGTGTCGAAACCATCGTCGGCGTGGGCGCCGCGGCGGCCGCCGAAGATGTCACCGTCACGATTGCCGACCTGCGCGGCGTCCGCTTCGACGGACAGTGCCTGCGGGTGGATCAGCAGCTGGACTTGTAAGCCGCCGCGCCGCCGTCACCGTTCAGGTTCTGCTGCGTGATGATGGTGAAGCCGGTCTGCACCTTCTTCGTGTTCTGGCCGCCGTCCAGAGCGGAGACCGCCTCGTCGACACCGTATTTGCCGATGATTCCGGGCTCCTGGGCGACGAGTGCCTGCACGGTGCCGTCCCGCAGCGCCTGGATCTGGTTCGGGCCCGCATCGAACCCGACGATCTTCACCTGGCCGCTCTTGCCTGCCTGCTTGACGCCGGTCGCCGAGCCCTCGGCGGAGAAGATGTTCGTCGCGAACACACCAATGAGGTCGGGGTCCTTCTGCAACTGCGCGCCGATGAGTTGTGCTGCGGTCGCCGGGTCGTCGTGGCTGTACTGCACGCCGACGTAGGTGAATTTGCCGTCGGCCTTGACCGCGTCTTCGAAGCCCTTCGCCCGTGCATCGGTGGTCGAGATACCGGGATCGACGTTCATGACCATGACCTTGCCGCCCTCGGGGTGCAGTTGCTTGATGGCGTCGAAGGCCGCCTTGCCGCCGCCCTCGTTGTCGCTGGCGATCGACGAGACCGCATAGGACGGGTCCTTGGTCGTGGTGTCGACGAGCACGACTTTGATTCCGGCGGCGGCAGCCTGCTGCAGCGGCTGCTGCATGGCCTGGACATCGGTTGGCGCGACCAGCAGTGCGTCTGGCTTGCCCGCGACGATGGAGTCGAGAATCGGCTTCTGCAGCGTGGGATCGAACTTCTGCGGGCCCTGCGTGTTGAGCGTGACGCCGAGCTTGGCCGCCTCCTCCTGCGCGCCGCACTGCATGGTGATGTAGAACTGATCGCCGACCACCCCCTGCAGCAGTTGGATCTTGTAGTTCTTGCTGGCCTTCGTGGGCGCGGTGACGGTGGTGGCTGCGGCTGCCGAACTTGTGCCCGTCGCGCCGTTCGAGGTTTCGCCGGAGCCGCTCGATTGCGGTTTGGAGGATGTGCAGCTCGTCATTGACAGTGTGAGCACTACCGCGCCGAGAGCACCGGCGACCGACGTTACGCCCTTGCGGTTCAATGGTTTTCCTTTCATTTGGATCAGTTGGATCGTTTGCGCTTGAAGAGCCCTCGCGATTTCGCGCTGCGCATCGCGGCGGCGCGGCGCGTCTGGTCGACGTAGACGGCCGCGATCAACACCGACCCCACCGCAACGCCCTGCCAGAACGGTTGGACACCGATGATCACGAAACCGGATTGCAGCACGGCGGGGATGAAAAGGCCGACGACCGTGCCGAAGATCGTGCCGAAGCCGCCGAAGATCGAGGTGCCGCCGATGACCACGGCCGCAATGACATTGAGGTTCGTCAACGACTGGCCGGCGATCGTGGTGGTGCCGTACTGCGCGAGCGACAGCAGCGCGCCAAGTCCGGCGAGAGTTCCCGCCAGGGCATACACGGCGACCAGGTGGCGCGTCACCTTGATGCCGGTGCGGCGCGCGGCCTCCTCGTTGCTTCCGATGGCATACGTATAGCGACCAAACCTCGTTTTGTGTAACAGCACCGCGCCGGCGATGATCACCACCAGCGCGACGAACGGCAGGCCCGGGATGCCCAATACCTTTGTGTAGGCGCTGAAGTCGGTCAGTTCGGTTGGCACCGAACGGATATCGATGCCGCCGGTGAGAACCTGCGCGAGACCCAGCGCAACCGACAACGTCCCGAGCGTGACGATCAATGCGGGCACCTTGGCCAAGGCGACAAGCACGCCGTTGACGACGCCCCATGCCATGCCCGACAGAATCGCAGCGACGATCCCGGCCGCCGCGACACCAATTCCACTGCCGCCCATCGCTTCCATCACCTTGGCTGCGACCACGGACGAGAACACCAGCACGGAGCCGACTGACAGGTCGATGCCCGAGGTGATGATGACGAACGTCATCCCGACCCCAAGCACCGCCCAGACAGCGACGTTTTGTGAGATGAGCGAGAAGTTGCCCGCGGACAGGAAACGGTCACCGGCGATGATGGTGAAGAAGACACAGATGACGATCAGCACGCCGAGGATCCAGAACGCCTGAAGTCCGACAACGCGTTTCAACAGCGACTGGGTACCGTCGAACCCGTCCTGCCCGTCTGCGACGACGGCCTGCTGATCGGCTAGCGCGCTCACGCCGCGCCTTCCTTCGTGTCGAGCGCACCGGTCATGGCGCCGACGAGCGTCTCGACTGTCGTGCTGCGACCGGGGAAGGTGGCGACACGCCTGCCCAGCCGCAGCACCTGGATGCGATCACACACCTGAAGCACATGTGGCATCGAGTGGCTGATGAACACCACCGCGATTCCCTTGTCGCGCACCCGTTTCACGGATTCGAGGACGTTCTTGGTCTGGACGACGCCAAGCGCGGCGGTCGGCTCGTCGAGGATGACGACCTTGTCCGCCCACGCGATGGCCCTTGCGATGGCGATGCCTTGGCGTTGTCCGCCGGACATCGAACCGACCGGCGAATTGAGCGAACGCACCGTGGCTCCGAGCGCCTTGAACGACGCGGCGGCTTGGCGGCGCATCTCCTTTTCGTCCATGAAGCCGAGCCGACCGAGCACGCCTTTGCGCGGGATCTCCCTGCCCAGGAAGACGTTCTGGACGGGGTCGAGATGCGGTGCGAGGGCAAGGTCCTGATACACCACCTCGATACCGAGGTCATTCGCCTGCCGCGGAGATGACAGCCGCACCGGCTTGCCGTCGAAGTAGATCTCGCCCTCGTCCAACTCGAGGCTGCCCGACAGCGCCTTGATGAGCGTGGATTTGCCTGCGCCGTTGTCGCCGATCAACCCGACGACCTCGCCGGGATTGATGTCGAAGTCGGCGCGGTCGAGCGCGCGGACGTGACCGAAACTCCGCGAGACGGCGCGCGCCTCCAGCAAGGTCATGCTGGTTCTTCCTTCGTGTTGGGCGGCCAGGTGGTGCCCGGCCTGCAGACGAGTAGCCGCGCGTCGCCGTCGACGTGCCAGTCCCCCGAAGCCGCGGGCACGACGAGCGTCTGGCCGCGTTCGACGTCGACGGGGTCGCTGTTCGTTGTCCTCAGCGCACCGGCGCCCGACAGCACCACGGCGACAGCGAACCCGGAGGGCACGTCGGCACCGGGCGTCAGCAAGTTCATCAGGAAAAAGGGCTGCGCCTCCTCGGGCAGCACGTCGACGAGGCCCTCGGCGCCGGCGCCGGTGTGGCGCGTCAGCGCGGCGATATCGACGCGGCCCGAGGTCTCGACCACCGAAAGCGCCACGTCGCGGGCCAGGCCGAGAAAGACTTCGTCATCGGACGCGGCGGTGTTGGTGCGCTCCAACAGAATTGACTGATCGGTGGGTTCCTGTGCCTCCACAAGCAGGATGCCTGCCCCGATGGCGTGCGGGGCTCCGCCCGGCACCAGCACGCTGTCGCCCGGTCGCACCCGAATCCGGTGCATGAGCGCGAGCATCGCCTCGGCGTCCTGCGTTTCCACCAGAATCGAGAGCCGGTCGTGGCTGACCTCCTCGCGCCAACCGACCCACACCGCGGCGCCTTCGTCGGCTTCCAGGACGTACCACGCCTCGGTCTTGCCGTAGACACAGCCGAGGTGCTGGGACGCGTACGCCCGGGTGGGATGCACGTGTACTGGCAGGCGTTGGCCGGCGTCCAGGAGCTTGACGAGCACGCCGGTGTCACCTGGCTCAGCGTCGTCACGGCCGAGCCAGCCGAGCGGGTCGGAGCTGACCGCGTCTCGCAGAAGCGTGCCGTCGGCCAGGCGCGCGGGCCCGAGTTCCGGCTCGCCGAAGCGCGCCACCGTCGCGCCTACCCACTCTTCGGGCGAACGGTCACCGACTGGCGGCAGGCCGCGCCAGGCGGCCAGCGCAGGCCCGCCCGCATACCAGTGCCGCACCACGTTGGGAGGCAGGAGCTGAGGCTTCACGGTCGTCGTGGTCTTCTCCTCGGTGTTACCTGAGTCACGCCGGACAGTACGCCACAAACGGGCCTATGTCACCGGTGTCAGAGAATCCCGCTCCCCCGATATGACATCGGTGACATACTGGCCGATGACCGCCCCGCGAAAGGATGCTCGATGGCGACCATGCGCGACGTTGCCGACCGGGCGGGAGTGAGCGCCAAGACGGTCTCGCGCGTGGTCAACAACGACCGCTACGTCTCAGCCGATGTCCGGGAACGCGTTGAGCGCGCGATCGTCGAACTGCAGTATGTGCCGAACATGCTTGCCGTGACGTTCCGCAGCGGCCGGGATGCCGCGATCGGCGTTGCGGTGCCCGGGGTGGCCGACCCCTTCTTCGCCAGCATCATCGGCGCGGTCGAACGCGAGGCGAGCAGAAGGGGTGTCGCTGTCATCGTGACCGCTGTCGGCTGGGAACCGTCGCACGAGCAACAGTCCATTGAGGCCGTGCTGAAGCGTCAGGTGGCGGGCATGATCATCTGCCCGGTCGGCAGGGACATGTCGTATCTGCGACCGTGGCAAAAGCGAACACCGCTGGTGTTCGTCGACCGTGAACCCGTTGGGCTGAGCGCAGATACGGTCCTGCAGGACGACGTCGGTGGCGGGTATGACGCGGCGCGGCACTTGATTTCGCACGGACACCGCAGCATCGCGTTCATGGGAGACGACACGTTCACCGGCTTGTTGCGGTTGAAGGGTTTGCAGAACGCACTGGATGAGGCCGGGCTGCGGCAGCGCAGCGATCTGGCACATGTCGGCGCGATCGATGCATCGACGCTGACGGCGGAGCTGCGTCGTATGCTGGCGACACCGGACCCGCCGAGCGCCGTGTTCTCTTCGAACGCACGCGTCACGATCGCCATGGTGACGGCATTGCAGGCGTTGCGCCGCAAGGACATCGGGTTGGTGGGCTTCGGTGACTTCCCGACGGCGGCCGCGCTGAGACCTGCCGTCACGGTGATCCATCAGGACGGCGACGAGATGGGCCGCTTCGCCGCCGACCGGCTGTTCACGCGGCTGGACCACCCGACTCGGCGGCTGCGCCGACGGACCGTGCTGCCGGTTTCATTGGTGACGCGGGCGTCCTGCGCGGCCCCGGGCGAGAAGGTGAGCGCCGGCCACGGCGACGTGGTCAGCCCTGCAGCGTCGTGATGATGGTCGGGCGTTGCGGCGGAGCGCTTTCCAGCAGCGCCAGGATGGCGTCGATGTCGAGGTGGGCCGTCAGCAGATCGGCCATCAGATCGAGCTGAGCGTCGCGGCGGGCGCCGACGTCGACATCGTCGGCGACGATGAATCCCGGCTTTCCGACCTCCGTCAGCCACTGGCGGCGCACGTCGTCGTTGTCGAACAACCCGTGCCAGTGGGTGCCGTAGACGTGACCGCGCCGGATCCCGACACCGAGCCAGTCGTCCTCGGTGTGACGTTCGAGTTGGCCGTGGTGGATCTCGTAGCCGTGCAGTGGGGCGTCCCAGTGCCGCAGGGTCTTGTCCGGCGCGAAGGCGATGTCGGCATCGAGCAGGCCGAGGCCCTCGACGAGGCCCGCCCTGGATTCCACGGGGTCGGCTATGCGTTTGCAGAGCATCTGGAAACCGCCGCAGATGCCCAGCACCGGCTTGCCCGCCGCGGCGTGGGCGGCGATGCCCTCGGCCAGACCGCGATCGCGCAGCCAGGCCAGGTCGGAGACAGTCGCCTTGCTGCCGGGGAGCACCACGACGTCGGCGTCGGCAACGTCGGCGGGATCGGTCACCCACCGCACCAACACGCCGGGCTCGCAGGCCAGCGCCTCGACGTCGGTGGAATTGGAGATGCGCGGCAGCCGGATCGCGGCCACCCGCAGCCAGGCCTCCCCTCGCGGTGGCTGAGGAACACCGAGCGAGCCGTGCACCGAAAGCGAATCTTCGGTGTCCAGCCACAGCTCGTCGGCAAACGGGATGACGCCATACGTCGGGCGGCCGGTCAGCCGTCGCAGTTGATCGAGGCCGGGGGCGAGCAGGGCCGGGTCGCCGCGAAACTTGTTCACTACGAAGCCGGAGATGAGTCGCTGGTCGTCGGGCTCGAGAACGGCGACTGTGCCGTAGAGATGTGCCAGCAGCCCGCCGCGGTCGATGTCGCCGACGAGAATGACGGGCAGCTCGGCTGCGCGGGCCAGTCCCATGTTCGCTAAATCGGTTGCCCGCAAGTTGATTTCGGCTGGCGAGCCGGCGCCTTCACAGATGACCGTCTCGAATTCACTTCGCAGCGACTGCAATTCGTCGGCCACGAGCGCGGCGAGCCGGTCGCGGTGCGTGAAGTAGTCTGCTGCGCTCACGGTGTCGACGACCTGACCGCGCAGCACCAGCTGTGACGTGCGGTCGCTGCCGGGCTTGAGCAGGATGGGATTGAACCGAACGCTGGGCGCTAGTCCTGCGGCACGGGCCTGCACGGCCTGCGCGCGGCCGATCTCCCCGCCTTCGACGGTGACCGCCGAATTGTTGGACATGTTCTGCGCCTTGAACGGCGCCACCCGAATACCCTTGCGCGCCAACAGTCGGCACAGTCCGGCGACGACCATGGATTTCCCCGCGTCGGACGTGGTGCCTGCGACCAGCAGCGCGCCGCTCACAGCTGGGTCAGGATCTCCGCGCCGTCGTCGGTGACAACCAGCGTGTGCTCGAACTGTGCGGTCCACTTCTTGTCGATCGTGGCGACGGTCCAGCCGTCGTCCCAGATCTCGTAGTCCAGCGTGCCGAGGTTGATCATCGGCTCGATGGTGAACGTCATCCCCGGCTCCAACACGGTTTCGACCGCAGGCTGGTCGTAGTGCAGCACCACGAGCCCGTTGTGGAAGGTGGTGCCGATACCGTGGCCGGTGAAATCGCGAACGACGTTGTAGCCGAACCGGTTTGCATACGACTCGATGACCCGGCCGACGACCGAGAGCTGCCTGCCGGGTTTGACGGCCTTGATCGCGCGCATCGTCGCTTCGTGGGTGCGTTCGACGAGCAGGCGGTGCTCCTCGGACACGTCGCCCGCCAGAAACGTGGCGTTGGTGTCGCCGTGCACACCGTCGAGATACGCGGTGACGTCGATGTTGACGATGTCTCCGTCCTCGACGACCGTCGAGTCCGGGATGCCGTGGCAGATGATCTCGTTCAGCGACGTGCAGCAGGACTTCGGGTAGCCCTTGTAGCCGAGCGTCGACGGATAGGCGCCGTGATCGATCATGTACTCGTGGGCGATGCGGTCCAGCTCGTCGGTCGTGACACCGGGAGCGACGGCCTTACCCGCCTCGGCAAGTGCGCCCGCCGCGATACGCCCGGCGACGCGCATCTTCTCGATCACCTCGGGCGTCTGCACCCACGGCTCGCTGCCCTCTTTGACGGTCGGCTGCCACGCGTACTCAGGAGGCTCGATCGAGCGGGGCACCGGCAGTGTCGGAGAGACGACGCCGGGGCGAAGGGCAGTGCGAACAGGCATGACGCCAGAGTAGCTGGACCCTGTGACTGGCAAAAACGGACGGCGACCCCAGAGATCAGGACAACTTCACGTTCGGCCAACCACCGCGTCACTACATTCGGGTGCCATGACCATCGACGCGGTTGACGAGAAGTTCGCGACGGAGTTCGCCGAACGGTTCGCCGACACCTGGCGGACACCCGACCTGGCCAAGCATGAAGCGCTGTGGAGCGATGACATCGTGCTGATCCAGCCGATGATGGGCACCATGCGCGGCAAGCAGGCGTGCCGGGAGTCGTTTCAGCGCTTGTTCGCCCTCGTGCCCGATCTACACGCCGACGTGCATCGTGTCGGCTACGGCACCCAAGAGGTGTTCATCGAATTCACGTTGAGTGGAACATACGGCGGCAAGCCGATCGCGTGGGACGCCGTCGACCGTTTCACGTTCACCAATGGTCTGATCGCCGAACGGGTTTCATACTTCGACTCGACGCCGCTGATCGGCAAGTTGGTCGCCCGCCCTGCCGGTTGGGACCGGCTGGTGCGTATCGGTTCTGCGCTGTTCAAACGCTGATCACTGCACGCGCACGGAGGACAGCGCCGTGCGAACCCGGGCAGGCAGCGAGCCGCCGTGGGCCAGCCAGTCGTCGAGGGCGATTCGGATCGACGCCATGGCTAGCCCGCCGAGTAGTCGCGGCCGCGGATCGTCGGCCACGGCGTCGCCGAGCCGAGGTGCCACGAGGTCCGCGATGGCCGCCTCGTACCGCAGATAGATCTGCAGCGTCCACGCGGACAGCACCGGAGACGATCGCGTCAACGCCGCGAGCTCGCGGACTTGGCCACTGATCGCGTCGAAGCCGTCACCCAGATCCTCGAATGCCGCGACGACGGCCTCCGTGGCCGACAGCTCGGTCGGCTGCTGCGCGATCGCTGCGGTGATCAGGTCAAGCCAGTGCGTCGTCAGACCTTCTGCGACCGCGTCCTCCTTGGAGCTGAAGTACCTGAAGAAGGTCGCGCGGCCGATCTCCGCTGCGTGTGCGATCTGTTCGATCGTTGCCCCTGCCAGGCCGTTTTCGGCGACGGACCGGGCCGCTGCGGCGGCGATCCTGGCGCGGGTGGCCTTCTGCTTGCGCACGGTCAGGCTTTCGCGCGGATTCTGCCATGAGACGACGTCCATGGTGAGACTATGTCTCACCATGGAGAAGATTGGCAACGATTGGGCGCCCAAAACGCTCGAAGCGTGGCGCTTCGTGCAGCAGATGCTGGCCGATGTCACCCAGATGGTCAGCGACGATGCGGTGGACGAACGCGAACTGCTCGACGGGCTTCGCGTCATCGCCAAGGTGACCGGCCTGTGCACGGAACTGTCGGTGCAGGCCGACACCCAGCGCCCCTACTTCTTCGACATGTGCTCGGACACCCGGATGATCGGCGGCCCCAACCCCGACGGCAGATACCTGCTGGCGATGATCCGCGGCGACCGCACCTACCGGGTCACCGGAACCCGCGGCAGCACCGCCTATCTCGGGTTCCAGGTGCTCGCGGGCACAGGCCTGACGCCGCGACGGATGGCCGCCTATCTCAGCGACACCGACCTCAAGCTCGACTCCGGGTCGTTCACAATCGTGTTCGCCGCGACCGAGCCCGCAGATCTAGGCGACGCGCAGTGGGTGCCCATCCCGGCCGACGCCTCGTCGATCGTCGTGCGCGAGTACATCGGCGACGCCGCCACCGAGGAACCCGCAACCATGCACATCGACTGCATCGACGCCGCACCGCTTCAGCCCATCAGCGATGCCGAGGCGGCCGAACAGTTCACCGCGATGGCGTGGACGATCGTCAAGCTCGCGACGCTGCACCGCACCGTGAAGCCCGAGTTGATGACGCGGCCCAACGAGCTACTGACCGCGGAGGCGGCCGAATTGGGCAGTGCCGACACCACACCCGACAACCTGTACATGATCGGCACATTCGCATTGGAGCCCGACGAGTCGCTGGTGCTGGAGTTCCGCCCGCCCGACACGCGGTACTGGAACATCACGCTCGAAAGCATCTGGCACGAATGTCTGGAGCCGCGGCATCGGCACAGCTCCGTCACCAACAAAGGTCTACAGCCCGACGCGGACGGCACGACGCGAATCGCGATCGGCGCCAACGATTTCGGGCGAGGACACTGGCTGGACACCGGCGGTCGGCGCCGCGGCTTCGTCGTGCTGCGCTGGCTCGACAACCCGGAACCGTTCGCGGTGCGCACCACGGTGGTGACAGCGTGACCGCGGAGCGCTTTCGATCCGATCGCCTCATCGAGCAGGCGTGCGAGCTTGTCGGCAGCGATGACTTCGGCACCGATGACACGTGGCGCGACGGGCTGAGTCGGCTGTGCGAGGGGTTCGTCTCGGAGGCGCGGTTGAACGACATCGGCGTCGAGATCGCGGTTCTCGACATCGTCCGCGCGCTGACGAGCCGTCTGCAGATCATCAAGTGGCGCAACGATAACCCCGCTGTCGCCAGCCAACAGATCACCCGGCCGATCTTCATCGTGGGTCAGCCCCGGACCGGGACGACGATCCTGTTCGACCTGCTCGCCCAGGATCCTGCGCTACGCCCACCGCTGACGTGGGAGGTCGACAATCCGTTCCCATTGCCGCAGCCCGACACGTACCAAACCGACCCACGGATCGCCCAGACACAGGCCAGTATCGAGATGTCCGAACAGATTGTTCCCGGCCTGTTGACGTGGCATCCGATGGGTGCGCTGGTCGGTCAGGAATGCGTGCGCATCACCGCGGGCCAGTTCTGCAGCATGATCTTCTCGGTGCAGTACCGCCTGCCCAGCTACTATCGGTGGCTGCTCTACGAGGCCGATCATCACCCGGCCTACGCCTATCATCGAATGTTCCTGCAGCACTTGCAGTCTGGCGTGCCGGGACAGTGGCTACTGAAGTCACCTGCGCACCTGTGGCAGCTCGATGCGCTGGTGGCCGAGTACCCGGACGCGCTGATCGTGCAGACGCACCGCGATCCGCTCAACGTCATCTCCTCGATCAGCGCGCTCACCCACCACCTTCGACACCTGGCGTCGGACGAAAGCTCGATCACCGAATGCGCCGCGCAGTCGCGAGAGGAGATCGTCGTCGGCCTCGAGCGCGGCATGAAGCTGCGGGACTCGTTGGCGCAGCGGGTAGTCGACGTGCAGTTCGCCGACTTCATCCGCGATCCGTTCACGACCATCCGGGCGCTCTACGGCGAACTCGGCCGTGAGCTCGAGCCCGTCGCCGAGCAGAACATGCGCGCATTCTTGGCGGCCCATCCGGGTGACGGTGGTGGCGGCCGATATTCGTGGGCCGACACCGGGCTGGATGCCGGGCTGGTGCGCGAGGAGGTCAGGGCGTACCAGGACCGCTATTCAGTGCCGGACGAGCCGCTCAAGTAGAACGGCCGAACCGAAACGAGCGGCGGGGGCCGCGGATGTCGACCGACCCGCAGACCACCTTGCCGGTGAGGATGACGTGCGGCCTGCCCTCGGCGGGCGCGTCCTTGCGGTGGTCGTGCGCGCTGCCGACGATGACCTCGACATCGTCGATCGAGGCGCTGGCACCGTCGGGCAGCCGCAGGTCGAGGCCGCCGAATTTGAGGTCGAGTTCGACGACGACCATCGGGCCGGCGAACCGGGCTCGGGTCAGATCCAGGTCGACGGAGCCCATCCGCCGGTGCAGGGCCAGCCGGGTCGGCACAATCCACTCCCCCTGGCGCTTGAGCGAACCGAGCACGCCGCGCAACTCAACACGGTCGGTGGCGGTGGTGACGATCGCGCCCGGTCCGGGCAGATCGCCGACAAGCGAATCCAAGTCGGTCCGCAGCCGGGCCTGCGACACCAACGCGGAGCGCTCCTCGAACTCGTCGATGTCGATCAAGCCGAGCGCAACAGCGTTGTGCAACCGTCGCAGCGTGCCGTTACGGTCCGCGTCGGAGATGCGCATCGCGTATTCACCGTTGATGTCCGTCATAGTCGCCACCAACGGTACCGCCCGTCAGCCCGAGCTCAAGACCTTCACCGTCGCACCCGTGGAATATGCAATGTCGTGCACCACGACAGCGCCGGCCAGCGTGCCGACCGGCACATCGAAGGCGCATTGGAAATGAACGCGGCCGCCTGGCTTGATGTTGATCATGTCATCACCGTTGCCCACGGTGACGCCATTGTCGTAGGTCCTGCCCGCCAAGTCTTTGAGATTCTGGTTTTGGCAGTAGACAGTCCGCAGACCGTCGCCGATGTTGCGAACCGTCATGTCCACGACGACGAAAGTGCCTTGCGCGGTGAGGTATCCGATTTTGGGCTGGGCTAATTGGACCGCTGTCACGGTGAATGCGAACGAGCCGACGTCGACCTCGTGATTGAGTGCGACGGTCGGCGCCGCGACGTGCGCCGGTTGCCGCGCCGAGCTGACACACCCCGCCACCAGGAGTCCGGCAGCGAGCACGTTGAGCACGACCGACCGCATCGGCCTAGAGAACGTGCTGACCAATCAGCTTGCCGATGGTCTGGATATCGACGCGACCCTTGAAGTCGAGATTGACTTTCCCCAGCCCGGAGAACCATAACTCCAGTTCGGCGTCAAGGTCGAAGGTGCCTGCCGTCTCGACACTCCAGGCCTGAATCTTGTTGTAGGGCAACGATGAGTAGTCCCGCTTCTTTCCGGTCAGCCCCTGCACGTTGACTGCGATCAATCGCTTGTTCGTGAAAGCAACGAAATCGCGGACGCCCTTGAAACTCAGGTACACGCCCTCTCCGTCGACCAGCAGCGGCGCCAACTGCGCTTGTATCTCCTGCGGATTGCACGGGCTGAGCTTGAAGACCGCACCGTTCTGGAAGTCAATCATGTTCGGTCACGCCAGATAGTCCGGCGGCAGCTGCGCGAACATGCCTTTGAGCATCCGCACCGCGTACTCCGACGACCCGCCGCCGACGATCAGCGCCGCGAACGCCATGTCGCCGCGGTAGCCGGCGAACCACGAGTGCGAGCCGCCTTCGAATTCGGCCTCGCCGGTCTTGCCGCGGACGTCGCCGGAACCGTCGAGATCCTTGGCGGTGCCGTTGGTGACCACCAGCCGCATCATCGGCCGCAGCCCGTCGAGCATCTTCGATGTGATCGGGGTGCGGTCCCCGGTGATGACCGTCTGACGACCCTCAATCAATTGCGGCACAGGCGTTTTCCCGGCAGCGACGGTCGCGGCGGCCAGCGCCATCCCGAAGGGGCTGACCAACACCTTGCCCTGTCCGAAGCCGTCCTCGGTGCGCTCGGCGAGGTTCACCGTCGGCGGCACCGAACCGGAAACCGTGCTGATGCCCTCGATCTGATAGTCGGGCCCGATGCCGTACTGCGCCGCGGCCATCGTCAACCCGCGCGGCGGCATCCTGCTCGCAAGCTCGGCGAACGTGGTGTTGCACGAACTCGCGAACGCCCGCGACATCGGGACCGTGCCGAGATCGAAGCCGCCGTAGTTGGGAACCGTGCGGTGCCCGATGTCCAGCGTGCCCGGACAGCCCAGCAACGTGTTGGGCGTGGCCATGTCGCGGTCGATCGCCGCACCCGCGGTGATGATCTTGAACGTCGACCCCGGCGGGTACAGGCCCGTGGTCGCCAGCGGTCCCTCGGTGTCGGCGCTGCCGTTCTGCGCGACGGCCAGGATCTCCCCCGTCGACGGCTTGATCACGACGATCATCGCCTTCTTGCCGGTGGTGTTGACGGCGT
>Ga0070665_100000978_pt1 | contig 36181 bp, 28 predicted proteins | sample KBSS13metaG_FD_65862 | JGI IMG/M metagenome (GOLD analysis project Ga0070665, IMG submission 65862) | Switchgrass rhizosphere microbial communities from Kellogg Biological Station, Michigan, USA - KBS S1-3 metaG | ecosystem: Host-associated > Plants > Roots > Rhizosphere > Soil ... | reverse complement strand
GCGCCGATGGGCCGCATCAGGAAGCCCACGGCGAACACCGCTGCGGCGTTCAGGAGTTGGGCGGTGGAGTCGCCCTTCGGAAAGAAGATCGGCGCGAAATACAGGGTGAAGGCCGAATAGACGTACCAGTCGTACCACTCGACGAGATTGCCGGCCGACCCGCCGATGATGTTGCGGAGCCGATGCCCGCGCTGCGCCTCTTCCATCGCGCCTCTATGCGGCAGGCGGCTCGCCTCAGGCAATGGGAACCGCATGCCGTCCGCCGGTCTTGTCGCCAGGACAGATGGCGAGAGGAGACGCGGGCGCATGCAACCCTGGCATTACAGCGATGGCGAGACGCAGCTGGTGGGAGAGCTCTACCGGCCGACGACGACGCCGAACGGGCGGGCGATCCTGGTCGTGCACGAGGCCGACGGCATCGGCAACAACGTGCGACGGCGCTGCGCGATGCTCGCCGGGCTGGGCTATGTCGCCGGCGCGGCGGACATGCACGGCGGCGGCCGGGTGCTTCAGGGCCACGAGATGTCGGAGGCACTGCAGCGCTTCAAGGATGAGCCGCCACGGTTCCGTGCCCGTGCGCGCGCGGCGCTTGACGCGCTGTGCGCGACGGCGGCGGTTCGGCCGGAGGCGGTGGCGGCGATCGGCTACTGCTTCGGCGGCATGGCGGTGCTGGAACTGGCGCGCAGCGGTGCTCCGCTTGCTGCCGTGGCGAGCTTTCACGGCCTGCTGACGAGCCGCGCTCCGGCGGAACCAGGAGAGGTGCGGGCGCGAGTCCTCGCCTGCAGCGGTGCCCTCGATCCGCTGGTCCCGCCCGAGGACCTGGCGACCTTCCAGGCGGAGATGACGGGTGCCGCGGCGGACTGGCACTTGCTCGTGCATGGGCGGGCGCTGCACAGCTACACGAACGTGGATGTCGATGGCCTGGGCGATCCGCGCATGCGCTACGACGGGGCGGCCGATCGCCAGTCCTGGGCCGCGCTTCTCACGTTTCTGGAGGAAACATTTGATCCCGGCAGATGAATGTTCGTTCAGGTCTTGAAATCGACTTGCCGGATGTAAATTTACCGGCTGGTACAGAAAGCTGCTTGACGAGGGTGCCGCTTCCTATATATACCGCTTGGTACAGAACGGAAAGCGTCTCGCCGAAGGAGCAGCTCCGATGACCAAATCGACTAGCCGATGTTGACCGGCTGAACCGACCGGTACTCTTCATGGGTGCCAATATCAACCGAATGCCGCAGTGGCTCTCGCGCAAAGCCGGGAGCCGCATGGCTTAGAGAACCTATTTCCGGTGTCCCTTGCGCCGGAGACTGTCCCGGCGCGCCCAACTCACCCCCGCCCCCCGGGGCGCGCCGGGGCCTTTGCAGGACAAACACCCATGGCTTTCATCGATTTCAAGGATGGTGCGCTTCATGCTCTGCCGGCGCCTGCGCTCGCTCGCCTTGGCGAAGTGGTGGCGCGGCCTCTCGATCTGCTCAACGATCTGGAGCGACGCATCGTGGAACTGGCGCGCGGAGACGGCCTCGTCTCGTTGCGTCCGCGGCGCAAGCGGTCGTGGCTCGCACGGCTGGTATTCGGCCCGCAGGCGCCATCACCGGTGCTGGCGAACGAGCGACTGGAGGCGCTGCGCCGTCTCGCCGTGCTGACCTGGCACCACGGCTACCAGTTGCCCGTCTCGGCACTGCGCGAGGCGCAGCAGGCCGGTTATAGCGAAGCGCAAGTCGGCGCGGTGATCGACATGGTCGCCCGGCTGCGCGAGCCTTTCCGGAGGTTGGCCGCGTGAATTCTCCGGTAACGATCGAAGTCCCCACATACGCCGAGACCGAGCCGGCCGAGCGTCGAGCGCAGGGCCGCCACCGCCGCAATCTGGTGATCGGCGCGGTTGCGCTCGTGCTCGTCGCCGGGTTGGGCTGGCGCTACTTCCACGGCACCGAGGCTGCCGCCGCGCCGCCGCCGCCGGCGGTGGTGCAGGTTGCGCAGCCGCTGGTTCGCCAGGTGACGCAGTGGGACGACTACATCGGCCGCTTCGCGCCGAGCCGCACCGTCGAGGTGCGGCCGCGCGTCTCGGGCGCGGTGATGCAAGTGCTGTTCAAGGACGGCGACTACGTGCGCCAGGGCCAGCCGCTCTTCGTGATCGATCCGCGGCCCTACCGCGCCGCGCTCGCCGAGGCGCAGGCCGACGTCGCGTCCGCCCGCAGCGCCCTGGCGCTCGCGCAGTCCGACTATTCGCGCGTTGCCGGACTGACCGGGGACGAGGCGATGGCCGCGAGCGAAGTCGATGCTCGCCGGGCCAAGCTGCGCGCCGCCTCCGCCGCGCTCGCCGCCGCGCAAGCCAGGGTGCAGACCCGGTCGCTCGACGTGGAGTTCTCGACAGTGCGCGCGCCGATATCGGGCCGCATCTCGGACCGGCGGGTCGACGCCGGCAACCTCGTTTCGGGCGATAACGGCGCCGGCGCCACGCTGCTGACGACGATCAATGCGGTCGATCCGATCTACTTCAACTTCGACGCGTCCGAAGCGCTCTTCCTCAAGACGCAGCGCGAGCGGGAGGGCAACAAGGCGCCCGCGAACGTGCAGATCCGCCTGCAGGACGAGGCCGAGTATCGCTGGAACGGCAAGCTCGACTTCACCGACAATGGCCTCGATCCCCGGTCCGGTACGATCCGTGTGCGGGCGGTCGTACCCAATCCGGGCGGCTTCCTGGCGCCCGGGCTGTTCGGCAACATGCGGCTGGCCGATGGCGGCATGGTCCCGGCGATGCTCGTGCCCGATGAAGCCGTGCAGTCCGATCAGGCGCGCAAGGTCGTGCTGACGGTCGGCTCCGACAGCATGGTCACGGCAAAGCCCGTCCAGCTTGGTCCCTTGGTGGACGGGTTGCGCGTGATCCGCTCGGGCCTGGCGCCCAACGACCGGGTGATCGTGAGCAACTTCCAGGCCGCCATCGCCGGAACCAAGGTCGAGCCCAAGGCCGGCCGCATCGCTCCCAAGAAGCCGGCCGAAGCCGCGTCCGCGCCGACCGCGCCGATTGCGGCACAGGCCACGCTGAATTGAGACCGCCGCTTCGACCATAGCGAAGGCGCGTTTTAGAAGCTCCGGGGGTGCGGCCCTTGCCGCCTCTCGGAGCATCGAACCCACCCGCAACGGGTGAGCCACGGCGCTCGCCCAACAGGGACAAGACCTCATGCGTTTCTCGCGCTTCTTCATCGACCGGCCGATCTTCGCGGGCGTCATCGCGGTGATCATCACCGTGGTCGGCGCGCTTGCCTTCGTCGGCCTGCCGGTCACCCAGTATCCCGACATCGTCCCGCCGACCGTAACGGTCACGGCGCAGTATCCCGGCGCTTCGGCCGAGACCGTCGCCAACACGGTTGCCGCTCCCATCGAGCAGGAGATCAACGGCGTCGACGACATGCTCTACATGGACTCGCAGTCCACGGGCGACGGCAAGACGACGATCACCGTCACCTTCAAGATCGGCACCGACCTCGATGCCGCGCAGGTGCTGGTGCAGAACCGCGTCGCCGTCGCGCTGCCCCGCCTGCCGCAGGAAGTGCAGCAGTTCGGCGTGGTGACGCGCAAGACCTCGCCCGACTTCCTGATGGTGGTGAACCTGCAGTCGCCCGACGGCAGCCTCGACCGCGATTACCTGTCGAACTATGCGCTCACGCAAGTGAAGGACAAGCTCGGCCGGATCGACGGCGTGGGCGACGTGCGCCTGTTCGGCTCGCGCGACTTCGGCATGCGCATCTGGATCGATCCGGGCCGCGCCTCGGCGCTGGACCTGACGCCGGGTGAGATCGTGGCCGCGCTGCGCGCACAGAACGTGCAGGTCTCCGCAGGTGCGCTGGGGGCTCCTCCCTATGACACCGGCAGCGCCTTCCAGGTCGGCGTCGAGCTCCAGGGGCGCCTGACCACGCCCGAGCAGTTCGGCGACATCATCGTTCGCAGCGATCCCGACGGTCGCCAAGTGCGCGTGCGCGATGTCGCGCGCGTCGAACTGGGCGCCCAGGACTACACGCTCAACACCTACCTCTCGAACAAGCCGACGGTCGTGATCGCGGTCATGCAGCGTCCCGGCTCGAACGCGCTGGACGCCGCCAATGCGGTGAAGTCCGAGATGGACACGTTGTCCAAGACCTTCCCCAAGGGCATGGAATACTCGGTCATCTACAACCCGACCGAGTTCATCGGCCAGTCGATCGACGCGGTGTACCACACGCTGTTCGAGGCGGTGATCCTCGTCGTCCTCGTCATCCTGGTGTTCCTGCAGAACTGGCGCGCCGCGATCATCCCGATCGTCGCCATCCCGGTCTCGCTGATCGGCACCGCGGTGATGCTGGCCGCGGTCGGCTACTCGCTCAACAACCTCTCGCTGTTTGGGCTGGTGCTGGCGATCGGCATCGTCGTCGACGACGCGATCGTGGTGGTCGAGAACGTCGAGCGCTACATCGAGGAGGGCCTCAGACCCATCGATGCCGCCCGGCGCTCCATGGACGAGGTGTCCGGTGCGCTGGTCGCGATCGTCCTGGTGCTCTGCGCGGTGTTCGTGCCGACGCTGTTCATCACCGGCATCTCGGGCGCGTTCTACAAGCAGTTCGCGGTGACGATCTCGACGGCGACCGTCATCTCGCTGCTCCTCTCGCTCACGCTCTCGCCGGCGCTCGCCGCGATCCTGCTCAAGCACCGCGAGCGGGTGGCGAGCGATGCGCCCCGCTGGCGTCAGTGGCTGCAGAAGGGCGGCGACAAGTTTAACCATGGGTTCGAGCGGCTGAGCGATCGCTACTCGCGCCTGACGTTGAAGCTGGTGCAGGCGCCGCTGCGGATGATGGCGACGTATGCCGCCCTGATCCTGGCGACTCTGGGCCTGTTCTGGACCACGCCTGCCGGCTTCGTGCCGCAGCAGGACCAGGGCTACTTCCTGGCCGCCGGGTTCCTGCCGCCGGGTTCCTCGCTCGCCCGCTCGGACGAGGTGGCGCATGACATGGCCAACCGCCTGCTGCCGATCAAGGGCATCCGCGGCGGCGTGATGTTCGCCGGCTTCCATGGCGCCTCGCGTACCGCCGCGCCGGATGCGGTCGCGATCTACTTCCCGTTCGACAGCTTCGAGGAGCGGCTGAAGATCGGCGCGACTTACGCCAAGATCATGGAACAGGCGAAGGCAGCGATGAAGGGCTACGACAAGGCGCAGGTCCTGCTGCTGCCACCGCCCACCATCAACGGCATCGTCCCTCCCGGCGGCTACCGCATGATCGTCGAGGACAAGGAGGGCCGTGGGTATGGCGACCTGCTGAAGGCGGTCGGCCCGCTGCTCGGCGCAGCCAACAAGCAGCCCGATCTGACGCAGGTCTACACCCTGTTCAACACGGGCACCCCGCGCGTCTTCGCCGATATCGACCGGCCCAAGGCCGACCTGCTGGGAGTCCCGCCGCAGCGCATCTTCGAGGCCCTGCAGGTGTACCTGGGCTCCGCCTTCGTGAACGACTTCAACCTGCTCGGGCGCACCTACCGCGTCACCGCGCAGGCCGATTCGCCCTATCGCGGCTCGACGGCGGACATCGCCAACCTGAAGACCCGCTCGAACTCGGGAGCGATGGTGCCGATCGGCTCGGTCGCAACCTTCCGGGACGAGACCGGCCCCTACCGCGTGGTGCGCTACAACCTGCAGCAGGCGATCGAGGTCGACGGCAACGTCGCCCCCGGCCACTCGACCGGCCAGGCGCTCACCACCATGGAGAAGGTCGCGCGTGATACGCTGCCCGCGGGCTACGACTTCGAGTGGACGGGCATCGCCTACCAGCAGGTGACGGCGGGCAACACCGCGGGGATCGTGTTCGGCATGGCGGTGTTCTTCGTCTTCCTCGTGCTCGCCGCGCAGTACGAGAGCCTGACGCTGCCGCTGGCGATCGTGCTGATCGTGCCGATGTGCCTCTTCGCCGCGATGCTGGGCGTGCAGGTGCGGGGCATGGACAACAACATCCTGACCCAGATCGGCCTCGTGGTGCTGATCGCGCTCGCCGCCAAGAACGCGATCCTGGTGGTCGAGTTCGCCAAGCAGGCGGAGGAGGAGCAAGGCATGAGCGTGGTCGATGCCGCCGTCTATGCGGCCCGGACGCGCCTGCGCCCGATCCTGATGACCAGCTTCGCCTTCATCCTCGGCGCCGTGCCGCTGGTGATCGCGAAGGGCGCCGGCGCCGAGCTGCGCCAGGCACTGGGCACCGCGGTGTTCTTCGGCATGGCCGGCGTGACCGCCTTTGGCCTGCTGTTCACGCCCACGTTCTACGTCGTGTGCCGCACGCTTGCCGAAAAGCTGCGGCGTCGCCGGCCCGCGCGGGGCCAGGAGCCGGCGCCGCTGCCGGCCGAGTGAGGGAGTACGCAAGCATGTTGAAGCGCAACCTTGCGGCGCTGCTCGCCGCATCCAGCCTGGCCGCCTGCGCCGTGGGGCCGAACTACGTGGCACCCACGCCGCCGCCGACGGCGCAAGCCGGGTTGCTTGGCAGCGGCGATGCATCGGTCAGCACGGCGGCGCCCCGCGACGACTGGTGGCGGCTCTATGACGATCCGGTGCTCGACGGTCTGGTGCGCGATGCGCTGGCCGCCAACACCGATGTCCGCGTCGCCGTCGCCCGGATCGAGCGGGCCCGCGCGCAGCTGCGCGGCTCGCGCTCCGACGCGCTGCCGCAGACCGGGTTCGACGGCTCGGCGAATTATGGCCGGCGATCCGAGAGCCAGGTGCCGCCGGGCGTCGACCGCCAGGGCCGGGTGATCGATGGCGAGTTCAGCGTCTCCTACGAGGTCGACTTGTTCGGGCGCGTGAAGCGCGGCATCGAAGCCTCGCGCGCCGATCTCGCCGCCGCGCAGGAGGATGCCGACGCGGTGCGGGTGACGGTCGTCGCCGACACCGTGCGCGCCTATGTCGACGCGGCGAGCGCGGCCGAGCGGCTCGCCGTGGCCCAGCGGACCGTCGGCCTGCTCGACCGCTCGGTGCGGATCACCAACGCGCGGGTGGAGCGCGGCCTCAACCAGCGGCTCGACGCGATCCGCGTGATCCAGCTTCGCGAGCAGCAGGACGCGGCGATCCCGGCACTGGCGGCGGCGCGCGACGCGGCGCTGTTCCGCCTGGCGACGCTGACCGGCCGCACGCCCCAGGACCTTCCGGACGCCGCGCGCGCGCGCACCACGACGCCCGATGTCACGCAGCCGATCCCCGTCGGCGACGGACGCACGCTGCTGGCGCGTCGGCCCGACGTGAAGGCGGCCGAGCGCCGGCTCGCCGCCGACACCGCGCGCATCGGCGTTGCCACCGCCGATCTCTATCCGCGCATCACGCTGGGTGGCTCGGTGGGCACGACGGCGGTCGGTGCGACCGACATCTTCGGTGGCGGTCCGCTGCGCTGGCTGCTGGGACCGCTGATCTCCTGGGCCTTCCCCAACCAGGAAGCGATCCGCGCCCGCATCGGGTCGGCGCGGGCCGATGCCCATGCCGATCTCGCGACGTTCGACGGCACTGTGCTGAATGCCCTGGAAGAGACCGAGACCGCGCTCTCGGCCTATCGCAACGCATTGCTGCGCAAGGCGAGCCTGGCCTCGGCCCGGAACGCGGCGGAGCGCGCGGCGCGGGTCGGCCTGGCGCGCGAGAGCCGCGGCGAGATCGATGCGCTCGACGTGCTGGACGCGCAGCGGACCCTGGCCGCCGCCGAGAGCGACTATGCCGCCGCCACCCAGCAAGTCGCGGATGCGCAAGTCGACTTGTTCCGCGCGCTTGGCGGCACCTGGCAGGGCGAGAATGGCCCCGCGCTGGCGGCGCGGTAGCCGGCGAGCCCCGCGCTTATGTGAATTGCAGGCTCGGCCCATGGTCGCCGGCCGGTAAGCCGGGAGCCTCGTATTTCCCCGGGTGACCGCCCAATGCCGCCTTAAACGCCGCCCGGGTAACCCGGTGGTTCGCGCAAGGCGACATCGGGGCGCAAACGCTAATGTGGGAAGGTCCGGGAAGCTGGGGTTGGCTGCTTGCGGCGGGTTCGTTCTCGCTGCCGGTCGTTGCCCATCGGCTTGCCGGCGCACTCCTGCCGCTGGTGCCTGCGCTGGCCGCGCTTGGCCTGCTGGTGCGCCGGACCGGGCTCGCGCCGTCCCACGCGCAACGCATCGGCGGCGATGTCTCGGCGATCGTCCAGACGCTGGATCGGATCTCGCATGGAGTCTTCGATGCCGGATGCGGCGCGGTCACGCCCGAGGGCGAGATGATCGGCGCGGCGGTCCAGTCGATGGCGCGCAAGATCGGCACGCAGATCGAAGGACTGCAGGAGGCGGCGCAGCGCGATCCGCTGACGGGAATGGCCAATCGCGCGCACTTCCAGCGCGTGGTCGAGCGCTGGCTCGACCAGCGCGGAGAGAGGGAGATGTGCTGCCTGCTGTTCCTGGACGTCGACGGTTTCAAGGCAGTCAACGACACGCTGGGCCATAATCTCGGCGATCGCTTGCTGCAGTGCATCGCCGATCGGCTGAAGATGGCGACTTGCATGGATGAGTTCCTGGAACCGGCCGAGTTCGCGGGCGGCGCGGTCAAGATGGCCCGCTTCGGCGGCGACGAGTTCGTGATCTTCATAGCCGGGCTCCGGGACGATGCGCCGGCGCGCAAGGTCGCCAACCGGGTGCTGCGCGTGATCGGCGAGCCGTTCGAACTGAGCGCGCACGTCGCCGGCGTGAGCGCCAGCATCGGCATGGCGTTCGTGCCCGGCGATGCCTCCAGCTACTCCGAGCTGCTGCGCGCGGCGGATACGGCGATGTACCAAGCCAAGCGCTCGGGCCGGAACCGTGCCGAGCGCTTCACGCACGAGCTCTACGCCGATCTGCACCGCAAGGTCGCCCTGGAGCGCGACTTGCACGAAGCCCTGGCCAAGGGCCAGTTCGAGCTGCACTATCAACCACTGTTCGACTGCCGGACGCTCGACATCAGTTCGGTCGAGGCGCTGATCCGCTGGCGCCATCCGCAGCGCGGCTTCATCAACCCGGCGGAATTCATCCCGCTAGCCGAGAAGTCGAACCTCATCTGCGACATCGGCGAATGGGTCGTGCACGAAGCGGCACGGGCGATCCATCGCTTCGAGACGCGCGGCCGCCCGCTGCGCATTGCGGTCAACGTCTCGCCGCATCAGCTCGACCACATGGACTTCGTGAGCCTTGTCAAGTCTTCGCTCCAGCGCAGCCAGGCGACGCCCACGCTGCTCGAGATCGAGATCACCGAGAGCCTGGCGATGCGCGATTCCGCCATGGCCGCCGATCGCCTGCGCCGTCTCGCCGAGATGGGGGTGTCGATCGCCGTGGACGATTTCGGCACCGGCTATTCGAACCTCGCCAGCCTGATCCGCCTGCCGATCAGTCGGCTCAAGATCGACCGCAGCCTCCTCGACGATTTCACGGTCCGGCCCGAGGCGAGGATCCTCGTGCAGACCATCATCAGCATGGCGAACAGCCTGGGCTTCCACTCGGTCGCCGAGGGGGTGGAGGACGCCGACCAGCTCACCTTGCTGTGCGACATGGGTTGTGACGTCGTGCAAGGCTATCACCTCTCGCGCCCGGTCGACGAGGCGACTCTGGCGGCCTTCGTGTTCGACCGGGATTCTCCCCCCAGTTCCGCCGCCAGGCTGGCCCGGGCGGCTGGGTAGGACGAGCCATGGGAGCCAGCTTCTTCCTGCGCCGGCGCGCACGCATCGGGACGGTCAGGCTTGCGCCCGCGCTCACCGCCGCGCGGAACCCGATCCGCTTCGCGGCCAGCACTCCCCTGGCCCGCGACGCGCACGTCAAACTCAAGTCGAGACTGCCGCAGCCGGCAGCGAGGGTGCAGTGATGATCAAACTCGTGCAGCCAGATCGCTTCGGCAAACTGTCGGCCAAGCAGAAGATCTGGCGGCTCCTGGCGCTGACGGTCACGCTGGCGCTGCTGATGTCGACCGCCTCGCTGCTGACCCTGCAGGTCCGCAGCGAACGCGAGGCCTCGGCCCGGCGCCATGCCCAGATCGCAAGCCTGATCGCGGCCAGCCTCGGCACGGCGCTCCTGTCTGACGACCGCCACGCGGCGCTCGCGAGCCTGAGGACCGTCACCGGGATCGGCGATATCGGCTGGGTCCAGGTCTACAGGACGGGGCCGGCGCCTTTCGCCGCTTATACCGCCCGAACCTCGACGGGGGCTCTCGAGGAAGTGCGCTATCCGGTGCTGGCCCACGGTGCGCCGGTCGGGGAGCTGCGCCTCGGCGTTCATCATCCGACCGTGCTCGAGCTGCTGAGGCAGACGGCGCTGGCGGCGATGATCTCCTTCGCCGGCTGCCTTGCGATCGCGCTCGCTCTGGGGCGGACGTTCACGCTCGCCGCGTTCCGCCCGTTCAAGGCCATGCTCATGAAGTTGCAGCGGATCGTGGAGCTCGGCGCCTACTGGGAGCGCCTGCCGGACGACCCCGATCCGTCGGTCCAGCTCATCAGCGACAGCGTGAACACGATGCTCGACCAGATCGAGGCGCACACCGCGCAGCTCGCCGAAACCGCCGCCGATCTGCTGGCGGCCAAGGACCAGGCGGAGCAAGCGAGCGTCGCCAAATCGCAATTCCTGGCGAACATGAGCCACGAGCTGCGCACCCCGCTCAACGCGATCATCGGCTACACCGAAGTGCTGCAGGAGGAACTCGACGCGGCGCATCTCGCGCGCTCGGTCGAGGATGTGAACTGGATTCACAGTTCGGCGAGGCAGCTCCTCCACCTGATCAACGGCATTCTCGACTTGTCCAAGATCGAGGCCGGCCGGATGCACCTGGAGCGCCACGAATTCGACGTGCCGCAAGTGTTGCGCGAAGTGGGCGCGATGCTCGGCCCCCTGGCGGGTCAGAAGAACAACACCCTGCACGTCCAGGCCGACCCATCGCTGCGCACCGCGCAGTCGGACGCGACCAAGCTGCGCCAGTGCCTGCTCAACCTGGGCAGCAACGCCTGCAAGTTCACCGAGAACGGCCACGTCTTCATCCACGGCCGTGCCGAGGACGGGGATTTGATCTTCACCGTGTCGGACACCGGCATCGGCATGAGCAAGGAGCAGATAGACCGCCTGTTCCAGCCCTTCGTGCAGGCCGATGCCTCGACCACCCGGCGTTACGGCGGGACCGGCCTTGGCCTCACCATCACCGGGAGATTTGCCGAGATGCTGGGCGGCACGGTCGAGGTCGAAAGCGTGCCGGGGCAGGGCTCGACTTTCATCTTGCGCGTGCGGGCAAGCCTTGCCGAAGATCATCAGGAGGAAAGCGAGGACGAAGCCGAGCCCGTGCAGTCGCGCGACGCCGATGCTTGCGAGCTGCCCGTCGCCGTGGGGCCCCGAGCGAAGCCTCTGGCTCTGATCGTGGAGGACGATCAGAGCTCGATGCAGCTCCTCTCCCGCCTGGTCGAGCAGGCGGGGTACGACTGCATGGCCGCGGGCGACGGCGCCGAAGGGCTCGCGCTCGCACGGCAGTTCCACCCGGAGTTGGTGCTGCTCGATATCGCGCTGCCCAAGCTCGACGGCTGGGACGTGCTCCGCGCCTTCGAAATTGACGAAACGCTCAAGGCCATTCCCGTCGTGGTCGTGACCGTCGACGACGACCGGCGGCGCGTGTTCCTCGCCGGTGCCAGCGAACATCTCGTCAAGCCGGTGGACCGGTCCGAGCTCAGCGCCATCCTCGAGCAGTATTCGGACCGCAGGCACGGGGCGGTGCTGATCGTCGAGGATGATCCCGCGACCGCGCAGCTCTGGACCCGCGGGGTCGGTCAGATGGGCTTCACCAGCCTCGCGGTCCACAATGGCAAGGATGCGCTCCAGGCGCTTGCCGCCCGCGACTTCGACTTCGTGGTCACCGACTTGCGCATGCCGTTGCTGGACGGCTTCGAACTGGTCGATGCCATCTCGAAGATGCCCGCCGGCCGGCGCCCGCAGATCGTGGTGGTGACGGGCAAGGTCCTCGACGAGGCGGAGGAGCACTTCTTCGAGGGCAAGATCTTCCGTCTTCTCGCCAAGCCCGGCCTCTCGCCGCGCAAGCTCGCCGAATGCCTCACCAGCGATCCGCGCGCCCGCCCGCGCGTCGCCGCCAGCAAGGGATGAACCGCATGACCTTAGCAGCGCAACCCGTCCGGGACCCTGTCCCCATCCTCACAGTCCTGGTCGTCGACGACATGCAGGCCAACCGCGCGGTGATCGGCCGCAGGCTGGAGAAGCTCGACTACCATGTGACGTGCGTCGACAGCGGCCGGGCCGCGCTCGCGCAGCTTGCCGAACGCCTGCCCGACGTGCTGCTGCTCGATTACATGATGCCGCAGATGAACGGCATCGAAGTGCTGCGGGAATTGCGCGCCAGCCCGCGAACGCGCGAACTGCCGGTGATCATGGTCACGGCGCGGGCCGAGAGCGAGGCGATCGTGGAGGCATTGGCCGCCGGCGCGGACGACTACGTGACCAAGCCGATCGACTTCGAAGTGTTGAGGGCGCGCATCGAGACTCACGTCAGCAAGCGCTCCGACGCGATGCACCTGCAGCGGGCGAACGCCGCGCTCGACGAGCGGGCGACGATGCGCAGCATGGTTCTCGCCGATCTCGAGACCGAGTTGAAGGACGAGATCCGTCGTCGGCAGGAGCTGGAGAAGAAGCTCGCCGCAGCGACCGCGCTCGGGACGCGGTCGGGGTCGGCGACCGGGGCCGAGCCGGACCCGCAGCCTGCGAAGGCGCCGGGCGGCGAGGACTTGACCATGATGCTCAACGAGATCGCCAATCGCTTCGAGGCGACTTTCGCCGCGATCATGGCGGGTCGAACCGTCAACCTGGCGCAGATGGCCGAGACACGCAGCCTCCTCGCGCGGGTTCGGCAGACTTGCGCATGATCGTGCCAGCCCGATAATCCGGGGATGTGCCCGACGATCGGGCAGCCGACGGGAGCAGGGGCATCGTGGCGCGCAAGCTGAAGGTCTACCGCACCGCGATCGGCTTTCGCGATGCCTATGTCGCGGCGCCGAGCCAGGCGGCCGCCTTGCGCGCCTGGGGCACGGAGAAGAACCTGTTCGCGCGCGGCGCGGCCGAACTGGTGGAGGATCCCGCGCTCGCCGCCGAGCCGCTGGCCAGCCCGGGCGAGGTCGTCTACCGCACGCGCGGGAGCCTGGCCGAGCAGGTCGCGGCTCTTGGCGATCTGCCCAAGGCCAAGCCGTCGAAGCGCAAGGCCGGCCAAGCGAGCAGCGGAACGCGGCCCGACGCGGTTTCCCCGCGGGCGACCAAGACGCGGGCCGCGAGGACAGCGCCGCCCAGGCCGCGCCCCAGCCGTTCCGATCTGGAGGAAGCGGAGCGGGCGCTCGCGGAGATGGAAGCGCGCGAACGACGCGCGCAAGCGGACCTTCGCCGCCGCGAGCGGGCGCTCGCCAGCGAGCGGAAGCGCATCGAGGCGGATTTCTCCGAGGAGCGCGAGTCGCTTCGGCGCAAGCGCGAGGCCGCGCAGGAAGCCTACGATGCGGCGATGCGAGAGTGGCAACCCTGAGCGTCCAGTCGAGCGATCGAGGTGTGACGGGCCTTGCCAAACCAAGGACATAATTAACTTCTTGGTATCATATTGGCTCCTCTGATCCGCAGGTTGCGCTGATGACCGAGTTGCAGAAGACGATCCTGGAACTGATCGCGCGTGGCGTTTCGCTGCGCGAGACGGCGGTGCGCCTGTGCGAGGAAGTCGAGAGGCTCTCGCCCGGTGTGGTGTGCACGGTCGTGAGCGTCGAGGATGGTTGCCTGCGGGCGCTCGCCGCACCGAGCCTGCCCGATTCCTACGCCCAGGCGCTCGACGGATTGAAGATCGGTCCGGACGTGGGTACTTGCGGCGCCGCGGCGTACTGGGGAGAGCAAGTCACCGTCGAGGATATCGCGACCGACCCACGCTGGGAGGGGTTCCGCCACCTGGCCCTGCCGTTCGGACTGGCCGCATCCTGGTCCTTCCCGATCTTCGACAGCACTGGCGCGGTCGGCGCGACCTTCGGCTTCTACTACCGCGAGCGCCGCGGGCCTTCGCCGCTCGACAGGGCGATCGTCGATTGCTGCGTCAACTTGTGCTCGATCGCGCTCGATCGCCACCGTCGCGTGCTCGATCACGAGCGGCGGGCGACCACGGACGTGCTCACCGGCCTGCCCAATCGCGCCGCGTTCAACGCCGCACTGGAGAGACTGTCCTGCTGCGAGCCGGGCAGCTGGGCACTGTGCATGGCCGATCTCGACAACCTCAAGGTCGTGAACGACACGTACGGCCACCAGGCCGGCGACAGCCTGCTCAAGCACGCGGCCGAGCGCCTGCGCGCGGTGGCGCTGCCGGATCGCGCGTTTCGCATCGGTGGCGACGAGTTCGCCGTCATCATCGCCGCGCCCGAGAGCCTGCGCGATCTCGACGCCACGGTCGCGGGTTATCTAGAGGCGCTGGGCGAGCCCGCGGCCGATTGCGAGGGCCACCTCGTGCGGCCGCGCGCCACCATCGGGATGGCGGTGATCGCGGCCGGCGACGGCAGCGCCGAACAGGTGCGCCAGAACGCGGACTTCGCGCTCTATCATGCCAAGGAGACGGGGCGGGGCGGCTATGTGCGCTACTGGCCGGGCATCGGCACGCGAATGACGCGGCGGCTCAACGCGATCCGCGAAGTCGACGCGGCCCTGCGCGAGGACCGGATCGAAGCGCACTATCAGCCGGTGATCCGCTTGGGCACGGCCGAGATCGTCGGGCTGGAGGCGTTGTGCCGGATGCGGCTGGACGACAAGCTGGTCTCGGCCGCGTCCTTCCACGAGGCGACGACCGACGTGCATATCGCCACCCAGCTCACCGAGCAGATGATGGGCCTGGTTGCTGCCGATCTTCGGAAATGGATCGACATGGGCATCCCGTTCCAGCACGTGGGCATCAACGTGTCGTCGGGCGATTTCCACAACGGCACGATCTACCCGGTGCTGGAGCGCACGTTCGACCGCCAGAACGTGCCGCTGCACCACGTGATCCTGGAAGTCACCGAGTCCGTCTACATGGACGACGAGGCGGGCGTGGTGCGCCAGACCCTGGCGGCGTTGCGGGACCGGGGCCTGCAGATCGCGCTCGACGATTTCGGCACCGGCTATGCCTCACTCACGCATTTGATGGACGTGCCGGTGGACTACATCAAGATCGACAAGAGCTTCGTCGACCGCATCGCCTCGCATCCGCCGAGCCGGGCGATCGTGGAGGGGCTTGTCACCATCGCCTCGAAGATGGGCATCGGCCTCGTCGCCGAGGGGATCGAGACGTTCGAGCAGGCGCGCCAACTCCTCGCCATCGGCTGCACCATGGGGCAGGGATACTTCTACTCGCCCGCGCTCGACGCGGGATCGATCGGGTCGATGCTGATCGAACGCGCCGAAGGCATGACCGCCCAGGCGAAGGCGCGCGAGGCGGGCGCGCTCTAATCCACACGCGGGCCGGCGCCTCGGCCCACCTGCATCCTCCTCTCTTTGGCCAACGTCAGACGGTTGCAGGTGTTGACGGACTTGGCGTCTCGCCTCGACCGATCTCGCTGGCGAACTCGGAACTCGCTTGCGAGGGGCGCGTTAGCTTCGCATACGCTGAGAGGAATTTCCCATGCAGAACTTGTACTTGGCCGAGGCTGACGCCCGACGAAGCCCGCGGGCCGCCCGCCCGGACTACTTCTCCGACGAATTTCAGCGCATGCTCGCGCGCTGGAATCGCGGCCGGCTCGAACCCCAGTTCCCCGAAGACGATTGGCAGGACACGATCGAGAACGAGGCGCAGATGCTCGTGCTCGAGGGTGAGTTCCTGGAAGCGCTGCGCGCGCAGGTGCGCGCCGAGGCTGCGCTCGCGCCGACCGATCCCGCCGGCTTCGTCGCCTGGTTCGAGGGGTTGATCGAGACCGGCCCCGGCCAGAACGATGCTCTGTTTCCGTGGTTGGCCGAGCAGGCCACGCGCGACGAGCTGCGCTGGTTCTTCGAGCAGGAAGCCGCCGGTGAAGCCGGGTTCGACGATCTCGTGGCGCTGACCCAGGTCAAGCTGCCCGACCAGGCCAAGCTGGAACTGGCGCGCAATTACTGGGACGAGATGGGTCGCGGCAATATGAAGGGCATGCATGGGCCCATGCTGCACACCATTTCCGAAGTGCTCGAAGTGCAACCCTCGATCGAGAACACGGTGGGCGAGAGCCTGGCGTTGGCCAACGCGATGACGGCAATGGCGACCTCGCGCCGCTATGCCTGGCACTCGGTCGGCGCGCTCGGCGTCATCGAACTGACCGCGCCGGGCCGCTCGGCGCAAGTTGCCAAGGGCCTGCGCCGCATCGGTCTCAGCGATCGCGAACGCCGCTACTTCGACTTGCACGCCGTGCTCGATATCAAGCACAGCGCCGACTGGAACCGCGAGGCGCTGCTGCCGCTCGTGAGCGAAGACCCGCGTCGGGCGACCGCCATCGCCGAGGGCGCGCTGATGCGGCTCACGTGCGGGCAGCGCTGCTTCGAACGCTACCGCGGCCACTTGTGGGGCGTCGGCACGCCGCGCATGACCTTGCTGAACTGACCGACCGACCAAGGCGGCAAGGAAGGGGGCGAGCTTCGCCCCCTTTTCGCGTTCAGGGAATGATGCGCACCGGCACGCCCTTGGCTGCGGGTGTCTTCGAGTCCTCCTCGTGGTACCACACCGGCACGAGTGGATTGAGCTCGGGATAGTAGCCGCCCAGGCATCCGCGCGGCAGCAGAAACGGGGTGACGGTGAGTCCATGGACGCGCCGGTCGACATCGTCGCCCGCGTCGGTCTGAAGCCCAACCACCTGACCCTTTGCGAGCCCCGCGTCCTCGATGTCCTCGGGGTTCATCAGCAGCACGTCGCGCGTGCCTTCGATGCCGCGCAGGCGGTCCGAGTAGCCGTAGATCGTGGTGTTGAACTGGTCGTTCGAGCGCAGCGTCATCAGCCGGTAGCGGCCTGGCGCATCCTCGAACCCGACCGAGCGCATCGCGGTCGGCACGGTGAACTGCGCCTTGCCGCTCTTGGTCTTCCACACCCGCTCGCGCGCGGAGTTGCCGCGGTAGAAGCCGCCGGGCGTGAAGACGCGTGCGTTGAAGTCGTGGAACTGCTCGGGATACGTGTGCTCGATCGCGTCGCGCACTTTGGCATAGTCGCCCAGCCATTCGTCCCACGGCACTTTCGGGTTGGGCGGCAGCGTCGCCTTGGCCATGCCGGCGACGATCGCCGGCTCGGACAGCAAGTGCTTGGACGCAGGCGTATTCTTGCCGAGCGAACCGTGGATGCAGGAGAGCGAGTCCTCCATCGTCACGGCCTGCGGGCCGGTCGCCTGCTCGTCGGTCTCGGAGCGGCCGAGGCAGGGCAGGAGGTATGCGACTTCGCCGTTGATCAGGTGGCTGCGGTTGAGCTTCGTGGCGATCTGCACGGTGAGGCGCAGCTTGGTCCAGGCCGCCTCCATCGCCTCGCGCTCGGGAATGGCGCGCACGAAGTTGCCGCCCAGGCCGATGAAGGCCTTCACGTCGCCCGAGAGGATGTTCTGGCAGACCTTGACCGTGTTCATGCCCTCTTCGCGCGGGGGCTCGAAGCCGAACTGCTCGGCCAGGCGGTCCAGCGGGACCAGTTCAGGCTTCTCCGAGATGCCGACGGTGCGCTGGCCCTGCACGTTGGAGTGGCCGCGCACCGGCGAGATGCCGGCGCCCTCGCGGCCGATGTTGCCCTTGAGCAACCACAAGTTGGTGAGCATCGCCAGCGTCTGCCCGCCGTGGACCTGCTGGGTCAGGCCCATGCCGTACATGCAGATCGAGGCGTGCGATTCGACGTAGACTTGCGCCGCGGCTTCGATGTCGGCGCGGGCGAGGCCGCTCTCGCGCTCGATCTCGTCCCAGCCCGTGGCATCCGCCTTGGCCTTGAGCGCTTCGAAGCCGGCGGTGTGCTGGGCGATGAAGTCGACGTCGAGGACGTGGAGCTTCTCCTCGCGCCATGCCTTCTCCTCGGCGGCGAGGACGTGCTTGATCATGCCCATGATCGCCGCGATGTCGCCGCCCGCCTTCACCTGCAGGTACTGGCTGGAGATCTGCGTAGCCTTGGGCGTCAGCATCTCGACCGGGCTCTGCGGGTTCTTGAAGAGCTCCAGCCCCTTCTCGCGGATCGGGTTGAAGGTGATGATCTTGCAGCCGCGCTTCACCGCATCCTGTAGAGGGTGAAGCAGGCGGGGGCTGTTCGTGCCCGGGTTCTGCCCGAAGAAGAAGATCGCCTCGCAATGCTCGAAGTCGCTGAGCACGCAAGTGCCGACGGGCGAGCCGATCACCTTCTTGAGCGCGACCGAGGTCGTCTCGTGGCACATGTTCGAGCTGTCGGGCAGGTTGTTGTGCCCATAGAGCCTGCCGAACAGCGCGTACATGTAGCTCGTCTCGAGGCTGGCGCGCCCGGAGGAATAGAACACCGCCGAGCCGGGGTCGATCGCCTTCAGCTCTCGCCCGATCGCCTGGAAGGCCTCGTCCCACGAGCAGGGCACGTACTTGTCGATCGCGCGGTCGTAACGCATCGGATGCGTCAGTCGGCCCGCCTGTTCGAGATCGTGGTCCTTCCACGTCCTGAGCTCGCCCAGCGTGTGCTGCGCAAAGAACTCGGGCGTGCAGCGCCTGGTCGTTAATTCCCAAAGCGTCGCCTTGGCGCCGTTTTCGCAGAACTCGAACGGATGCGGGTCGGCCGGCTTGCCCCACGCGCACGAGACGCACATGAAGCCCTTGACCTTGTTCTGCCGCCGCAAGGTATCGAGCGCGCCGGGCGTCGGCCGCTCGCGTAGCGCGATCTCGGCGATGCCGCGCATCGAACCCCAGCCGCCTTCGGCCCCATCGTAGTGGACCGTATCCTGTTCCTTGGCCATCGCTTCGCCCTGTTGGCCCGGCAGTCTGCCTGGCGGTCTGCCTGGAACATGCAGCGCGCCCACGCGCTCGTGGCACTCCAGGCCTTCAGACAGGACTAGCGCGCATCCATTCGCCAAGTTCCCGCAATGGCGGATTTCCTCGCAGCATAGGGACGGGCACCGGCGGCCGCGCGTGAGCTGCCGGGGGAGGGCGGTCGCCGCGACGGGCGCGCTTTCTATTCCTGCTCCGGCCGCGACGGCGGTGCGGATCGGCAGGCGGCCCGGATCGCCGCCACGAGTTCGTCCTCCAGTAGAGGCTTTTGCACGAGAACCGCGCCCTGGCTCGTCAGCACTTTGCGCTTCATCTCGGAAACCGTGTTGACGAGGATGATCGTCGCGCCTCTCCAACCCCGCGCGCGGATGGCCTTCAGGCGCTCGCTCGCCCGTGTGCTCTGCGGGCCCTGGTCGAGGACGAGGCAGGCCCCTGGCTCGGCCTTGGCGAAATCGTCGTCCTCGCTGCAGGCCAGCGCCTCGATCCCCTCCACCTTCAACGCGAATAGAATCGCCTCGCGCACCGCTAAGTCCTCCACGACGAGGAGGGCTTTCAGTCCGCGCGCACCCGCGCTATGGTCTGAATAAGCAGCGGAGGACATTGCGTTATCTGCGACAGCCCATGATTTAAGGAGTGATATCAGGGGAACTGTCTAGTTCGTTTGGGCAGGGGCGAGAATTTGGGTATTCATCCTACGGTACATACCGGAGGTGACGGGCTGATCAGCCCTCTCACGCCCCACGCAGCGGCAAGACTGCCGAGTCGCTGGAGCTGGGCGTTCAGCGACCCAGGTGCAACGACGATCGGCCTGGTCTTCATCGGCCTCGGCTTCGTGAGCCGTCTCTTTCTGGGTCCGCTGCTGATCAACCGGGCGACGGTGATCTTCTTCGTGCCCGGGATCGTGGCTTCGGCGGCGCTCGGCGGCCAGCGCCCTGGCCTGATCGTCACGATCGCCGGGTGCATCGCCGGTGTCGCGCTCGACTATCTGACGCACAACCTCGTCGTCGGTGATTACGTCGCTGCTATCGTCTACGCGCTGATCGGGATCGCGATCTCGGTCGGCGGCGAGTGGCTGCAGGCGGCCCGCCAGCGCGAGGCTCGCGTGACGCGCGAACTTCAGCAGCGTGAGGCGCACTTGTCGTCGATCCTGCGCACCGTGCCCGACGCGATGATCGTGATCGACGACGCGGGCCTCATCCGCGACTTCAGCGCCGCGGCGGAGCAGCAGTTCGGCTGGCGCGCCGAAGAGGTGGCGGGCCGTAATGTCAGCATGCTGATGCCTTCTCCCTACAGAGATGCGCACGATGGCTATCTCAGCCGCTATGCCGCCACCGGCGAGCGGCGCATCATCGGCATCGGCCGGGTCGTCGTGGGCGAGCGCAAGGACGGCTCGACGTTCCCAATGGAGCTGGCCGTGGGCGAGATCAAGCTGCCCGGCCAGCGGATGTTCACTGGCTTCGTGCGCGACCTCAGCGAGCGGCAACGCACCGAGACGCGGCTGCAGGAGCTGCAGAGCGAACTGGTCCACGTCGCCCGGCTGACCGCGCTGGGCGAGATGGCCTCCGCGCTGGCGCACGAGCTCAACCAGCCGCTGAGCGCCATCGGCAACTACCTGATGGGCAGCAAGGCACTCCTGCGACGCGAGGACGTCCCGCACGAGCGCATCGCCGAGGCGGTCGACAAGGCTGGCAAGGAGGCGCTGCGGGCCGGCGAGATCATCCGCCGCTTGCGCGACTTCGTGGCGCGCGGCGAGACCGAGCGGCGCGTCGAAAGCCTGCCGCGCCTGATCGAGGAATCGAGCGCGTTGGCGCTGGTGGGTGCCAAGGACCTGGGGCTGCGCGTGCGGCACGAGCTCGATCCCTCGGTCGAGCTCGTGCTGGTCGACAAGGTGCAGGTGCAGCAGGTTCTCCTGAACCTGATCCGCAACGCGGTCGATGCCCTGAGTGATGCCCCGGAGCGCGCGCTTACCATCGTCGTCAACGCGGAGGACAGCGACATGGTGCGGGTCAGCATTGCCGACACCGGGCCTGGCATCTCGCCCGACGTGCGCGAACAGCTGTTCCGCCCGTTCGTGACGACGAAGCGCAGCGGGATGGGCGTCGGCCTCTCGATCTGCCGCACGATCGTCGAGGCCCATGGTGGCCGGATCTGGGTCGAGACCAATCGCGCGGGCGGCGCGACCTTCCATTTCACCATACCGAAAGTGGGCGAAGAGGAGCTCGAGCATGGCGCATGAATCGCTTGTCCATATCATCGATGACGACGAGTCCGCTCGCGACGGCCTGGCGTTCCTGCTCGACTGTCATGATATCAAGACCAAGACCTATCCCTCCGCGGTACATTTCCTCGAAGTGGTCGGCGACATGGAGCCCGGCTGCATCATCACCGACGTGCGCATGCCGGAGATGAGCGGCATCGAACTGGTCGAGCGGCTCAAGGGTCTCAACATCCCCGCGCCGATCATCGTCATCACCGGCCATGCCGATGTGCCGATGGCGATCCAGTCGCTGCGCGCGGGCGTCTCGGACTTCATCGAGAAGCCGTTCAGCGACGAAGCGATCCTCGAAGCGGTGCGGGCCGCGCTCGCCCGCCAGCAGAGCCGCGACGAGCTGGAGAACGAGCGCGAGCGGATCGCCGCCAACCTTGCCGCGCTGTCTGGGCGCGAGCGCGAGGTGATGGAAGGGCTGGTCGAAGGCAAGGCCAACAAGGTGATCGCCTACGACCTTGGCATCAGCGCGCGGACCGTCGAGGTCTATCGCGCCAACGTGATGACCAAGATGGGCGCGCGCACATTGTCCGAGCTGGTGCGCATGGTGATGATCTCGCGCCTGCGGGGGTGACTTCCGCTCGCATCGTGCCGAGGTTTTATGCCGAGGCCGTCCTCCTCACCCGTCACCCTGAACTCGTTTCAGGGTCCATTCCTCGTTCTCGACCGGAGGGTTGAGACGCCGGCAGCCTGGGCGGTTTGCCGATCGAGCGGCAGGGCTTGCGGCGCGATGGACCCTGAAACGAGTTCAGGGTGACGAGGTGGAGTGGGAGGGAGGCGTGTCGGATGCACACGGCTCACCGCCCGCGGGCGAGTGCGGGATTACGCCTCAAGGGGGAAAAAGCGCACGGCGTTGGCGGCCGGTGGCCCCTGGCACGACAGGGTTGGCATCCACGTTCGATCTTGCGACCGGGCTGGCGAAGAACGGGAAACGACGCCAATCTCGACCCTGGTTACGAGCGAAGCGCCGGCGGTTAGGGCTCGCAGCTGGCCGCCGGTCTACAAGACTTCGCAAGGGTTGGTGTCCCCGTCAGGACGGACCGACCGCCTGGTGCGGGTTGGTAGCGCCGACGTCTCGATCGCCTCCACACCCGCCGTGTGCTGGAGCGTATAACCGAATTGGCACTAAATGTCAAGCGCAATCGTCGTCCCGGACCTGATCCGGGAGCGGTTGCGCCGTGTCGCAATCTCACCGCGCCGGCCCGCAAACGTATCCGCTTCGCGCGATCAGTTCGTGCGCGCGCAGCCGATCGCGGCGGCGTCCATCGCCGAGGCGGCGCCGGCAAGCAGCCAGGTGTTGACGAAGGCACGTCCTTGCGCGTCGCGCGCGGCGATCCGCATCGTCGGCGCCGAACGCATCGCGGCGACGATCGCGGCGTTGTCGCGACTGTCCCGCGGCCAGGCATCGCCGCCGCCGCCGATGAGGGCGAAGCGCTGTCCGCCCAGCGACAGGACGATCGGCGTATTCGATGCGAGGCGGCGCGAAAGGCGGACGTGGACCTGGTTGCGCGCGCCGCGCCGGGGCCAGGTGCCGACAGAGGCATAGGGCTGATAGTCGCGCTGCTGGGTGCTCGCGTCGGCCATGGCGATGGCATAGCAGCGCGGCACCACCGGATCGCGAAACGCGCCCCAGGTGGCATAGAGGCCCAGGCTCTCGCGCGCAGCGGCCGGACCCGCGAACACGTTCGCGGCCACGACGGTCGCCAGGACGGCGGCAAGGATGTCTCGAGAAGTCATGCCGCCCGGCAAGACGCTATCGGCAAGACAATATCGGCAGGGATTTCGCTAGATCGCCCCGGTCTGGCTGCGGCCATTGGCCGCCTCGTCGGTGCGATCGATCGCGGTGCGCAGACGCTTGGCCGTGGCGAGCGCCTTGGCCTGTTCCTCGTCCGAGCAATCCGCCTCGACGATGTCCTCCAGTCGGTCCGCCGCCTTGACGAGCATGCTCTTGAGCGCCCGCGTCTCCGCCCGCGCGTTGCCAAGCTCGTGGCGCAGTTCGATTTCGGTCTTCTCGCTCACCCAAATCCCCATTCAAGCGAAGGATCCTCTTGTGCCATAAAGCTGGCGCCGTGGATACGGCCCTGTGGAGCGGCGGCGTCGTTGCACACCTGCCAGTAATGGCGCGCGCTCGCGGCCTACCCATGGGCCAAGGAAAGCTGTGCCATGACAAATCGCGTCGATCTGCGGAACCCAGGCGCGGCCCCTGCGAAAGTGCCGGCCGTGACGCTGGGGTTCTGGATCATCAAGATCCTGGCGACGACGCTGGGCGAGACCGGCGGCGACACGCTGTCGATGACCTATGACTTCGGCTATCTTGTCAGCAGCGCGATCTTCATCGTGCCGTTGCTTCTGCTGGTCGCATTGCAAGTGAGGGCGCGTGCGTTCCACCCCTTGCTCTACTGGCTGACGATCGTCGCCTCCACCACCGCGGGCACGACCATGGCCGACTTCGCGACTCGCTCGCTCGGCATCGGCTATCTCGGCGGATCGCTGCTGCTGGCCGGGGCCGTGGCGGCCTCGCTGCTGGTGTGGCGGGCGGTGCTGGGGACGGTCGCGGTCGAATCGATCCGCTCGGACCGCGCCGAGCTGTTCTACTGGCTGACGATCACCTTCTCGCAGACGCTGGGCACGGCGCTGGGCGACTGGGCGGCGGACGACGGCGGGCTCGGCTATCTGGGCGGCGCCGCGCTGTTCGGCGCGGCGCTGCTGGTCCTGGTGCTGCTCTGGCGCTTCACCGCCGTGAGCCGGGTCGTGCTGTTCTGGTGCGCCTTCGTGCTGACGCGGCCGCTGGGCGCGACAGTGGGCGATTTCCTCGATAAGCCGCTTGCCAAGGGCGGCCTCGACCTGAGCCGGCCGATCGCTTCGGCGGTGCTGGCCGGCGCGATGCTGCTCTTGATCCTGCTCCTGCCGCAGCGGGCCGGATCGCACCCTGGCGAGCCGACGCCGGCCTGAGCCTTTCAGCCGTCCGCGTAGGCGATTTCCAGGACTTCCCATTCCTTCTCGCCGGCGGGCAGCCGCACCGTCCTGAGATCGCCGATCGCGGCCCCGCGCAAGGCCCGTGCGATCGGCGCGCTCCAGCCGATGCGACCGGCGGCGGCGTCCTGCTCGTCGTCGCCGACGATGGTGACGGTGATCCGTTCGTCGTCCTCATCGGCAAGCGTGACGGTCGCGCCGAAGTAGATGCGCGACCGATCCTCCTGGCGGCTGGGATCGACGACGCGCAGCGCCTTCATGCGGCGGGCGAGATAGGCCAGCTCCCGGTCGATCTCGCGCATGCGCTTGCGGCCGTAGAGGTAGTCGCCGTTTTCCGAGCGATCGCCGTTGCCGGCCGCCCACGAGACGATCTCGACGATCTCGGGCCGTTCCTTGCCCAGCAGGTGATCGTAGCGGGCGCGCAGGGCCGCCATTCCAGCGGGCGTGATCGGTGGGCCGGCAGATTTCATGCCACGCTCCTAGGCGAGGGCGCGGCCCAGGGCCAGAGGCGTGCGGCGCGCGACAGGCGCTTGAGCGGCTATGTAGTTTCATCAGGACCCGGCTTGGCGGCTTGCGAACCACGCACCCGCTACGGCGCTGCTCCAAGGAGAAGCGGATGTCGATCCAGAAGACCGTCTTTGTCAGTGGCCTTGCCCTTCAGGTGCTGCTCGTCGTATCCGCGGTGGTGGGGGCGCTGCATTTCGAACGGGTGCGCTATGGCGGCACTCTGCATCGCGAAGACCAGCAGTACAGCGATCTCATCGCCGATGTGCTGCCGCCGCCCGAATACGTCATCGAGCCCTACCTGGAGGCGACCAAGCTGCTCGACGAGCCACGGACCCTGCCGCAGCGCCGGGCTCGGCTGAAGGAGCTGGAAGTGCAGTTTCGGCAGCGCGAGCAGGTCTGGCGGGACGCCGACCTCGACCCCGCGGTCAAGAATATCCTGCTGTCGCGCTCCGACCCCACCGCGCGGGCGTTCTGGGCCGAGCTCGACGGCCGCTTCATCCCAGCCATCCAGCGCGGCGCCATGGGCGAGGCGCACGCGAGCTACGATCGGCTGGAGGGGGTCTACGCGCAGCATCGCGCCGGCGTCGATCTGCTGGTCGCCGCAGCCCAGAAGGCGCAGGTCTCGCTGATGCACGACTCGGCGAACGAGGTGATGTTTTCGAAGGTGATGTGGACGGCGCTGATCGCCATCATCGTGATCGCCGTGGCGGCGCTGGTGTGGTTCCTGAAGCGGCAGGTGACGGCGCCCTTGCGGGCGCTCTCCGAAAACGCGCAACGCCACGCTCTCGCCGAGCAGTACGAGCCGATCATCTGCACATCGGGGGCGGAGGAAGTGCGGACGCTGGTAAGCGGGCTGAACGGAATGCGCGAGCGGATCGCGATTGCCCGCAGCGACGCGGAACGTCAGCTTGCCGGGATCACCCTTGCCATGCAGCACCTGTCGCAAGGCGACTTCCTGGCCAAGATCGACACCGAGGGCTGCAGCCCGGCGATGGCCGAACTTGCCAACGCGTTCCTGTCGCTGCGCGCCAAGCTCGACGAGGCGTATCGCAAGGAGGAGGTCCAGGCCGAACTCATCCTGAACTCGATCGGCGGTGCGCTCGAGCAGCTTTCGGCCGGTGACATGACCTGTTCGGTCGATCACCTGCTGGAGGGCCGCTTCGCCAAGCTCGGGCGCGATTTCAACGTCGCGGTCGATGCCCTGGCCCGGCTGGTCGAGGATGCCGCGGCGGCGACCGACGAGGTCGGCGCGCGCACCGGTGAACTGCGCCAGACGGCCCAGTCGTTGGCGATCCGCTCCGAGCAGCAGGCGGTGACGCTCGCCTCGACGGTGATATCCCTCGCCGAAGTGACGGTGCGGGTCGGCGATACCGCGCAGAACGCCGAGCACGTGCGCGGCATCGTCGGCTCGGCGCGGTCCGAAGTCGAGCTTTCGGCCGAGGTCTTGCGCCGCACCGTCGCCGCGATCAACGAGATCGCCGCCGCGCAGGCGGAGATCGGCAAGATCGTGACGCTGATCGACGGCATCGCCTTCCAGACCAATCTGCTGGCGCTCAACGCCGGGGTCGAGGCGGCGCGCGCCGGCGATGCGGGCAAGGGGTTCGCGGTGGTCGCCACCGAAGTGCGCGCGCTGGCGCTGCGCTGCGCGGAGGCGGCGACCGACATCAAGCAGCGCATCGGCGCGGCGTCCGAGATCGTCGAATCGGGTGTCGGCCTCGTGGGCGAGACGGACGAGGCGCTGCAGCGGATCACCGGCAAGGTCGCCGCGATCAGCGCCGTGATCGAGAGCATCGCCCACGGCGCCGGCGAGCAGGCCGGAACGCTGCGCACCGTCGATCGCTCGATGCGCGAGATGGACGAGGCGACCCGGCAGAACTCGGCCATGGTGGAGGAAACCGCCACGGCGGTGAGCGCGCTCGCCGCCCAGGCTTCCGCCTTGCGGGACCAGCTCGGTCGCTTCGTCATCGCGCCTCACGACGGCCTGGCGCGCGCGGCGTAGGCGAGGGCCGGCCGTCGCGCACCCCAGACCGCGACGCGCTACGCATCCAGCCCATTTAGCGGAGGACGTCATCGGGCGGATTTGCACGCCGCCGGGTTCCGGTCCATGAGCGGGCGGACTCGCACCGGGAGCTGGTGGAGCGGGTCTGCTTCTGGGTGGGAAGATGGTTTCGGTCGGTTGATGCCACAGGACGAGAACGAGCAGGGTTCCACCGGGCTGTCGCAGCTCTTGGCGCGGCACCGGGCCGAATTGCAGCGCTTCCTCGTCGCGCGCTGCGGCTCCGCTTACGAGGCGGAGGATTTCCTTCAGGAAATGTGGCTGAAGGTCGGCCAGGCGCAGACCGGGCCGATCGCCAATGGCCGCGCCTACTTGTTCCGCATGGCCAACAATCTGGTCGCCGATGCGGCCCGCGCGCGCCACCGGGCGATGCGCCGCGATCACGCCTGGCTCGATCAGGAGGGCGGCGGCGCGACCGCGCCCGAGGAGCGGGTCGACATGGCCGAGCCCGCCGACGAGGCGATCGCGCGCCGGCAGGAGAGCGAGGTGCTGCAACAGGCCATCGACGCGCTGCCGGAAGGGGCACGGCGGGCGCTGCGGCTTTACCGGTTCGAGGGGATGGGGCAGGCCGAGATCGCACGGACGCTGGGAATCAGCCGCAGCGGGGTGGAAAAGCATCTCGCCCTTGCGATGAAGCGCTTGCGAAATTCGCTGGCCGACTGTGGATACCTTGTAAGGGCAACGTCTGAGGGAAGTGGGGGACTACGCGGAGGGGAACCGCGCGAGGAACACGACCTATGAGCCGCGAGGAATTGGATAAAATCCGCCAAGATGCGGCAGGCTGGCATATCGCGAGCGAGTCCGATTCCATGGATTGGGACGGGTTCACCGCATGGCTCGAGGCGGATCTGCGGCACGCCGCCGCTTACGACGAGATCAGCCTGACCGATGGCGCGGTGCTGGAGCTGGCCGCCGATCCCGCGCATCGCGCGTTCACCGAGACGCCGGCCGTGGTCCAGGCGCCGGGCCGCGTGCGTCGTTTCCGCTGGGTCGGCGCCGGAGCCGGTGCGGCGATGGCTGCGAGCCTGGCCGCGCTGCTGATCGTGCCGCAACTGCGCACTGGGCCCGGGCAGGTCTATGCGACCAGTGACGCCGCCCGCGAAATCGTGCTGGCGGACGGCTCGACGATCGCGCTTGCGCCGCACAGCCGGCTCGAAGTGTCCGGCGCGGATCAGCAGCAGATGGTGCTGGCCGGCGGCGCGCTGTTCGATATCCGGCACGATCCGCGGCGCCAGCTGGCGATCAATGCGGGGGGGCTCACCATCAGCGATATCGGCACGCGTTTCGACGTGCAGTCCGAAGGCACGAACCTGCGGGTCGCGGTGGCGCAGGGCAAGGTGGCCGTGAGCGGCGATGCCCTGGACAAGCCGGTGCCGCTGGATGCGGGCAAGGCCCTGACCTTCGATGGCAAGGCGGGGGTCTCCCAGGTCGCTTCCGTCGATGCCAAGGCGGTCGGCGCGTGGCGTGATGGGCGCTTGACCTATGATAATGTTGCGCTGCCACTGGTTGCCGCCGATCTGGGCCGCTATGCGGGAACCCGGGTGACGGTGTCGGACGCAGTGCGGGACCGGCGGTTTTCTGGGACGCTGACGGTCGGCAATGGCGACGAGGCAATTCGCGATCTGGCGCAGCTCCTGGGCTTGCGCCTCAGCGGTCGTCCTGGCGATTGGCGCCTGGAGTAGCGCGTCAGCGAAAGGGGCCGGCGGCACCCACCGGGTCGATGTCCGGAGTGGAACGCTGGCCAGCGCGCTCGCCGAACTCGCGGGTGAGTTGCACGTGTCCATCGGTGCGCAAGGGGCGCTGCCCGACAGCCGCGTCCCCGCGATCCGCGGCGAGATGTCGGTGGAGGAGGCCCTGCGCCGCGTCCTGGCGGGCACGGGCCTTACCGCGCGGCAGGTGGGACCATCGGCCTGGCGCATCGAGCGGGCCGTCGCTCCACCGCCGGTCGCCGCCGCTGACGATCCCCCTCCGCCGCCCGCGATCGATCCCGTGCCGATCATCGTCACCGCGACCAAGCAACCGCTCGAGCTGATCGACGTGCCCGGTGCGGTCTCGGTGGTTCTGGTCCGCGAGCACCGGCGCCGTGATCCCGGGGCGAACAGCGCCACCGTCGCGGGCGAGCAGGAGGGCCTGGCGCTCACGTCGCTGGGGCCGGGGCGCAACCGCATGTTCCTGCGCGGAGTGGCGGACAGCGCCTTTTCCGGGCAGAGCCAGTCGACCGTCGCGGTCGTGCTGGACGAGGCGCGCCTGACGTACGCGGCGCCCGATCCCGACATTCGGCTCGTCGACATCGACCGGGTCGAGGTGCTGAAAGGGCCGCAAGGCGCCCTCTACGGCACCGGCGCGCTCGGCGGCATCTACCGGCTGGTGACACACCCGGCGCAGCTGGACCAGACCACGCTCGATGCGACGGCGCTCAGCACCGCGATCTCGGGAGGTGGCGTGGGCTACGGCGTCTCGTCGGTCGGCAACCTGCCGCTGATCAAGGACGCCGCCGCGCTGCGCCTGGTCGGATATCTCGAGCGTTCGCCGGGCTGGGTGGACACCGGATCGCGCCAGGACACCGACCGCACGCACGTGACCGGACTGCGCGCCTTGTTCGGCCTCGAGCCCCGGCCCGACTGGCGGATCGACCTGACGGCGTTCGGCCAGTGGCTGGAGGCAGGGGACAGCCGCTACGTCTACCGCCGTCATGCGCGCACGCGGCCCGTCCAGCTCGTCGAGCCGCACGACAACGATCTGCGCCATCTCGCCTTGCGTGCCGAAGGAAAGATCGGTGGCGCCTCGGCGATGCTGGCGACGGCCATGACCTGGCACGATGTCGACGATGCCTATGACGCGACCGTCGGCGCCGAGGCGTTCGGCCTGGCCGATCCGCGCCTGCTCCTGGACAGCCGCGCCTATCGGACCTGGGACAGCGAGTTGCGCTTGCGCGGCAGCGCCGGACGGTTGGGCTGGCTCGTCGGCCTCTCGCACGTCACTGCCCGCCAGGTGCTGGTCGACGACCTCACCAGCTTCGGGGGAACTCGCCTGCGCGTCGCAAACGACCGGCGCGAGGCCAGCGACACCGCCTTCTACTTCGACCTGACGCACCCGATCGCGCACCGCTTGACCATCGATGCCGGCGCGCGCGTGTTCTACGCTTCGCTGCACGAAAACCGGGTGCTCGACGCCGTGGACTTCGATCGCAGGCGACATCGCTTCGGCGTGACGCCGAGCATCGCGCTGTCGTGGCAGCCCGACCCGGCCCAGTCAGTCTATGTGCGGTATGGCTCCGCGTTCCGGCAGGGCGGCAGCACGGTGACGAGCAGCAACCGCGTCCAGAGCCTGGAGGGCGACGAGCTCGCCACCATTGAGGGCGGCTGGCGGCGTCGGCTCCGCGGCGAGGGCCTGATCGACGTGTCGGTCTGGTATTCCTGGTGGATGGACATCCAGTCCGACGAACTGCAAGCCAATGGCCTGCTCAACACGGTGAACGCCGGCGACGGACGGATCGCCGGCGCCTCGGCCAGCGCGACGCTGCCGATGGCGCGGGGCTGGCGCCTGGACGGCGGGTTCGACGTGACGCGCGCGGTGCTCACACGCAATGCGCTGGGTTTCCAGGTCAACGACCGCCGCTTGCCCGCGGTGCCGCTCTACACCTTCCGGGCGGCGCTGCGCAAAGACGTGAGGCTGCTGGGTGCGAGCGGCTGGGCGCAGCTTGGCGCACGGTACCTTGGGCCATCGCGGATGAGCTTCGACCCGGACCTCGACCGCAAGATGGGCAAGGTTTTCGATCTCTCGTTCGACGCCCACGCGACGTTGGGGCGGCTGGGTGTCGAGCTTTCGACGAGCAATCTGCTGAACCAGCGCGCGAACGTCTTCGCCTTCGGCAATCCGCTGCGATACCGGACGATGGACCAGTACACGCCGCAGCAGCCCCGGACCGTGAAGATCGGCCTGACCCTGCCGCTCTGAGGTGGTGGCTCAGCCTTCAGGGACGACGATCAGCCGCATCGACGCGCTGCCATTGCCAGGGCAGGTTCACGTCCGAAAACGCTTGCGCCGGGCGTCGATGGTTGCTCATGAGCGAGGAAACGGAGATCGGTTCGATGCGGATTGAGGGTGTGGGCGCGGTCGTGACGGGCGGCGCCTCGGGCCTGGGCAAGGCGACGGCCGAGATGCTCGCCGCCGCCGGTGCGCGCGTGACGATCTTCGACCTGAACGAGGAAGCCGGACTTGCGCAGGCTGCCGCGATCGGCGGGCGGTTCGTGAGCGTGAACGTTGCCGATGATGCCAGCGTCAGCGCGGGGCTCGCTGCCGCCGAGGAGGCTCATGGGGTCGCGCGCATCCTCGTCAATTGCGCGGGCGTCGCTCCGGCGGCGAAGACGGTGGGCAAGCAGAATGCGCCTCATCCGCTCGAAATGTTCGCCAGGACGGTCAGCATCAACCTGGTCGGCACCTTCAACATGATCTCGAAGTTCGCCGCGCGCCTTGCCGCCGCCGAGGAGATCGAGGGCGAGCGGGGCGTCATCGTCAACACCGCGAGCGTTGCAGCCTTCGATGGCCAGATCGGGCAGGCGGCCTACTCCGCATCGAAGGGCGGCGTGGTGGGGATGACCCTGCCGATCGCGCGCGACCTGGCGGAGCACAAGATCCGCGTCATGACGATCGCTCCGGGCATCTTCCTGACGCCGATGATCGAGGCCTTTCCGCAGCAGGTGCAGGACGCCCTGGGGGCGCAGATTCCACATCCCAGCCGGCTCGGGAGGCCGCACGAATATGCCCAGCTTGTCGAATCCATCATCCGCAACGCCATGCTGAACGGCGAAGTGATCCGCCTGGATGGCGCCATCCGCATGGCGCCGCGCTGACCATGGGCGACGGGATCGATCTCAGCATCGCCGATGGTATCGCGCGGATAACCCTGGCCCGGCCCGAGGTCGGCAACGCCATCGACATCCCGCTGGCGCGCGCCTTGCTCGCGGCGGCGATCCGCTGCGAGACGGACGCCTCCGTCCGCTGCGTCGTGCTCACCGGTCAGGGACGCCTGTTCTGCGCGGGGGGCGATGTCAGCACGATGAGAAGCGCCGGCGATGGCTTGCCCGAGTTGCTGGCGGAACTCATCGCCATCGTCCATGCGGCCGTGACGCGCCTGGCGCGGATGCCCAAGCCCCTGCTGGTGCTGGTGAACGGACCGGCCGCCGGGGCCGGTTTCAGCCTGGCGCTGCTGGGGGATGTCGTCCTGTCGGCACGGTCCGCGCATTACACGGCCGCCTATGGCGCGATCGGCTTGACCGCGGATGCCGGTCTCAGCTGGCTCCTGCCTCGCCTTGTCGGCCTCAGGAAGACGCAGGAGATCATCCTCACCAACCAGCGGATCAAGGCCGATGAAGCCGAGGCGATCGGCCTTGTGACCCGCACCGTCGACGACGAGATGCTGGCGAGCGAGGGTGACGCGGTGGCGGCCAGGCTGGTGGCGGCTCCGGTCGCCGCGTTCGGTGCGGCGAGGGCGTTGCTCCTGGAGAGCTTCGACGGTTCCTTCGAGGCGCAGCTCGATCGGGAGCTCCGCTCGATGGTCACCGCGGCGTCCGCGGAAGCGCGCGAAGGTCTCGCCGCCTTCTTCGCCAAACGTCCGCCCGACTTCACGGGAACCTGATCGCGGGAGCATCGACTCCTTGGTCCCGACGTGCGAGCGAGCGGCGCGATAGGGGACGCGTCCTCCGTTCCGTGGCATACGTGTTTCGTGGGCCGGGATCGATGCGGTAAACGCTTCCTCACCGATGGGAGTCAGTCACGATGGACAGTCCGCGCAGCTTTGCGATCCTTGCCTGCGCGGATTTGCCGGTCCGATCGGTCGCATCCTGCGGGCGGAGTGATCGCGACCGATGATCCGCGAGATCCTCAAGATGGGCGATCCCCGGCTTCTCGCCATCGCGCGGCCGGTCGAGGACATCGGCGACCCGGCGCTCAAGGACATCATCGCCGATCTCTACGAGACCATGCGCGCCGCGAACGGTGTCGGCCTCGCGGCCCCGCAAGTGGGTATCGGCCTGCGCCTGATGATCTTCGGCTTCGAGAGCAATCCGCGATACCCCGATGAGAAGCCGGTGCCGATGACGACGATCATCAATCCCTGGATGGAGTTGCTGACTGAGGAGACGGAGGACGGCTGGGAGGGCTGCCTGTCGGTACCGGGCATGCGCGGGCTGGTGCCACGGGCGACCCACATCCGTTATGGCGGCACGCTGGAGGACGGGGCGGCGCTGGAACGCGAGGCGCGGGGCTTCCATGCTCGTGTGTTCCAGCATGAGTTCGATCATCTGAACGGCGTCCTCTATCCGCACCGCATCCGCGACCTGACGCGGTTCGGCTTTATCGAGGCACTTTTCCCGGATAGCGAACTCGCGGCGCTGGAAAGGCCGATCGCCACCTCCCACGTTGAGGCCACAGGCCCGCGTCCTTGACCATGAGGCAGTGACGGACCTTACCTCCCAGGGGCAAGGAGCATCGCCATGACCGATCATCACGCCCACGACGGGCACTGTCACGCGCATGGCCAAGGCCAAAGCCAAAGCCAAAGCCAAAGCCAAAGCCAAAGCCAAAGCCAAGCCCAAGGCCATGAGGTGAAAGACCCGGTGTGCGGCATGCGGATCGATCCCGAGACCACGTCGCACCGCGCCGAGCACGAGGGCGTCGCCTATTACTTCTGCAGCGCCGGCTGCCGCGCGAAGTTCCTCGCCGATCCCGACCGCTACCTGGCGCCCGACGCGTCCTCGGCCGCGTCGGTGTCGGCAAGCGTCTGGACCTGCCCGATGCATCCCGAAATCCGCCGCCCCGGACCGGGCAGCTGCCCGATCTGCGGCATGGCGCTCGAGCCGGCCGCGCCGAGCGCGGACGATGGTCCCAATCCCGAACTGGTCGACTTCACGCGCCGCCTATGGGTCAGCGCCGTGCTGGCGGTGCCGCTGCTGCTGATCTCGATGGGCGGGGAGATGGCCGGGCTGCATCTCGTGCCGATGCGATGGTCCTCCTGGGTCCAGCTGGCGCTGTCCGCGCCGATCGTGCTCTGGGCCGGCTGGCCGTTCTTCGAGCGCGGCTGGGCTTCGCTGCGCAGCCGCCACTTCAACATGTTCACGCTGATCGCCATCGGCGTGGGCGCGGCCTTCCTCTACAGCCTGGTCGCGACGCTTGCGCCGGGCCTGTTCCCCGCCAGCTTTCGCGACCATGCGGGCATGGTCCCGGTCTATTACGAGGCCGCCGGCGTGGTGGTCGCGCTGGTGCTCCTGGGGCAAGTGCTCGAGTTGCGCGCGCGGGCGGCGACCGGCCGGGCGATCCGCGCGCTGCTCGACCTGGCGCCCAAGACCGCGCGCCGGATCGACGACGCGGGCAACGAGAGCGAGGTGCCGATCGCGCAAGTCGCCAGGGGCGATCGCCTGCGCGTCCGGCCGGGCGATGCGATCCCGGTCGACGGCACGGTGATCGAGGGCCGGTCCTCGGTGGACGAAGCCATGCTGACCGGAGAACCCGCGCCGATCCTCAAGACCGCTGGCTCGGCGGTGACCGGCGGCACCGTCAACGGCACCGGAAGCCTCGTCGTCGAGGCACAGGCGGTCGGCTCGGAAACGATGCTCGCGCGCATCGTGGCGATGGTGGCCGAGGCGCAGCGCAGCCGCGCGCCGATCCAGGCGACGGCGGATCGTGTCTCCAACTGGTTCGTGCCACTGGTGATGGCGATCGCGCTTGCGACCTTCATCGTCTGGTCGCTCGCCGGTCCCGAACCGCGCTTCGGCCACGCGCTGCTGAACGCGATCGCGGTGCTCATCATCGCATGCCCTTGCGCCCTGGGCCTTGCCACGCCGATGTCGATCATGGTCGGCACCGGGCGGGGCGCGCAGGCGGGCGTCCTCGTCAAGAATGCCGAGGCGCTGCAGGCCCTCGACGCGGCGGATACGCTGGTGATCGACAAGACCGGCACTTTGACCGAAGGCAAGCCGAAGCTGGTGGCGATAGAGCCGCTCGCCGGCTTTACGGACACGGAAATCCTCGCGCTCGCGGCTGCACTGGAGACGCGGTCCGAACATCCGCTGGCTCTGGCCATCGTCGCCGGGGCGCGCGAACGAGAGCTTGCGCTGGGCCAGGTGGATGATTTCGAATCCCACACCGGCATGGGGATCAGCGGCACGATCGATGGCAAGACGGTCGCCGTCGGCAACGCCGCGCTGATGGGACAAGTCGGCGCGCAGATCGGGTCGCTGGAGCAAGCGGCGGAGCGTCATCGCGCCGGGGGCGGCGGGGTCATGCTCGTGGCGGTGGATGGCCGGGCCGCGGGCCTGATCGCGGTGGCCGACCCGATCCGGGCCTCAACTCGCACCGCGATCGCGACGCTCAGGGGCGCAGGGCTGCGGATCGTGATGCTGACCGGTGACGGTCGCGGCACGGCCGAGGCGGTCGCGCGCACGATCGGCGGGATCGACGAGGTCCACGCGGATCTGCGGCCCGACGACAAGGCGCGTATCGTCGGCGAATTGAAGGCGAAGGGCGCGCGCGTGGCGATGGTGGGCGACGGCATCAACGATGCGCCCGCGCTCGCCGCCGCCGATGTCGGCATCGCCATGGGCACCGGTACCGATGTCGCGATCGAGAGTGCCGGGCTGACGCTCACCAGGGGTGATCTGGCGGCGATGGTCCGTGCCCGCCGGCTCGCCCGAGCGACGATGGCCAATATCCGCCAGAACCTGTTCTTCTCGTTCCTGTTCAATGGCATCGGCGTGCCGGTCGCGGCCGGCGTGCTCTATCCGCTGACCGGCACACTGCTCTCGCCGATGCTGGCCGGCGCCGCCATGGCGCTCTCGTCGCTCACCGTCGTCACCAATGCGCTGCGGCTCAACGCCGTGCGGCTGGGGGACGACAGCGCGTGACTATCGGCAATCGCCGCGCGGGATCGGGTTCGACGAACCGCTACCGCGCTAACTTCCCGTAAAGCCCGGTGTCGGCCCGGCGTCACTTCAGGCGGAGCGGAAGGCCTGCGGTCACCAGCACCGCTTCTTCGGCAATCGCCGCCAGCCGCTGGTTCAGCCGACCGGCATGGTCCCTGAAGCGGCGGGCGAGTGGATTTGCCGGCACGATCCCGCCGCCGACCTCGTTGGAGACCAGGCCCAGAGGAACCCGGCTGTCGCGAATGGCTGTCTCCAGTTCGGACGTCGCGGCGTCTATGTCCCGCTCTGCATGCATGAGGTTCGACAACCATAGGGTCATGCAATCGACCAGGATCGCATCGGCGTCGCCCTGCGCGCGGCGGATGGCGGCAGGCAAGTCGATCGCAGCTTCGCAAGCCGTCCAGCGTGGGCCACGGTCCGCCTGATGTCGCGCGATGCGCTCGATCATCTCGGGGTCGCCGGCCTCGGCGGTGGCGATGAAGGCGAGCTTGCCAGGCAAGGCCTCGATGCGCGCCTGGGCGTAGCGGCTCT
>Ga0070665_100000977_pt1 | contig 36220 bp, 49 predicted proteins | sample KBSS13metaG_FD_65862 | JGI IMG/M metagenome (GOLD analysis project Ga0070665, IMG submission 65862) | Switchgrass rhizosphere microbial communities from Kellogg Biological Station, Michigan, USA - KBS S1-3 metaG | ecosystem: Host-associated > Plants > Roots > Rhizosphere > Soil ... | reverse complement strand
TGCGGAAACGGGCGCTTGGAACGGAAGGCATCGCAGCGCGTATGCCCAGCGTGGTGGGATGAGAGCCAATTCCTGCGGCGCTGAGCGTGGGTGTTTCAATCGAATGGCGGCCAGGTCCGCAATTCCGTTCGGCGACTCGAGCTCTGAAAGCCATACACACTGCTCGCCGCTGCTGGAGAAGGAATTCTGGAACACGCGCGACAATTGAGCTTCGTCGGCGAATCGAGTGGATTTCGGTCCCCGGTGGAGTGAAGGTGGCCTTGGCTGCGGCATGGTTGAGTATAGTGTTTGACGCCCCCTTCAGCGTCAATGGTATATCGTGCGGCAGCGCATCGCCGTCATCGACGCCATGAGGATGAGATCGCGGGCGACGCGCCGAATGCGAGCTCGCTCATCGGGGAACCGAATTCTCTTTCGACGATGTCCGACATCCATGAGCGCGGCGTCCATCTCCACTTGCGTCACACCTCCGTGCCACAGCCAGTTGCGGATGAGCTTTGAGCCGATGCGCGGCCACACGCCGTACACAATGATTTGACTCATAACCTCGCTATTCTCGCGTGATGACCAAAGCATCTTCTGAATACGCAAACCGTGGAAGGCGCGCCGGCTAAGGTCGTCAGTTGCCTTTCGGCATCCCAAGTGCTCCGAGGAGATTGATCTTTTCGTAGACTTCCATTCGATGGACGGAAACGTTCCTCGGGGCCGTGATGCCCAGTCGAATTAGACCGCCTTTCATGCCGAGAGCCGTGATTTCGATATCATCCCCGATCTTCAAGATCTGACCTACTCTCCGTGTCAATATCAACATCGTTCTCTCTCCTGTATAAAATATCGCGGTGTCAGGGTACAAAACACTAGCCGAAGTTAGTCTGAGCACGCTGCCTGCCCGATAGCCGACACTCGCTCCACGGACTCATCCTTGATTGGGTGACCGGATGTGTTGATGACGGCGGAACAGCATCCACATCGCCGAAATGTCACGGACAACAGATCTATCAAGATCGGTGCCCGGCACGTTGAACAGCGACCCAGCGAGAACTCGATCTTTCGAGTGATTGCTGAGAGCACCAGGACCGCTTGGTCGATCGTCAAAACTGACTGAGGTGTACTTTGGAGAAATATCTCATAGGCCTTACAGGCCAACTCGCCCGCCGCCAGGTCTGAAACGTCACGTTTCATTTCGGGCACCATCTGGCCCAGCAACTCTTGATGTGTCATGGCCACCAGTGCCGCCTCGTGGCGCCGCTGGGGAGAACGCAGCAGCAATTCCATGCTGAACGGCGAATCTCCACGCGGACGCTGGATCTTCAGCTCGGTGGACTTCGACCGGTACTTCTTGAGCAGTGATCGGACTCGCCTGGCCGTGAGGCCGGTCCAGCGGGTGATTGTCTGAGTCCTTGCACCATGGCGGAGCAGTCTCCAGGCCAGGTCCAACTTCCGTCGATCTTCCAGGTAGGGATCCCTTGCGTCGGGCATGTCAGCATCCTCTCGCTCCATGAAGACGGATTTCGTGCCTTATTTATCGCACGTTTGTGGGCTATTGTCGCACCCGAATCAACGCTGTTGTAGCTGCATAATTGCCCTTTTGAGGTCATTTCTGGCGCAATTTGATCCGCTATCGGCCGTTCGAACGTCAAACTCAACATTGCAGGCGTGCGTTTCTGAGCGCATGCTATGGTCGAGGTATAGAGAAGAGGCCACTGGAATCGGCGTTTAGCTCGCGGGCGCAGAGGCGCCATGGAACGCGTTGCAAGGAGCATCGGCGTGGGAAGCCGTCAAACAAAGCACAATCCGCTCGGGCCGGCAGCCCTGGGGGCTGTCAGCAGCCTCTTGGCGCCCGTGGTGCCTCTGCTGCTGGAATTGGGGATTGGCATCGGCGATGTCGAAACCGTGCTGAAGCTCCTGTATGTCCAAGCGGCTCGAGAACTCGTCTTAGCTCAGGGAAAGGAGAAATCTGAGGCCGCTCGCCAAGCCAGTAATCCACAGAAGAACGAAGCGTCCATCGCTTCACTTGCGATGATGACCGGCCTAACCCGTAGGGCCGTAACAAGACTGCTGACGTTGGGGACGGATCGCGACGCCGGTAGTGATATCGGCCGGCAGCGCGCTGAAAGGGTTATTTCAGCCTGGTTGCATGACCCGGCATACCGAAATGTGCGGACCGGGTCGCCGGCCATCCTCCCGCTGAGAGGGCCTCCACCCTCATTCACTAGCTTGGTTAAGCAGCACAGCGGCGATCCCCGCGTTCGTACCATCTTGAACGAATTACGCAGAGTGCGAGCGATCCGGGATCACCCTGGGCGCAAGGTTGAGTTGATTCGACACTCATACGCGCCGTCGGGTCTGGACCCGGCCGCGATCGCGGTCATGGGAGAACAGGCGGCTGACTATATCCGCACGCTCGTGCACAACGTCAAGCACCCGAGCTGGCCGCTGTATTCGCGATCCGTCGTGAACGTACGAGTCGATTCGGCGGAGCTCGGTAGGTTGATGCGCCACTGCGCACTTCTCGCCGATAGCACCATGGAAAGCTTGGATGCCGCCATTAACGACCCTTCTGCAACTACCAGCAACGAATCTCCATCGGCGCAGGCGGGACGCATGGGTGCCGGCATTTTCATCTTCCATGACGCTCCGCCGTTGTCTGTAGCGCTTGATACAGGTGATAAGGCCGTTCTCACGCCCCGGAGCCGCAGGAAAAGACCGAACGGAATCACCGGCCGTGGCAAGTAGATCCAAAACATCGCGCGCAAAGTCGGCCTCCCGCAAGAGGAGCGGGAATTTGCGCGGCCATGTCGGGAAGGAGCGCCCAGCAAGCAAGCGCAACGGACCCGGCCGTGTACTCGATTCGCTCGCTCGCGAGGCAATTGATCGGTGCGCCGGATTGCTCGCGTGTTGCGGTTACTCTCCCGATCAGTCTTCTCGACGTTTTCAGCAACGATGCAAGCGTGTGTCTGCGCAGCTCGTAGGTCGCCCAGCAGATCTTATGAGTGAATTCGATCTGAGCGGACATGTGCTGACCATGTGGTCCGAAGAGAGTGCATATCTGCTGCCGGACGGGCGATTTCGGCCAATTCCGGCGAAAGGACCGGCACCGTCCCTCGAAGCATTGGTCAGAAAAGTTGGTCGCGGTTTGACGCTCGAGACAGCACGTGCCACTTTGTTGAGTACAGGATCATTGCGACGCCACGGCCGGATGTATGTGCCCTGCAACTCTTGGCAGTCTCATCCAAGCAACTCACCGTCGCAGCAGGCGCACCACATGCGGGTGCTGGTAGAGTTCCTGAGGACGTTGGAACACAACTCCCGCACCCGAGGTGCAGAGGACCGCTGGTACCAATTCGCGGCCGCCAATACCGCCGTACCCGTCAGTCAGTTCGCCGCCGTCAGCCGCTACGTGCGCTCGACGGGACACGCCTTTTTGAGAGACAAGGATGCGTTCCTGTACCGCCTGGCACGCAAGCGGAAAAAATCCGAACCGACAGTGCCTGTATCGGTTGGCGTCTACCTCTCTCAGACGCGACCGTTCGGCGGCTCGACACGCGGCGGTCCGCGGAAGACTGAATGATGCGTCCTATTCCATCGAAATCATTTCGCACGCCACTGTGCGGTGACGCTCCGGTTCGATACTACGAAGGCTCGGGGCAGTGCCGATGAATGCGAAGCGCTCGCGTGTAAAGAGGCGCCGCAGCCTCTCCATTCGAAAGCGCGGCCGCGCGCTCGATACCTTGGCTCACGAGGCGCTCGAGTGCTGTGCGTGGATCATTGCCCGCTGTGGATACTCGCCGAGGGAATCGGCGCTGCAATTTCGAAGATACTGCGACTTGATCCCTGCGTCGGTCGTTCGCAAAGGCGATGCCGTCACTACCCAATTCGATCTCGCTGCACATCTGCTCACCCTGTGGTCCCAGGATTCGAAGTACCTTCTACCGGACGGTGATATGCGTCCACTGACGGTCAGAGGCCCGGCTCCATCGATTGAAGCCTTGGTGCGCGCGTTGGACTCGAAACTCAGTATTGAAGAGGCCATGGGTAGCCTCAGAGCATCAAAGGCATTGCGAAGAGTCGGCGCCAAGTACATTCCGCGGGACTCGTGGGTCGTTGCGTATCCGAGCAATTCGCTTTCGCAGCTCGCACATCATATGCGGTCACTCGTCGAGTTCTTACGCACGCTCGAGCACAACACGGGGGCGCGAAACGGAACTGGGAGATGGTTTCAATATGCTGCCCTGAATCCAAACCTGCCGGCGAGGCAGTTCGCTGCTCTCAATCGCTATCTGCGACGGACAGGATTGGCGTTTCTAAAAGACAAGGATGTCACAATGCACCGGATGGCCAGCTCCCGAAAGCTACGCGAACCAACGATTCCAGTGGCGATCGGTGTTTACATGTCAGGAGCACCTAGGTCAATTTACCTGCCGACGCGTAGCGCGCGCGAAAAAAGCTGAACCATGAACTGACTTCGCCATCATGTTGGAGGAGTCTGTGGCAGGATAACGCAAAGGCGAAGCAAGAGTCCTTGATGTAGATCGTCGCGCGCCGGAGTTGAGGACATGCCGATAATCGCGAAACCTGGTAGCCGTATGCGCAGACGGTCGCCTACAATAGTACGCCTTGGTTTCCCTCATTCTGCGCAGGAGGCGCTCGCTGTCATGCATATCAATCCTGATCATTTTCTGGTCACTGAAAGCGGTCGGGTAGTGACTGCGGAGCGAAATAAGGTTGCCTGGGAGCAATGCTATCGAGTGCTGGCGGAGGAGTTGGCTAGACAGCGAAGCGCCTCCGAGGTATTTCTGCTCATTGGACCTCAAGGCGCGGGTAAGAGATCTTGGGCACGCTCATACGCCGCCAAGAATCCATCGGCCATCCTATTTGATGCGATTCTGGTTAAGCGTGACGAGCGAGCCCCCATTCTGCAGGCCGTTAGGGAGCAATCTGGTACTACAGTTGCAGTTTGGTTCGACACTCCCCTCGACATCTGCATCACTCGCAATGCTACACGCCCTGTCGATGGGAGAGTGCCTGAGCAGGCTATTCGGAACGTCCATGCGGCACTGCAAGCACCCTCTAAGGATGAAGGATTCGATGAGATCACCGTTATCACCGCCGCAAATGCTTCCTGATCAACTACAGTCCGATCAACTGCAACTGATACTGAGCAATCAACCATCACGCTCGAGCGCGCGCACCAGCCGCGGAGCCTCCCGTCGGAGGATGTGGGGTGCGCCACTTCCTTGTGAGGCAGCTTTCAACACAGGGAGCGCCGCGTACTCACCTTTTTTTCCGCTGCACGCATCGCAGCCCTCAGTTCTGCTTCGAGAAAGTGGTTGTTGTGAGCGAATATCCGCTCGAACTTGCCTTCCCAGTAATGATGTAGATGGGCAGGCAACGTCGGCATGGATTCATAGAGTTGTTCCCACGGACTCCCTGTCATCGGACATTGCGCTGACAAACGTCTCGGAGACTGGATCCGCCTGAGGCTGAATCTGAAATCGTTGGATACTCTCACTCCATTCGATAAACTGGGAAGCGCGCGGTGGGGGGGGGTAAAAGCCGTGAAGATGAGAGCACACCCTTCGGCCACCGATCCCGAGACCTCGTCGGACGCGAACGCTTCGTTTATCTCGCGAATACGCAATTGTTGGCGCGCCGCAGCCTCTATCATCGCATGTGGGTTCGACAGTCCGAGACTACAGCGACGGGTCTGAATTCAGCCGCTATCGGCCCAGGTCCAGCAACAGTTCACGCTCACTTGGGGAGCTGATTCAACACGTGGGCCTCATGCCCTGCGATGGAGTGATTCCGAAGGCGGAGCCGGGGGTTCTCTGGTGGGTTCCGTAGCGTTCAATCCAGTTTAGAACATCGCGATACTCCCGTAGCGTCAGGTGGTAGCTGTGTTTGGCCTGCAGCTCGCGTGCGGGTGCTGTGAATGAGGAGGTCGTTACGAGCATGCCGTGGGTTGCTCCAACGCTGGCAAAGGCGCCATATAGTCTCTGAACCAGGTCGAAGCCGACCTTGTGATGCGCTCCATAGAGTTTGGTCTCTATGAGCCACATCAAGCACCCTAGTTCGGTGTCGATGGTCGCCAGTATGTCGAAGCCGCCATCGCGAGTCGCAGGGGTCAGTTGCACGTTCCAGCCCCAATCCTCCACTATTTCAGCGATGAGCCGCTCAAACTGCCGGGGAGTCAAAGCGCGCACGCCCTCAGGGCGGGCTTTCAACTGCTCGGCTAGAGCCGCGTTGGCCACAATGATTTTGGGGCTCAGACACTGAACGATCTCTTCGCGAGGGACTCGGGCCGTGTGATGAAGATCGTAGAGCAGCGCGGAATTGCGGCTTGCGCGTCTGTCCGTAGACGGCGACTCGTGCCGCCAGAACCAAAGCATCGCTTCTCTGAGGCGCTTTTGGACTGTCTCGGGAGTGATGCGTAAGGTGGCACCGGCTTCCTGGTAAGAGCAGCCCTCGCCTTTTACCAGCCAAAGCGCCTCGCCATGTTCTCGTGGCAAGGCGGATAGCACGTGAAGTAGCTGGTCTTGCGCCGCCGCGATCCGCTCGGGAGAGAGTTCAGAAGGAGATTCCGTTACTGACTTCAATGCGGCAGTGCGCTCTGCGATCAACGCTCCTTCATGCTTCAGCTCGCGCCTGATGCTAGCGCTTGCCAGATTGAGTGCGGCCGCGAAGACATAGGCTTCGACATCCCGAATTGGGCCGGAATTGTCGGCTTCGCGTTGAGTCCGGCTCAATAGTCGCACGTGAAGGTCTTGGAGTACGTCGTCCAAGGAACTCGCGGGTAAAACCCTGCGCAAGGTCTGGCGTAGCTTTCGATCCATGCGAAGGGCGGCCATGGTGAGTGACTCGTCGGACCCCGGAACCGGACCGTCAGCGGGTAACCTCATTGATCATTCTCATTTTGTAGGGGTCATTACTTAGACGAACGACTCGCCCAATACCGATATGGTGCAGATCGCCCGTCTGTGGACCCCCCGCTTGGTCAGGCCGCAACTGCTGTATGAAAACGCAGGCCTCGGCATCAGGAACCTTTTCAACCGTGCGGAGCCGCAACGCCTGTTGTCGAGCGACGTCCCGTTGTAACACTGTAGCGATTTAGAGATGCTGCTATCGTGGGACAAGAAATGTTCGTCCGGGTACGGTGGCAAGATTGCGATCCGTGACTCTTCCGAGGCCTTGCGAATGATCGCAAATCGGCTGGTAAATCCGCGGGATATCTCGATCCGCCGCGCCCAGTCGTCTGACAGCGAGTTTGCCTATGAGGCATTGCTGACGATTCGGCCGTACGTGGAATCGACTTGGGGAGACTGGCTAGAAGTCAATGGACGCGCCCGTACCGCATCAGATGCGCAGGCCGGGCGCTCGCAGATCGTTCAATTGGCCTCGGTTCCTGTCGCTCTGCTATGCGTGGATGAGTTCGAAACTCATCTACAACTGGATCAGCTCTATGTTGTCCCTCAGTATCAGCGGCGCGGGATCGGCGCATACGTACTCGGCCTTGTGCTCGCGGACGCTCGCGACAGCGGGCTTCCCGTCCGGCTTAGGGTACTTCGGGTAAACCCCGCGAGGCACTTTTATCAGCGACATGGTTTTAAGGTCGTCTCGGAGACACCCGAGCGGCTCTTCATGGAGCACGCAGGAACCAACTCACCTACATAACAAATTCGGGGCACTCAATGACGCGTAGTTTCCTGGACGCTTACGAATCCCCTCAATCAGTTCTGTGGCGATGCTTACGCCAATGCATGGCAGAGAGCTTCATCGCTACCCTCGAACGCGAGCTGCTGAGTCGCCGTCGGTTCAGATCTTGAGCGGAAACAAAAATGGCCGTGCGCGAGTGATCGGAGGCGGAGGCCGGCGAACACTTCGGATTCTCGAAGTCAGCAGCTCAGACTGCATGTTGAGCTATGTGGGCGGTGTGTAGTCACTCAGCGGACGGCTTCTGCCGCTTCGCGGCGTCAGACCGCACTGCGTGTAAGATTGGTGAAGAGAGGCAAAGATACGAAGACAAAAAGCCGTCCACGGAAGGGGGCAGGTCCACTGCATCGCTCCCAAGGCATTAGGTCGCGGGCCTGGTAGCGCTCGCTTTTAGGCATCTTCAAGTGCACTCCTGAGGCCCGACCCAGAAAATCAGGGTCGTTCTTCTAGCGCCCTTCTCATAAACCGTTCGCACGTGCTCGCTGGGTCTTTGCAAGGCACTATGAGGTAAACAGTAACGATCAAACTGGGATCGCTCAGCTCGGCGACGGTTATTTCGGGTCTCAGGAGGCCAATCAACTGTGTAAGCGGTGCAATCCCAACAGCCATACCGGCAGCCGCCATCTCGATGAGTACGGAGACCGCCGATACTGGAGTGACGTCCAAGGCTGTTCTGAGCGCGCCACAAGCTTGCCTCACCTCTGATTCCACGAGGACTGAGGACTCCTCCAGGACCTCGCTGAGCCGCAGTCCCGCTTTTTGGGAAAAGGGATAGGCGCAGGACATGATGGCTGCGAGAGGAGCTGTCCAGATTGGATGACTGACGAGCCCACCGGTATTGATTTCGGAGCATGAGATGGCGAGATCGATGGCATCGTCTCTCAGGTAATCCACGAGCCGGGATGTGGGCGCTTCCAGGATCGAATGCTTCAGCTCCGGTTCCTCTCTTTGCGAATGAGCCAACAAGCGGGAGAGTCGGGAGTCAGCGACAGCTTGGGAAATCCCGATGCGTAGGTAACTGGCTTTTCCGGGGGTATTGAATCGTACTCGTCTTGCGAGTTGCCGGCTCTCCGACAAGAGGCGACGAGCATCGACCAGGAGGAGCTCGCCCGCTCTCGTCAATCGTGTGCTTCGGCTGGTGCGGGTAAATAGAACGGTCCCCAGGTCGAGCTCCAATTCGCGGATGGCGCGAGACAGGGGTGACTGTTCAATTCCAACCCGCTCGGCCGCGCGCGCAAAATGCAACTCCTCGGCGACGGCAACGAAATAGCGCAGATGTCTGAACTCCATGACACAACTCCCGCCTACCTCGACAGAATACGGGCACGCAGGGGTTCAAGCGAGCAACAAAACAGCCGGAAACCGGATCAAATTCCGATTCGGCGCGTGGCTACGAATGAGGATCAGGACGCAAGTCTGATTTAGAATTTCGCGTGGCTGCCCTGAATGCCTTGTCGCGACTGACAAACTGCTCGAGGATGTGCGGGATGAGCAGGGTGGCATCGACCGGCTGTTTCCAGGTTCTTGCGTGCAGTTCGGCGTATCGGTCGAGATCCTCTTTGAGCGCGACGGTCAATGCGACTGTTACTTTGACGGTGTCTGTTTTTGGCAGTGGGCCCAATCGGAGTTTCATGGAAGATCCTGGCGGCTGTTGTAGGGTCTCAAAATCAGGTCTTTGTTGACGATCGCGCGCACGGGAAAGCCCGGTCGAATGGTCAGCGTGGGTTGGATGTCGAGGTTCCGGCGGGTCAGCTCCTGACCGACCTGGTTCACCGTATCCTGGAGACTGGATCGGGTGGCGAACACGACAGTGTTCCCCTGACCTCCCCTGCTCTCCGGAACGGCTAGTTCTGAGGCCACGCCGATCAATGTCGACACTGCGGCGGCGGAGAAGATTCGATCCCAGTGCCAGTTGACCCCATCTTCGAGACCGGCGCGGCCCTGGGTATCTGTCGCGGGGATCCTGTCGAGAATGATGGATGAGCCATCCGGCATGATCAGCCGGGTCCAGACCAACAGGACTCGCCTCTGCCCGAAGGCTACGTGACTATCGTATTGGCCGACCAAACGACTTCCCTGCGGCACTAGGAGGGTTCGGCCCGTAACGGTATCGAAAACATTCTCGGTGACAGTGGCGACTATCTCGCCTGGCAGGTCCGAGTCGATGCCGGTCCAGAGCGCGGCGGGGATTACTGCCCCGGCCATGAGCTGGTATGGTGATCGGGGTGTCTGGACGGTGCCTGAGGCGTAAATCAGCGAGTCGGATTTGGATCGGGTGAAGGCTTCTTTTCGATCTTGATTGTTGGGGTCGTCATGGGACGGGCCTGACGGTCGGTCCTCGCTGCTACCGGCATCGTTTGAGTCGCCCGCCAGTCTGTGTGCGTCGTCGTGTCGCTGCCGTAGTTGGACAAAGACCTGGGCCTTTTGGGCCTCTCGGTCCTCTGACTGCATCCTCAACCGTTCCGCGCGGAGTGCTTCTTCTTCGGCATTCGGCCGGAAGTTTCCCTGCTCGGGTAACGCAGGAATGCCGGCTGATTGCTCCGCGGAAAGCTGTGCGCGTCCCAATTCGCCCAAGGGAGGGCCCAACTTCGGGATGCTCGCGTAATCCTTTGGCAGCCGGTTGAGGCCCTCGGCACGAGTAACCCGGTCAGCGCTCGGTACGTTCTGGTCGGCCTCCAGCTTGGTTGGTGAGGGCGAGCGGAATGCCCACATGACAGAGACTATGAGTGCCGCTGTCGCGACTCCGGCGAGTAGAGCCAGAGTTCTTCTGTTCAGGCGCGTGACGCGACGCGGGCGTGCGCGAAGAGCCAAGCCGGATGGATCCTCCTTCCGGGGCGCATTCATGGCGGCGCCAGGTGTTTGCCATGGCGCCCGGAATTCCTTTGCGGCTGGGCAATATCGGTTCGCGTGATGCGAACGATGGATGCTCTCTTTCCGCCGATGCGCAGCTCCGCCGCTGCAAATAGGCGGTCGACGACATAGTACGGAGCACGGACTCGGTAATTGACGAGCTGCGTATCGCCGTCAGCTCCCACGACAAACAGGGGCGGCATTTCGCCCTGAGCAATGCCGGTAGGGAATTGGATGTATACCTTGCTCCGATCATCGAAGGCCCGTATCGGTCTCCACGATGGTGAGTCACCGGATATCTCGTACCGGAACTGCAGGTCATCGAGAGAGACTCCGCCGACTAACGGCTCAGCGGCTTCGCTTTGTTTGTTTTGCTTCTTGAGGGCAACCAGATTGTCGATGGGGTAGGACCAGGAGACCGCTGCCATCCACGTTTCTGTTGTTGATCGAAGCTCGAGATGATAGGTACGGCGTGACGTGAAGATCGCCAGATTGCACTGGAGATCGGCACGAGTGGGTTTCACAATGACGTGGCGTCGCTCTTCCGGGCCGGATCCGCTCTTGGTATCGCCGATGATCCATCGCACCGTGTCTGGAGCGGACACGTCGAGGATGTCCTCGCCGGGCTCGAGTAGGATGTCAGTAGTTCTGTCCGGCATCGTATAAATCTGATAGAGGGCTGCGGGACTGAAGGGCCATACCTGCATGGCGTTGATGAACCCCGATGGAGTCGGCTCCATACGGGCCGCCACATTGGCCTGTTGAATGCTGTCTTTGGCTGGCACCGTCGGCGACGGCGCGCTCAGCTCGGGCAAGGGTTTGAGTTGGTTCGGCATCGGGATCGGGTGGGGAATCTCCACGATCTCTAAGGGCCTCGGTGGCTCCGGCTGCGCGTGAGCTTCGACGAAGTTGTCTAGAGGTGGGTCGGGAGCTCGGCGATGCGACGAGCATCCGACGAGTGCGACGGTCATTGCGAGCGCACAAGCGATTCGATTCACTTGCTGTCTCCTGAGTCGAGCTCCCGGCTCCAGTCCAGACCGTCGACGTAAATTCCGAGTGGGTTGCTGTGCAGGCTGTCTTCGTCGCGTGGCGGATGCAGCACGGTTGATAAGATGGCGGTCCAGTGATGGGTGGAAGAGAGGCTTCCGTTGAGGTAAGCGCGCTCGGTCCATCGGATCTGAAATGAGCTTTTCGACGCACGCACAACGCTCGTCGTTTCGGTGGCTATCGACTCCCGGCCAACACGTGCGAACGGATCAGCGGAGCGGGCATATTCGTTCAGCATCATCGCCCCGCGTGCTGTGACGTATCCATAGGCTTCGAACCAGTTCTCTCTCAATACCACCGGGTCTAGTGGCAACGAGCGGACGTCTCGAATGAAACGGGATAAGTGGAAGGCAATCTGCGCATCTGTCGGTTGGTACTTCTCGGAAGCGGGACCCACGCTGCGGGCATCACCCTCTCTGTTGACCTCGATGACGTACGGGATGATGGTGGATCGGGTTACGGACCAACCCAGGGCTGCGGCAGTGAGAAATGAAAAGGCCAAACATCCGAATGCCATCAGGCGCCAGTTTTTTGCCTGGACGCGGGCGGAGCCGATGCGGTCGTCCCATACCTGCGCGGCTGCCTGATACGGAGTTTCTGGTGCGGGAGTCTGTGAGTAGCGCACACTGGAGCGTCGGAATCTCATAGGTTTACTCGCCGTCTCTCAGATCCGGATTGGCGCCTCCTCCTCCACGATCAGCCGACCGCGCGACGTGGGCCGCAGTGGTCACCCCATCTCTGATCCGCTCGCGCTGCCTCATGCGCTGCGCCCACGCTGGTTCGGCATCGGCATTGCCATCGGGCGGCGGATCTCCGCCGCCGGTTCGCCCGGCTGCCACCGCCCTGCCGGCTCCGAAAGCTATTCGGCCAGCGCCGACGGCAACTGCCCCGCCGGCGACGGCTAGACCTCCGGCGGCGAGAGCAGTGCCCGCAGCAGAACCAGCTCCCAACTGTGGAGCGCCTGAAACGAGCCCCGTTGCTATAGCGGGCCCGAATAATCCCAGCCCGAGCAGAGCGAGCGATGCCAACATGATGGCGAGCGCGTTCTGGATAGTCAGTTGATTGCCGGCGGGAAGATCGGCGAATTGGCCGAACAAGCCCATTCCGATGCCGACGATGACGGCCAACACCAGGACTTTGACTCCCGACGAAACTACGTTTCCCAGAACTTTCTCTGCCAGGAATGCAGTCTTGTTCCACAAGGCGAACGGGACGAGAACAAAGCCGGCCAGCGTCGTGAGTTTGAATTCGATTAGGGTCACGAACATCTGCACGGATAGGATGAAGAAGCTGATGATGATGATCAGCCAGCCCAGAAACAGTACGAGCACGGTATCGATGTTGAGGAGCAGGTCGGGAAAGCCGGCCAGGTCGCCGAGTTGGGTCAGCAGGGGTTGAGCTGCGGTGACCCCAACGGCGGCCACTTGGCCCGGTCGAAAGAGATTGGCGGCTGTGAGGGCTGAGCCGGTCGCCGTGAGTCCCAAGCCTGCGAAAGAACGAAATAGTATGCCGGCGAGCGCGTTGAAGTTGTTCAGGATGAAGGCGAACGCTCCAACGTACAGGATTTTTCGCAGCAACTGCGGGATCACGTCGCGGCTCTCGATGGCCCAGAACAGGCCAGCGAGAGTGATGTCGATGGCGATCAGCGTTACTGTCAGGTAACGAATCTCTCCACCCAGGAGTCCGAATCCGGTATCAATGTACTGGGAGAAGGTGTTGGTAAACTGGTCGATGACACCCAGGTCTTCCATGATGGTATGGCACTGCTAGTGAAAGACGTTGATGGGGTTTGGCGTGTAGGCCGTACCCTGCATGAATTGGGTGCGTAGCGCTCTGGAGCGAGCCTCGGCGGCTACTGCGCGGGCTCGCTCCAAAGCGGCGGCGCGTCCATCGGCCATTTGTAGCTGCTGGGCTTGGATGGATTGACGCGTCTGGAGAGCGAGTAATTGGTTGGTGGATTGCGCGGCCTGGAGAATTCCTTCGGCGGCCTGACTGGCGCCTACCAGATCGGACAGGATGGCCTGGTCATGGGCCACGTTTTGGCTGGCTTGCGCCTGTACTTGGACTGCAGTATCCAGGGCAAATCGAGCGTTCGCCCATCTTTCCAGTGCGTCGGCATCCATCTGCGCCGGCGTTGTTCCCACGCCATAGGCGTTTGGATAGAGACGCAGGAAGGTCGCTTGGGCTTGCGCGAGCTGAAAGCTCATTCCCTGCGCATTGTTGAGGAGCTGCTGGGTCGTCGCAATGAGGCCTAACAGGCGGTTCAGCGAGTTGACATCGATGTGTTCGAGATTCTTCGCCTCGTTGATGAGTTGCTGCGCCTGGTTCTGCAGCATCTGAATCTGATTTTCTATCTGGATCAGCGACCGGGCGGCTGTCAGGATGTTCTGTACGAGATTCGCGGGATCGAGGACGACGAATTGAGCCTCACTCGTGGAGCCAACGAGTCCCAAGATCAGCGCCGCGCCAATGGTTTTCCAGCGCTTCATCGGTGAGCTCCTCGCAGGGATGCGTATTGTTTCGACAAATCTGCGGCCCAAGGCAGTCCCTTGTAGTGAAGCCATGCGGGGAGAAAGTCGGTGCCGTTGCTCTGCTCGAGCACGGCATCCATGGCGCGTTGATCCTCTGGTCTGGAGGCACCCGCAAATGCCAACCCGATGGGACCCATACCCAGGTCGAACATGCGTTGCCCGAGTGGCGATTGGTAGTAGTAGTCCTGTTTCGGCGTGGCGTGTGCAATCAATGAGATCTGACGGTCATTGAGGCCGAAACTCTCGTACGCCACGCGCATTTGCGGTTCGGTCGCCTGGGGTGATGGCAGGTAGATCCGGGTTGGGCAACTCTCGATCAATGCGGAGGCGATTGAGGATCGTTGGATATCTGCAAGGGCTTGCGTGTCCAGTACAACGGACACGTTGCGTTTGCGAAGGGTCTTCAGCCATTCCCGCAGGCGACCTGCAAACAGGGGATCATCGAGGTAAGCCCACGCCTCTGCTAGTATCAACATCGTCGGGCAGCCGTCGAAGCGATCCTCCAGGCGGTGGAAGAGATACGTGAGCACCGGCAGTCCGGCGCTTCGGGTGTGCAACAGATCTTCGGTCTCGAAACACTGTATATCTGCGACTCTGAGTCGATCGACCTCGGCATCGAGCAGACGACCATGAGAGCCATTCAGCGTGTAGGGCTGGAGTGCCTGGCGCAGTAGATTGGATTGCAGAAGTACTGAAAGGCCGGTCAGTGTCCGCTCACGAACTGGCGCTGACGAGAGGCTGCCCAAAGCGGACCACAGTGTCTCCTTTACGTCGGGTGTCACTTCGATCTTCTCGTGTGAGAAGAGACTGGATACCCAATCGGCTGCCCAAGCGCGTTCTGCATCGTCGGCGATGCGGGCCAGTGGTTGGAACGCTAGGTTGGAGTCACTACCGAGATCGTAGTATTCCCCTGCCAACCCGAGGACCGTCGCTCGTGCCGAGCGGCCTTTGTCGAAGATGAATATGCGGGATCGGGGATAGCGGCGAAATTGCATCATCAGCGTTGCGGTCAACACAGATTTTCCGTTTCCGGTAGGTCCTACAATCAAAGTGTGTCCGACGTCTCCGACATGAGTGATCAAGCGAAAGGGAGTAGCACCCTCCGTGCGCGTGACGATCAATGGGGGACCTTGCAGATGGTCATTTCGTAGCGGGCCGGCCCAAACGGCCGACAGGGGCATCAAATGAGCGAGGTTGAGTGTCGAGATCAGCGAATGACGAACATTCGCGTATGCGTGTCCAGGCAATGAGGAGAGCCACGCCTCGACAGAGTTCAATTTTTCAGCGATGGTCACGAATCCGCGGCCCTGAATGACCCGTTCAACGGACTTCCGGTTCTCCTGAGCTTCTTCTGCGTTGGATGCCAGCAGGACGACTGTGGATGTTATGTAGCCGTATGCTATGGTGTCGTTTCCCAACTCCTGCAGAGCAACGTCTGCGTCGGCCGCCTTGTTCGCAGCGTCGGAATCGACCAATGGCGACTCCTGTTGGAAGATCATCTCGCGCAGGAGCGTGACGATGCCTTTGCGCTTTGCGAACCACTGGCGGCGGCGTTTGGTCAACTCCCGCTCGGCGTCAACTTTGTCGAGACATACAAATCGAGTCATCCAGCGGTAGCTGAATCCCAACCTGTTGAGCTCGTCCAGGGTTCCTGGCCAGGTGGAGCTGGGGAACCCTCGCACTGAGACACACTCGAGAGGCCAGTTTCCCAAGGCGGGAGCCAATCCACCGGTCAGCGGGTCGTCGCAAAGAAGTGCGTCGAGATAACAGGGGATCTCGGGAACTGCGACGTTCTGGCGGTGCGTGGACACCGTGGTATGAAGATAGGTCAGTGTTTGAGCATCGGATAGCCATACCAGTTCAGGCATGAGGCTACCGAGGAGAGCGAAGAAGCGGTCGGTTTCAGTGATGAAGGATGCGAGGACTTCTCGCCAGTCGGCGCGGTCTTCTGTCGGCGGCTCAAATAGCCAATTTTTTGCACGCGCTCTCGACTCCGGGGGCGGCAGATACAGTAGCGTGAGGTAGAAGGCACTCTCGAAGTGCGCTCCTACTTCTTCGAACGCGCCCTTTCTCTCCTGATCCACCAGCCAGGACAGCGCCTCGGGGAACTCGGAGATCGGATATCTGCCGGCGGGTCGGCGTTCTGCTTCTACGAACAGGGCCCAGCCGGATCCCAATCGCTTGAGTGCGTTGTTCAAGCGGCTCGTGGTTACAACAAGCTCGTTTTCGGTAGAGCTTTCGAGATCGGGGCCGCGGAATCCGGCTGTTCGCTGGAAGGAGCCGTCCTTGTTCAACACGACACCGGGCGCTACCAGGGCCGCCCAAGGGACATAGTCGGCCAGCTGAGCGGGCCTTCTGCGATATTCTCTGAGGTTCATCATGTCCGCGGCCTAGGCTTCCAGGAACGACGCCTGTTTGAGGTGTCGGGCGAATACTTCGAGGAACTGCGGATCGGCTTTCGCGCCCCAGACAGCGAGGGTGTGCCCGACGATCCACATCAAGATGCCGGGTATCCAGAGCTGCAAACCGATCCCGACCGCGGCGGCCAGTGTGCCGTTGACAATGGCGACTGCTCTGGGTGCACCGGCCATCAGGATGGGCTCGGTCAATGACCGATGCAGAGGCGCTTCGAATCCTGGAGTCATTGGAGGCTCAGGCGATGGTGGCGCCGCCGGTGAATCCAAAGAAGGTCAGGAAGAATGAGGTGGCGGCAAATGCGACCGATAGACCGAATACAACTTGTACGAGGCGCCGGAAGCCTCCACTCGTGTCTCCAAATGCGAGAGTGAGGCCTGTGATGGCGATGATGATGACGGCGAAGATGCGAACAACTGGTCCCTGAATGGAATCCAGCAACTGCTGCAGCGGCGCTTCCCAGGGCATGTTGGAACCGGCGGCAAACACCGGAGCTGCAGCTAGAAGGTCCAGTAGAAGGACTAAAGCGGCCCTAGTCCGCAGGCGCGGGGCAAGACCGGCAATTGAGAATATCCGGATTGATTTCACGACAGATCTCCCTGTGAAACGGATTGCAACACGTACTCGTCTTTGGAAAGGCCGGTGACGCGCACGATCTCTTGCACTCGTCGGGCGCGCCCTCTGCCTTCTATGTAAACAACCAGGTCGATGGCTTCGGCGACCAGTGCACGCGGCACGGTGACGACCACCTCTTGAATCAATTGTTCGAGTCTGGTCAGAGCACCCCGGGCCGATCCGGCGTGGAGGGTTGCGATACCACCGGGGTGGCCGGTGCCCCATGCCTTCAGTAGGTCGAGAGCCTCTGCGCCTCGGACCTCTCCAACAACAATTCGATCGGGACGAAGACGCAGAGTGCATCTGACGAGCTCCGACATCGAAGTGACGCCCGGTTTGGTCCGTAGGGGCACATGGTCGTCAGACAGGCACTGAAGCTCGATGGTGTCTTCGAGCAGAATAACGCGGTCCCCGGTTCGGGCCATCACTTGCAGGAGCGCGTTTGCCAGCGTCGTTTTTCCCGTCGACGTGCCGCCGGCGATGAGAATGTTTTTGCGCATTACGACCGCGGCTGCGAGGGTTTCTGCTTGCTCCATTGACAGGATGTTTTCGTCAACATAACGGGAAAGAGGGATCACGCCGATCGCGCGCTTGCGGATGGCGAAGGTGGGTGCCCGAACGACTGGCGGGAGCACTCCTTCGAAGCGCTCGCCGGTTTCAGGCAGCTCGGCGGAAATGATCGGGGCGCCTGAGTGGACCTCTAAGCGAACATGGGCGGCGACCAGGCGGATGATGCGTTCCGCATCCTGTGCGGTGAGGGACAGCCCGGTGGGCGAGCGCCCTGCCCCGAGCTTGTCGAACCAGAGCGAGCCGTCGGGATTCAGAAGCACCTCGATGACTTCTGGATCATCGAGCGCCTGGGCAATGGCGGGTCCCATGGCCGAACGAAGCATGCGCGTCTGCCGATCGAGCACGATCGCAAGGCGGCTCATCTGAGGCTGCGCCTCTTGCGTCATACCGGCGCTCCATCTGCTGTCCGTTCTTCGGTAGCTGCTCCGGTGGACTCGGGTGCGACCTCCTTCCAAACCGTTCGGACCAGGCTGCCGCCCCGCTGCAGGTGCCGAGCCAATTGTTCAATGAACTGATCAAATCGCGCCCGCCCCTGCGCACGCGCTGCTTCCTGATGGGCTTCAGGAATAGGGGCCGTGATGGACAGGTGGTGCCGGATGAACAGGGATAGGCATTCGATTAGGATGGTTTGATCTCTCTCGAGTCGGTCCTGCCCCACTGACAGGCGATCGAGACGTCGCATGATCAGCGCCTCGCGCGGCTCTGTTCCATCGGGAGACAGGTAAGCGGCCAGGGCCGCAGCGACCACAGATGACTTGGAGACACCTTGTTGGCTGGCAACGGCTGACACCCGTTTCGCGTGTCGCGGCTCTATAAAGATATTCAGGCGTTGACGGCTCATAACGGCAATCCTTCGTCTGGATCCAGCACCGCAAATCGGGACACTGTCTTGAACTGCTCGTCGGTGATGTCAGTTCCGTCGTCGAACGCGGTGAGAACTGTCGGGTCTGGCAGATGTTCCTGCGAGCCTCTTGGCAACTTTGGGGTTGCTTCTGAGGATTCACCCGTTTCGAACGAAGGGCCGCCACCATCGCTCTCTGGTGAGGAGCGAGATTCACTGGAGATGAAGGCAGGGGATGACTGGATCAGCGGTGAGAGAGAACTCCAGTCATCGGATCTAGGCGAAGGTCGATCGGCTGCACTGTCTTCTTGCGATGGTGGCGGCACAACTCTTTGTTGGAAATGCGGGTCCTCGTAGAAACGAAGCTTCTGAGCTCGTACCGGCGGATGGCCGGAGACCATTACGATCTCCTCATCGGGCGGGAGCTGCATGATCTCTCCAGGCGTCATCAGGGCACGCGCGGTTTCCTGCCGGGAGACCATCAGATGACCGAGCCAGGGCGATAGTCGATGACCTGCGTAGTTGCGCTGAGCTCTCAACTCCGTGGCCGTACCCAGCGCATCTGAGATTCGCTTCGCGGTGCGCTCATCGTTGGTCGAAAACGCAACGCGCACATGACAGTTGTCGAGAATCGAATTGTTCGGGCCATAGGCGCGCTCAATCTGATTCAACGAATGCGCAATTAAAAATGCCCTCAGGCCGTAGCCGGCAATAAAGGCCAGCGCGGACTCGAAGAAGTCGAGACGGCCGAGGGCAGGAAATTCATCGAGCAATAGCAGCAGGCGACGGCGTTGACTTGCCTCTGCCAGGTTCTCTGTCAGTCGTCGGCCGATCTGATTCAACATCAAGCGGATCAGCGGTTTCGTCCTCGATATGTCGGAGGGCGGCACGACCAGGTACAGAGAGACGGGGTGCTCTGCGGTCACCAGGTCTGCAACCCGCCACTCGCAGCATCGGGTAACATGGGCAACAGTGGGGTCGCGATAGAGGCCCAGGAAGCTCATGGCGGTGGAGACCACCCCGGACCGCTCGTTTTCTGACTTGTTCAGGAGCTCGCGCGCTGCGCTCGCAACAACCGGATGTGGACGGCCGTCGAGATGCGGGGTCGTCATCATGACTTTCAGGGTGCGCTCGATCGGACGCGCGGGATCCGACAGAAAATTCGCCGTACCCGTCAGGGTCTTATCAGGTTCTGCGTACAGCACGTGGAGAATGGTCCCCACGAGCAGCGAATGACTCGTCTTCTCCCAATGGTTTCGCCGTTCGAGTGCACCTTCCGGATCGACTAGAACATCGGCAATGTTCTGGACGTCGCGAACCTCCTTCTCTCCACGTCTCACTTCCAGAAGCGGATTGTTGGCCGCGGAGTCGTCGCGGGTTGGGTCGAAGCGCAGGCAGTGCGAGAATCGGGATCGGAAGCCGGCGGTTAACTGCCAGTTCTCTCCTTTGATGTCGTGAATGACTGCTGAGTCAGGCCAGGTGAGGAGAGTGGGTATTACCAGGCCGACACCCTTCCCGGACCGGGTCGGTGCGAATGCCATTACGTGCTCCGGCCCCTCATGGCGCAAGTAATGTGAGCCAACGCGGCCGAGGAATACACCGCGCGAGTCGGTCAATGCCGCGTTTTGGATCTCTTTGGGGGTGGCCCAGCGAGCTGAGCCGAATGTCGTGACGAGGCGAGACTGGCGAGCTCTCCAGATGGAACCGATGATGGCAGCGCAAGCGGCGGCGACGCCACCTGAGGCCGCAATGGTCCCGCCGATCGTGAAGACTCTGGGCGCGTAGGCTTCGTACGCGTACCACCATTCGAATAGGCGCCATGGATAATAGATGGGTAGGTCATCGAGCAGGAACCACGGCGCTCCAAGACGAAGTTGGTAACCGAGCGCGGCGGCTGTCCATTGAGTTGCGAGCCACATCCCGCCCAATACGATGCTGAGGACAATGAGGACTTGACCAACGAGGACGTTTGTAGGGATCACGGATGCGTTCGCTAGTTCAACAACGATGGACGCGATACAGCACTCACTTGGCGACGCGAAGAATTGTGTATTCGGTGACTGGCGTCAAAGACGTGTTGGATCAGGGTCAAGACTAAGAAGGTCTCATCTCCTTCTCACACATCCAAGCGGAGACGAGGCAACCGATGTATGAGTGCTCGATGAGAAGAGGATCAAACGACTTGCGTCTGAATTTTTGGCACGAAAGGATCGCGAGACGGTTGTACTCACGGATGCAACCCAGGCAACGCCTGGGCGCCTTATTGATGCCGACGCGCGCCTCGCGCCGGAAGGTGGCTGTTCAACTCGCGATGCATATTTATTGCGGAAATTAGCCAGCTGAGGGCGAAGTCGCGGCCGCTTTCCGCTTAGCGCTCCGCCCAGGGCGGCTTGAGCCTTCTACTGACATTTTGGTTGAGAATAGCTACCCGGTTGACGCGGGTCACGGCATCCATTTCTCGCTCGATTCACTCATTTCCTCGTCTGTCCTTTCTCATACAACTGAGCGAATCTATAGCCAATCACGGAGGCAATGAGATGACCATACTCGAATGGCCCATCGGCGAGCGGCCAAGGCAGAAGATGCAGGAGCAGGGGCCGTCGGCACTCTCAGATGCGGAACTGCTCGCGATCATCATCGGATCGGGTACGAAAGGACAATCGGCAGTCGATATCGGTCGGCGGCTGCTCGCGAAGTTTGGATCTATCCGCAATTTTCTCGTTGCTGACCGGGAAGAGTGCTTGAAGCAACTGGGGATCGGACCGGTACGGCTGGTGGTGCTGCAGGCGGCGCTCGAGCTGGCTCGCCGGCACTACTTGGATGAATTGCGGGTGGGACCCGCTCTTGCCGACCCGGTGACAGCAAACCGGTATTTACTGTCACGGCTACGTGACTTGCCCTATGAAGTATTCTGTTGTCTGCATCTTGACATGCAGCATCGGTTGATTGCATTCGAGGAGCTGTTTCGCGGGACGATCGATGGCGCCCACGTCTATGTTCGCGAGGTGGCTCGCCAGGTCATGCTGTATAACTCGGTGTCGGTCATCTTTGCGCACAACCATCCATCGGGCATCGCCGAGCCTAGTAACCCTGACATCGACCTGACTCAGCGCCTTCGCAATGGGTTGAGCTATCTCGACGTGCAGGTATTGGATCACGTGATAGTGGGCGACGGCACGTGCGTGTCCATGGCAAACAGAGGTCTCATCTAACCGATGGATGAATCTGGCCGGTCACAGCGACAGGGCTCGCCTACGGCCAATTTCCCAGGACGCCAAACCTCCCTGTACCTTGACCGTCAATTCTCGACCCAGATGCTTTTCGATGGCGGGTCGCCACGGAACCAGTGTGAATCCGATTCCGTCATCCAACATCGCGAAGCGACCGCTGACGAGCTGCTCGGACCTGCGGTACACACCGCTGACGGGTTGGCCCTCCTCCACTGGCCTGTAAACGAGACCGTTCTGCGCATGAATTTGCACCGCCGTAGCCTCGACCTCCCGGTCTCGCAGCGTTGCAAGCAGATCCTTCATGAGCACGACGTTCTGAGCGCGACGCGTCGCGAATCCCGACTCGACCAGGTAATTCTGCCGAGCCTCCAGCGCTCGGCGCAGCTCTCCTCCGAAGCCGGTCAGTGCTGGGCGCGTTGTCGGATTAAGCAATTGTTGATCCAGCCAGGTTGCACCCGGCGCGCGGACCTGATCTCGAATCGGCAAATGCGACCGGACGTGAACAGCGGCACCAGGATCTCTGCGCGCATCGTATTCGAGTCCGCGGGCTGGGAGATCGGCGGGTACGCGCCATACGCCCTCTTCCACGCGTTCCACGATACCCGATCGACGCAGCGCTTCGAGTCTTCGAACATGAGCCTGAACCAAGCCCTCGGCATCCTCTCGACCGCTCAAGGATTCCAGATGGCGGCGGGTCCGGTAGAGGCCATCTTCTGTGAACCGGGCAATGTTCTTGTCTACGCTGCGGGGGGTAGAAGGCATTCCAACTTCCACGATGGCGCCAGTCGCAAAATCAGCTGTGTTCGCGTTCGCCGGGAGCGTCAGGTGGTAAGAGCGGCCGTCGGCGGCCTCAACGATCAAATAGCGCTGGTCATGGAGCTCGTCGACGCGGCCCTGAGCCGCGATCCGACCAGTGAGTCGAAGACCTCTTTCCTCGCGACCAATGACGACGAAGTCACCCTGGGTTCGGCCGAGAGCTCGCTGCATAGTCCGGATGATGTCGCCACGCTCGCCCATCGTTCGAAGAGCCGATTGGATGTTTTCCTGGAGCTCCCAGATGCCGGGGCGGGTCTCTCGGGCCAATCCCATCTTCTCGAGGTGTTGCAGCCGACCGATCTGCAGTGACTGATGAAAGGATGGCGTGGAGGGTTGCGCCGGAGGCCTCACATCGATAATCCCGGCGCGCTGCGCGGCGAGTATGGACTGATCGAGGCTCGTCCAGCGCTCCTGTGTGACTTCCCGCTGTAAGCTCTCCCGTATCTCCATTTCCGATCGGGGTCCGAGCCACTCAGTCGCCAGTGCACGCGCCCGCTCGCGCATTCCGTGTGAGATGTATTCGCGAGCGATGACCAGGTCATCGCCATTGGAGTCTTTGCCGCGCAAGAGTATGTGCGTGTGAGGGTCGTCCGTGTCCCAGTGGTCGACTGCCACCCAATCGAGTTCCGTACCGAGGTCTTTCTGCATTTGGGCCATCAGATTGCGTGTGAAGCCCTGCAAGTCGCCGATGGAATGGCCCTCCTCCGGGGAGACGATGAAGCGGAAATGATGTCGGTCATCTTGGATCGCTTTCTCGAAGGCATTCCGATGAACACTGTCCTCGGTCGCACTGTAGAGTCGCCCTCGCTCGCCGTCCCGGCTCGCCCCCTCTCTCTGAATGTAATTCAGATAGTCGTGTATCGAGGTGGGGCTCGACTCGGCTCGGGTCACAATGCGCGTTTTGACGATGACTCGACGAGATCGCGGTCCGATCTGCTGCCGAGTCGTTCGGGCGGCAACGTAACCTCTGCCTCGTTTTGCGCCTGGACGCGACGACTTCGACTTTGTGCCACGACCACCGCTCCCGCTCGCTCGATTCGATGCACGAACAACTCGCCCGACGATTCGAGGGGCCTTGGTAAGCCGCACCGCGCCTGAGCGCCGGGAACGCGGGGGTCCGGGACGCGCCTGGAAGAAGTCATCGTCGCGGCCGCTCATATGACACGCGAGCGCGAATAGCGGCGACGACCCGCACTTGGGCGGGTCGCAGCGTATGCGTGTTGGAAAATCAGCGGAAAAATGAGGAGGTTACAATTGCCGAGACACCATCTACAGCGAGGCGCGTGCCGCCGGAACCCTTGTGCAGACAGGGATTTACTAGCGACGACGTGTCGTCGCCTTTTATCTTGCTTCCGGGTTCTGGGGCATTCCAGGGCGGTCTTGCGGGCGCCACCACCTTGGATTAACTGACGCATGGGCGGAGTCCTGCGGACGCTGGTTAGACTGGTGGCCGGAGTATTTCAGGTCGACGAAGAGATCTTTCGACGCCACCGGTTCGGTGCGGTTGATCGCTTCGGACACGGAGCGTATCGATGTTGGTTGCGGGCCGTCGTGGGGCAAAAGTAGAGATTGCCGCTCACTTGCCTGTTCGACGAAAGGCGAGTCCGAGATCGGTGTTGCCTTGATCAGGGTCAACACCCGGGAGACGTACTCGAGAGTACTGTCAGGAAGCGCCCGGCCCGTCCGCAGATGCTGTAGATATCGGGCCGGTCCTGAGTGATAAGCGGCAACGGCGCCGTTCAGGCCAAATTGATCGTAGAGCTCGCGCAGGTAGGCGACGCCGGCCCGGATGTTGTCACGCGGGTCGAACGGATCTTGTCCCAAATGCAATTCGAACTGCAGCCGTTTCCAGGTCGTTGGCATCAGCTGCATCAGTCCCATTGCGCCGACGGACGAGGTCGTTGGGAGGCCGTTGCTGTAAGCACAACCGGCGCTCTCGAAGTGAAGAATTGCTTCCGGCCAGGCAGGCGACACGTTGAACTCCTGCGCTGCATCTTCGATCAATGGGCGCCATTGTCGGGTGCCGCAGTATTCGCTGGCGTGGCTTGCCAAGCTGTATGCAGAAATCGTCATCTGCAGGAAAATTCGCTGGGCGAGTGACAGACGAGGTGCGTGCATTACCATGTCCATAGTGGAACTGCAGTACCGAGGAGCAATGAGTCATTGATTGGCCCGAAATAGCGACTGTCGAATGACTGAGGGATATCCTGATTGAGCAGGAAATACTGTCCAGCCCGAAGTATTCGGCATCCCCTCCAGGGTCTGAGCTCACGCCCGCGGCCGTCCTGAGTTGCGGCATCCGCGACGGACCGACCGTTGATTCTGACGTTGCCCCCAAATTCGCACACCCGATCACCTGGAACCGCGGCAAGCCGCTTCAAGACCGGGATTGTTCGGGGGATGTAGTTGCGACCGTCGGCGAGCGCAGCAGCTGATGTGGGGAGGTACGCGATTGCGAAAGACCCGAGCCGGTATGAAGGCGATCCGGCCAGCCAATACCAACCACGGGGCGCGCTGGAGCTCGGGTTGAAAAAGATGCGCTGACGGACAGATATCAACGTCGGGTAAATGCACGCGCACGCTGCGATCGAAGCTGTAGCAACGGTGAGAATCGGGCTGGTGCGGCGGCGCGACCCGTGCATGTCAGCGAATATCATCCGGCGGCCTCCTAAACCTTTCGAGAGTTGCCTCATTCACAGGCATGAGTCTGTTAGAACCTTCGAGGTGTTCTTTGTTAGGGGAGTTAAGGGTCTCGAATTGATAACCTCGACAGTGACTTACACTGGCTTGCCGCGCCTGATAGCACGAGAGCGTTGCGCCCGATGGCACGACTGCGGGCGCGCCCGATAGCACGATGTTATTCACAGCTTCTTCGCCACTTGGATTGACCGAACGAGGTCGGCTACCGATTTGCCCACATGCCGAGCTGCCCGCGGTCGAAAGGCCACGAATTCACCTCTGCGTAGATGCTGAATGATCCGTAGTTCGTATCCCGGGAGGCTCTGGCGAGCGACAATTCGTCGCACATCCAATGCAAAATCCGAGAATCGCGCAACACTGCCCGACTTTACGTACAGATGCCGCATTTGAAATCGCCAACCCTCTCGCTGGCGTCCCGCATGCTTTCGCACCAGTCGATAAAGCCAGCGCTCGATCCCGCCAGTCAAACAGAAATAAGCAGGATCAATCGTCAGCACCAAGCTGGCGTCGAGTACGCCGGCATAGAACCAGTCAGGAAATATCAATTCGAGACCGATGGGCTTTCCCTGAGTAGTACATCGTTCCTTCCATTCATTGATCCATGAAAATCGATGCAGCCGCCGGGTGTTGACCTGGCGGATGGACGTTGCGACGGTTGTCGCCTGCAAACGGTCGAATGCTGCTTTCAGCCGGAGGTAGTCTCGTACCGACGTACCGCGGTTTATAAACCGTAGAATCTCGTAAGGTGTGGCCACCAAAAATCGCGATGTCGGTAGGCCTGTGTCACGCGCTTCGACAATCTGCGATGCGGCCCAGATCAGTACATCAGCATCCCAGATCGTCGCTATTCCATGCTCGTGTGTACCCTCGACCTGCAAGGAGAACCGTGCGGAACGGTACCTTATGGGGACCACCCGCTTGGACTTCGCAAGGGAAAACCACGGATAGGCCATGAGGTCTTGCAAGTCGCGCACCGCGAGCTCACCCGGCAGAGCAACGAACATTTCCATCCGCTGCTCTTGCAACCGCTCCTGGCCGATTTCTATCGTCATGAACGACCTCAGGAGCGGCCGAGACGGACGGAGTAATCCGACGTGCTGTCGCACGCTCGCGCATCTGCCCAGGCCTCCAAATCCTGCATGGAGTAAACAACACGACGCCCTAGTTTTCGGTAGCGGGGGCCGCCGCCGATCACACGCATTTTTTCCAGAGTGCGCGGAGACAGCTGGAGTATGTTGGCTGCTTCCTCGTTGGTGAGGTACCGGGATGGCCGTTGCGTGGTTGTTGAAGACACCTGTCACTCTCCATCTGACTTTGAGGGTCTCTATCGGTACGCTGAGCGCTGGGGCTAGTCTCAACGCACTGCAGAGCCTTGCTCAGGGAGAATCTGAAGCTGTGTTGAAATATCCGGTGCGCACTGTTTGGAGTCCAGCGAGCCCGAGATAGTCGCCAGAAGCCAGACTCAGGGATCGACGTACCAGGTATCTGGTTTGCGCACGCAACTCGCCATCGGCGGACCATCGGCGACGCACTGCTTCTTCGCCGAAGATGGCTTCGGCAATTGATCGGTGAGAGGCACCCGCCAGTCTGGCGTCTAAGGCCTGCAACATTCGCATGTGAGTGACGGCATTGCGGGTGGGACGTGAGGCTGCGGCAAGTGGTTCTGCTGGCATCGAACCGTTAAGAATTCGATTTGCTCGATGGGCTGCAAGCCAGTTGATTCGGTGAAATCCACCCGGGACGACGCGAAAGGAGAATGCGTGCCCGTCCTCCAGGCGCGGGTGTATCTTGAGGTCGAGCGGACGGGACCCGACGTTGATTCTGAGTTGGATGCACAGTCCGGCATGTAGCATGGATCGGCGGCCGCGGATGCGCCAAATGGAAAATGTTAGGGGACCCGATGGTGGCTCTTCGATGCACAGCTCGGTGACGGTGGGAGCCGCATTGAGCCAAATAGGAGTGGCGCTGCGTGAATCGATCTCAGGGTTTTCGAAAAAAGCGCAAACCCCACCGTCTGGCCTGAATGTGCTCTCGTTGTTTAGCGCTAGTCCAATTTTCTCGATACTCGGCGTTTCTGCGTAGGTACTCCCACGCCAGATCCAGGTCCGAAAGCGCCAGAATGTAGAGATAAGCGGCCGGCGCGTACCACGGCGTAGTCAAGGCATTCATAACTCAGTCCCTCCAACATCGGCGTATGTTCCACGTGAATCATGCGTCGATGATGACGGTTCGCGCCAGCGTCATTAAAAACAAAACAGGCCGATTCGATGACCGGCTCGGTTGAGTTGGACTGCCGGCTCTTCTCAGCTCGCACATCCAACGCACCTTGACAAAGGTTGGGATAGAGTCTGCTTGCTCGGGATGGAGGGGGCGCCTGGGCACACGGGACGGGTCTCAGGGCTTGTGCAGCTGAGGATCGCCCATTGGCGTTTAGTGCCTATCCTGTCTGCGGCTGCCTTGAATGGCCTTGAGGTTGACCTTGCGCGAGCCACATTTTCGGCATCGCAGTCTTTTGCGGATGCTGCCCAGCTGCGTGGCAAAACCCTTTGGACAGAAACGGGCCAAGGTCTCGGCGGAGATCCTGCGGGAATGCCCACACTGAGGACTGCCACATGAGGCCAGCAACTCATAAGCGCCAGTCCTATACGGCTCGAGGGTTTCGCTGTCGAATCCCCAAGGCTGGTCGCGGCGCATGCTGTTTCCCATGCCCCATTTTGCAAACCAAGGGGTCCTCCGGTCCAACCAGTCAGCGACGGGTTGACCTACTGTACGGACGACTTCTGCAGCGACTTGCCGCACGTGCACCTGGAATGTGCAGGTATTTCACCTGTTCCTTTCAAGCATATAGGCGAAGTCACCCACGGTAGCTTGCGGCGGCCGCGGGACCAGCCGGAAGTCGCAGGCGCGTGCTCGCCGGGAGCGTTTGGTTTCTCAGCCTGATCGCTGGACTACCAGGCCAATAAGTTCGACTACCTCGCATTCAGCTACTCGCTTGACTCCTTCGACAAAATAACTTCTAACACCGACGGCTATCCTGCCGCGGTGGACCTGTTCGCGCATATCTGGATCCAATATGAACATGTGAGCAACACCTTCATAGGGTACCGGTCCATCTGGATGAGGGTTACCTGCGGCATCCACAAACTCAGGCCATATTGCCCAGATTCGAGGCCTTCGCGGATCGTCACAGTGGTACTGAAAGTCCCAGCGAATGTGTTGACGAGGAGGGTCTGATCGCCCCCCTTCTTCCGGGGTGAAGAAACGATACCTGACTGCAAAATCGGGAGGGCTACCAGGTCGGCTGTGAGACTTATTCTTGGAATAACTCATGAGACGTGCGTGAAGCGCGAGGGCTCGACGACCTACATTACAGAAGCGACAGCTCTTCAGTTCGTTGCGACGCCTTTCCAACCAACATTGGATGCGTTTTCCCTACAGCCCTTCAATCAGCCCCAGCACCTTCTTTCGCTGAGCCTTACCCAACGCCGCAAAGCGCACAACCAGCAGTGCGAGCTCGGAGTCTTCGCAGTAAAAGTACGCAACCGGAAGTGCGAGGACGGCACCCAAAAGCGTGAGCGTCGGTAGATCCGGCATGTGCTTGCCGCGCTCGTACTGATTGATACGTGCGCTGGCCGAGAACTCATCGATGCCGGCTTGGATTCCGAGTTGCTTCTGTGACAGGTTGGCGCGAAGCCGCGCTTCCTTGAGCCTTTTCGCGACGATCGATAATTCGCCCATGCATGTCCGCTGCCTTACTTTGCTGGCTAAGAGATTCTGAGTTTTTTAGTTGACGCGATACTCAGAGATGCTTAGTATCGATGGTGAAGTCATTCGTCTTGGCTGAAATGGCGACCATCCGCGCCGAAGGATGCAACACCACACATAGCTCGCCCAGTGAAACGAAGCGGCGCCCGCCGGTGCGCTAACACCGAACGGACGCCTGACCAATAACACCCCAAGGAGGTGCTAAATGGCTGCGACGAATCATACTCGTCTGCGCTCGGCTGGAGCCGCTGCGCGTGAAAAATCCGATCATCGTCCGGACTCCGGGAGCTCGGCACGCTACGGAAGTACTGCATCTGTGCCAGTGCGCGGCGGCATCACAGCGCCTGACCCCCACGGCGAAAGGGTGGCGCCCGCGCCTACGCTGCGCCCGCAGGGCGAAAGCACTAGTGCCAGTCCTAGAATGCCGGCCGAATCCAGTCACTCCCCAAAACCGGACGCAATCCGGCTGCAAAATGAACTCCGCAGAATCTGTGAGAGCTTCGAACGTGCCAGCGCACTCGCCGGGCTCGCCGCGCGCGCCGCTTCTCCACCTTATCAGAACTATGATCTAGGTTTTGCCCGGGGCGCCGCTCAGATTGCCCGTCTCATTGACGACCAGGTCGACCGGCTCGTGGCGCTCGTCGGCCATGAATTTCCGTCCAACAGTTCGCTCTACCCGAGCCCTTACGACCCGCAATTTATCAATTCATCCGCCAGGACGCGCCCATGAACATTGCGCGTGGCTATGGACGGCCAACCGATGCGCACCTGGTCCGGCAGTCTCATGCGCGACAGGTGGTTCCCTCGGCATACCCGGCGCCCCAACGAAACAAAAGCAACGACGAGCGCCCCTGTTCCGCCCGACCAGGCGATGCACTGCGACATGCATCATTTGATCCTACCGTGCGCGAGCAAGCCGCGCCGCGGCCCTCTGTTGGAATTCGGATATCGCCGCCTTCGCAAGGTGTGCCGCGGTCTGCGTACGGAGCCGGCGACGCGATCAGTATTCCTTCGTCGATGTCGCGTCATCAAGAACCGGGGCTTTGCGCTTCGGCGCCGGGGAACCAGTGTGACCCCTTACTGCTATGTGGCGTATCACAGGGCGACAGCGCGAGCCTGTTTAGCAGGGAACAGGTCGGGGAGGCACATGGCGCCGTCCTCAAGGCCCTTCGCGAAGACTCTGCTGGCTTGTCTCAAGAACAGCTCGGCGAAGGAACCGAAACTGACCGGACCTATGTTTCGCTCCAGGAGCGCGGACTGCGTTCGCCCAATTTATGGGTGTTTTTGAAGAACGCTCACGCCTTGGGCGTCGATCCGGTTTTGATGCTGTCTATGGTGTTGGCGCGGCTGCGAGGACAGTGATGACCAACGTCTGACAAACTTCGTGTGATCTCGACGAAAGGCCTCGGCTGCTCGTTTGCCGAAATCCGGGGCCGCCCCGAGCTCGTCAGCAACTAGGGTACCCCTACCGCCGGCGACCACCTGATCCCCAGATAACAAGAAGCGGAAGCACCAGAGCCCGTGTCACAGTCGACAGTGTTCGAAAGAGAATCGGACGAGTAGTGGGAATAATCGCCAGCACGATTCCAGCCACGATAATCAGACGAAACATGGTCGGGTCTCCGGATACCTAGGGCCGATCATAGGACTGTTTATGACCCGAATCCACGATTATCTGGACCGAGCGAAATCAACACATCAGGGATTGGGGTAGCAAGAGTTATGATGTTTGAGAGCGATTTGAGCGCTTACTGGGAGGGGGAGGTTAGCCGTCCGAATCGGACGGCTAACCCACACGTATTGTCACGCCGCCGAGTTAGGGGACGGTTGACGAGATTCGAGCGTTACCGATCCTGGGTATCCTCCAGGAGGTCCGGTTTTTAGTGTCGATTTTGCTCCGGAACCGGTGAAGCAACACTCGCAATCCTGGCAAAGGTGTGTAATACTATACACACGAATATTTGGGGCTTGGGACTATGAGCAAACGCATCAATATCATGATCGACGACGACACCTGGGGAATCCTCGCCAAGGTTCCGGCCGGAGATCGCAGCCGCACGATCAATGACGCGCTCCGTGACTGGGCCACTCGGAGGAAGCGCAAGGATGCCGTACGCGAAATGGACGCGCTACGCGCTGTTGTTCCGAAAGTGAGTTCGGAAGAAGTTGCACGGTGGGTTCGTGAGGATCGCGAGCAGGAACATTGATGTCCGCTCCTCTGGTCGTTCCCGATGCGTCAGTTTTACTGAAGTGGGTTCTGCCCGCTCAGGAAGAGCCGGATGCGGACAACGCTCTGCGCTTGCGGGCTGCCATCCTCGATTCCAGCGTGGATGCTCTGGTTCCGTCGCTGTGGCTGTACGAAGTGGGTAACACGGTTGCGCGACGTTTCCCGGATCATGCGCAGGCATGGCTGTCCGCTTTGATGAAATTTGCGATCTCGGAAGCCCCGCCGTCCAGGGTCTGGTTGACCAAGGTGTTGGAGTTGGTCAAATTGCACGGGGTTACGTTTTATGACGCTTCCTATCACGCTTTGGCCATTGTGAATGGCGGGAGTTTTGTGACCGCAGACTCCCGGTATGTAGATAAAACGCGAAGCACTGGATCTGTCGTTGCGCTGAGTGAATGGCGGCCGCCGGCGCCGCCTTCATCCCAACGCAAGCGCCAGTGAGCCCGGCTCGGGGCTGGCTCGAGGACGCGCCCAATCGCCTAGGGGGTGCAGACGCAGCCCCGGGGAGTTCCAGTCTCTTGAGGCAGGCGCAAACATGGGTCGCCTCTAGACAGGCACAAAGCCGGGCAGTTTGAGAGCACCCTGGTCAAATGTCGCAGTCGCGCCGCCTCCCAACGTCCGATACCGGGCGCCGATCAAACAATCAGCGAACTGTGCACCGGAGTCCTGCCAAACAAACAGCGCCTCTTCGACCGCGCTCTCATCCTCAAAGATCAGATCCGGAGCACTCAAAAGAGCCGAGAAGGCGCCGAGGATCTCGGCTTTGCTGAGCTCATAACGACTGCGGAGGGCCCATTCAGTCTCGAGTAACACGACGAGACTGATGCAGGCTGGCGTCCCCTCGTGAGCTTCGCGCCGGATCCGCCGCCGCGCACGTTCATATTGCTGTTCGTCGTCGCGCACGAGGAAACGAACCAGGACATTCGTGTCGAGGCCGATCATCAGCGCGAGAGATCTTCGATTGGGAGGGCTTTGCGACCCTTTTTCTGCAGACTTCCGCCAACATTGAGGGCGGACTTGTTCTTTACGCGCATCAGCACGATGCCGTTTGGCAGAAGAGTGAACGTCATGCGATCGCCCTCCTTGATCTGGAGGCCGTCGCGAATTTCCTTTGGGATAGTAGTCTGACCCTTACTGGTCAGGGTGGCGTCGGAGCTCATGCTGAATCCCCATCCTTACTTATGGTATTATAGTAAGGAATGCCTCCCTTGTCCACGGGACGGGAGTGGTGACCATGGCTATCCAGCCAAGCGGAACTCCTGAGTCATCAGGCACACGGTTTTCAGCTTTGCCAGGTATTGCCGGTGCGCGATCTTGGCCAGGCTCACGTAGGCTGTTGGTGTGGCGGGGTATGGTTTCGGATGCGCCTTCGCGCATCTTGCCTTTGCCATCCATTCAGCGCGGTTTGCATAGTAGACACCGGCCATGAAGGAGTCGTGTGCGAGGGTGTTGCCTTGCGGGAACTTCATGCTGGGTCTCCGGTCTCGCGGGTGATATCGGCAATGAGGTAATTCGGGAGGTCATAGACTAGATATCCGTCATCGTCGAGTCGGGCGTGGTACAGGCGTAGAAGTGACTGAGTTAGCTTCGACAGATTCTCTATGTCTACCGGACGTATCTTGCATTCGATAGTGCCGAAATCTGTAGTGCGGGTGGCCATGTTAAGGCTCCACATCGTGCATCTCCGCGCCAACCCGCGCTTCGAACGGCTCATGAAACTGATGCAGTTGAATCGCTTCGGATAAATCGATGCCCATCGAACCAAACGGACTGTCGAGATCTTCATGCAGCAGCTCTTCCTCGATTGCCTTCTGGCAATGCTCGCAATGATTTCTCCACAGTGGGTGGGCGCCCTCGGAGCTCAATCGATACTGTGCAGTGAGGGATGCAATTCGGTTGATAACCGCATCGGGCAGATATCCAACGTATGAAAGCACTGCCGCGAACTCAGTTCTCTCCCACGCTTCTGGGGAATTGTCGGGCTGATCGTCCGCGGGGTTGAATGATTCGTAACCGGCAGGTAGTGCCAACGCAAACACTGCGGTGACCAAAGAGCACTGAGGGCAAGCAATCTTGTTCTCGACCAGGATGTACATGAAGTGCCTGACGTTCGGTCCTGAACCTTCGTTTACTATCGACATGGGCTTCCATTCCTTTTCAGGGGTCTTGTGAGATTGATGGTCCGTCGTTTTGCATTTCTCGGCTTAAGGGCTGGATATGCCCCGCCAATAGCGGGCGCGAGAGGTCGGCGATCGCGCAACGGCCCGACTGGATTCATGTTGCAGCCGAATCCACAGTCACCCCAGGCATTTCCATGTATGCAGGGGTTGCGCATCAGAAGATTGAAGTCCTCCGTATCGAAGGCGGGTTGAGCGCTGCATCCCCATGCACAGTCTCCGACGGCATTTCCGTGGGTGCAGGGGTCCCGGTGCATCAGGTTTGGATCTGAAGTTGGTTTCACGTTGCTATTCCCTTTGCGTTTGAAGTCTCTCTGTGTCAACACAGTACCCCTAAGAGACTGAACAGTCGATGCTAAATACCTACGCGAATCGACAATAACTCGTGTTGGTACATTCTGGGGCGGGGATCAATCGGGGCCGTCATTTGCCTGGAGGTATCCTGCCTGCTCCAGGGAAAAGACCTGCCTCCCGACGATCAGATGATCCCGGACTCGCACCTCCATGAGTGCGAGCAGCGAATGCAGTCGATAGCAACGGAGGATTTCCGGCTGCGGGATTTTCGAGCCGCCCGAGGGTGCATTCTCGTAGAAGATGATGCTGGCCGAGCGGTGCGCGAGCACTGATTTCACTACTTCCCGCGGATGGACTGAGACAGTGTCGAGCGTGCCACGGAAGAGGTCCTCCGCTTCGATCAAGCGGTCCTCCGCATCGAGATGAAGGATCCCGAATATCTTTTGGTCTTGCGATCCGAGATGGATGTGCAGGAAGGAAGCGGTGCGGCGGGGCAGATCGAGAACGAGCTCGCCAGGTCGATATCGTTGACGGATGAGGGTCTCCGCCTCGGTGATAACTTCGTGAGGGCTCGCGCGTCTGAAGCCGAGCCCTTCCCGCACGTATAAGAGTTGTGGCGTGTGAATTGATGAGACAGTGGCTGCCGCATTCATTTTTTGCTCCGCTGGCTCTGCCAGATCCTGCGGTGGCGTTCCGCCTGTTCAACCTCGCGCGGTGGCCTTCGGACCTCGAGCGGCGGCAGCTCCGATGAGCGCAAATCGACCGGCGGGAAAATCGGATATTTGTGACCCCAAAGGCGCCGTTTCGGTTCTGGCTCCGGCGGTTTGGGAATGGCCTCCATTAATAACCACCCAGGCATGACGAGCACCTTCACTCGCGAGCCGGTTTCGAAACCGGCCTCTCCCAGCCACTTGCCTTCGATTCGCAGCCGAGGCCCCCGCTGCCCAGAGGAAAGGGTGAAGGAGCGCATTGGCTTCAAATGAGGCGGGACTGCGGACCTTTGCGGCTCATTCGGGGCAGAACTCTCCGTGGGGTGTTCGATAGACTTTGCGACAGCCATGGTCAATCTCCATTACAGGTTGGCTTGGTCAGGCCGCTGGAGGTGCTCCAACATCTCCGGCGGCCGCTTCATTTCCGATTGAGACCGATCCAACAGCTTCGGTTGCCCGGTGGTTACCGAGACACCGGGCGTGGGACGGGTCTACGGCGATTATTGTAGTACTGGAAGGATGCACAGTGGACCTCGAATAGCTGCGCGAATGGCCAACAATGTATGTTGTGTTAGTTTCGACCTGCAACGCACCGCCGGGGTTTGTTCTGTCAGGAAGTTGTTGACAAGCGCACGCAAGCCTTGTTTTCTGGTGAGCCCGGGGGTTTGGGGGTTCCCCCCAATGAAACTAAAGAGTCGCAGACACGTTCCTGCCGTTTTATGCAAAGGGGTATAAACCCTGTGTTCCGGAGCCGCCCGGGGGGATCGCGCCGAAGCCAAAGCCATTCTGTCAAGGCGGGCTTGGAGCCCGCGCCAGCGGGCGGCCAAGGGCGCCGGAGCTCGCTTGCGAGCTTGACAGAAGGGCGACGCGAGGCACGATTCCCCCCATAAGGCGGGTCTGGAACACAGGGGCCCCGCAAATCGGGCAGGCCTTCAGCAATCACCGGCGCGAGGATATCTCACTCGAAGCGCCACGTCGTTCGCGTCATAACTGTCTATCGAGTACCTCGAGGAAGTTGAATCCAACCGATCGGACGTCGTCAACCTCCAACACGGAATCAACTCTCTGACAGGCACAAGATCTCACTGAGATCCGCGGCCCTCGAGGCGGCTTGGGTGGAAATGCGCAGTGGACAATTGCGGCATCGAGAGTACACTCTCGCCCCCTTTTCCCGATTCGACGATTCCTGTGAGGCCCTCCATGGGAGCGATCAGTTGGAACCATTGTCTCTGCGCCCTCGAAGCTGAATTGCCTCTACAGCAATTCAATACGTGGGTGCGCCCTCTGCATGCAGTCGAGCTTCCGAACGGCCTGAAGTTGCTGGCGCCCAATCGCTTTGTCGTAGACTGGGTCAAAACGAATCTGCTACCACGTATAGTGGAACTCTTGTCCGCCGAAGCTGCGAATGCCCCCGTAATTCACCTCGAAGTGGGCGCGAGAAACGATACGCCGATCCCAGCCAGCGAGGTGCCTGTCTTCGCTCCCACTGCTCGCCGCGCACCTGCCCTTGTGGTCGGTGGGCGTGTACAGCCGGAGTACAATTTTCAATCGTATGTCGTGGGCAAGAGCAACCGACTTGCCAAGGATGCGGCTTTGCAGGTGGCGGAGAATCCTGGTCGTGCATACAACCCGCTGTTCCTATACGGCGGTGTTGGTCTGGGTAAGACGCATCTGATGCACGCCATTGCGCACATGATCAAGGAGCGCGATTCAGAAGCGCGG